>WNGI01013456.1_pt1 | contig 10293 bp, 7 predicted proteins | sample 5400621 | NCBI WGS metagenome assembly WNGI01 (sample SAMN13153374, study PRJNA577476) | soil metagenome | isolation source: 20 cm soil or saprolite under Garry oak tree replicate 1 | place: USA:California | collected 2016-06-15 | reverse complement strand
GATCGTAACGCGGGACTCGGCGCGTCGAGCTCAGGCCGAGCACGATCATCCGCGGGCACGCGTCGTCGAGACCGCGCATCGACTGTGGGAGATGGCGCGCGACTTGGACCTCGTGGTCGTGGCGACGCCGAATCGTACGCATGCGCCGCTTGCGCGGGAGGCACTCGAGGCGGGCATCGCCGTCGTCGTCGACAAGCCATTCGCGCCGACGGCCCAGGAAGGCCGGCCCTTGATCGAGGAGGCGCGGCGCCGACAGCTGATGCTCACCGTCTTCCAGAATCGGCGATGGGATGGCGACTTCCTTACCGTTAGGCGGCTTCTGGCCGACGACGCGCTCGGTACGATCTTCCGATTCGAGTCGCGTTTCGATCGGTGGCGTCCGACGCCCAAACCGGGCTGGCGCGAGCGAAGCGACCCGCACGAAGCGGGCGGACTGCTCTACGACCTGGGCAGTCACCTCATCGATCAAGCGCTCCTGCTCTTCGGCCCCGTCGCCACGGTGTACGCCGAGCTCGATCGCCGACGCGAGGGGGTCGACGTGGACGACGACGTGTTCGTGGCACTCACTCACGCGTCAGGCATACGCTCGCATCTGGCAATGACTACCATCGCGGCGCAACCGCGGGCGCGCTTCCACGTGCTCGGCAGTCGCGCCGCGTACGTGAAGTACGGGCCCGAGGTCCAGGAAGAGGCGCTGCGACGTGGAGACCGGGCCGATCGCCCAGGCTGGGGGGAAGAGCCGCGTGAGCGGTGGGGAACGTTAGGCGCTGGTGATGACGTGCGACCGGTGCCGACCGAGGCCGGGAAGTACCCGGCCTTCTATGCCGCTGTCGCCGCGGCGATTCGCAACGGCGGTCCTCCACCCGTCGACCCTATCGATGCGGTCAACGGACTGGAGATCATCGCCGCGGCCCAGCGGTCCTTCGCGGAGAGCCGCGTCGTCGAGCTTACTTGAAGCGCACTTTTGCGGCGAGCAGGATACCGGTGAGCGTTACCATGCCGACATTGGTCGCCACCACTGGCCAATCGTGCCGCACGAGTCCATACAGCAACCAGAGTACACCGGACGTGACCAGAAGCGCGAACATGCCGAACGATAGGTCGCGCGTATGTCGCGTTCGAAATGTGCGCAGGACTTGAGGAATGAACGAGCCGACGGTAAGCACGCCGGCCATGAAGCCGAGCAGTCGGATCATGCCGCCGGCTCGTAGGGACCGGTAGCGGCGCCGCGCCGGATCGTCAGCCAATCCGTGCGCACGCGATCCCATTCCTGAATAAGGAGCCCGCGGTCCTCGAACAACGTCCGGATGCGGCTCGGATCGTAACCGACGACCTCCTCGAGTACCGGCACGAGGACGCTCAAGGCGTCATCGCTGATCACGGTGCGCCGCGCGATCTGGGCGATGAGGCGCGTCTCCGAGGCGGCGATCGTTAGGCCGTCGCCGCGATTCACATGGAGCATGACGTGAATGTCGGAGCTGCCGTCGCCGACGTACACGACCCGTTCGCGGGGCACACCGAGCTGCATGCGCAGCTCGTCGACAGCCGTCACTTTGCCATAGCCAGCCGGCACGCGAACAACGGACGCTATTTCACCCGTGTCGGGATCGAACTCGAAGCAGGTCGCGATGATGCGCTCGGGTGGGAGGATCCCTTCGAGGGCCGCGTTCACGACCTCTTGCGGGGCCGCCGACACGACATAGAAGTCGAACTGATACCCGTCGATGCCATGCGCGAGACATTCGACGAGCATGTCGATGTTTCGCTTGCAGCGAATGCGGCGCCCGACATCGACGAGATCATCGCGCCGTACGCGCCGGAACTCGGGGTCGTGGCGGAGCAGATACGTCAACTCGGCACCCGACTGCACGAGGTTGAGTCGCGAGAGGCCGGCGACCTTTTCGGCGAAGTCGACCAAGCCGAGCGACTCGCTCAAGACGTGGCCGGAGTCATTGAAGCTCAGCGTTTGGTCAAAATCGCTTACGAGCAGGTAATGCCTCGTCATTCGTTTTCCTCCGAGACGAAAACGCCCCCGCATCGGTGGACGCGGGGGCGAGCTTCGTCAGTATTTGATCAACGCTTGCCGATCATATCCGCGCCCCGCCTGGCCGACGCCCGCAGTTGAGCTGCGAGGCCCCGACAAAGCGCTGCTGGTGGCGAAGAATATGAATCTTCACAATGCGTTGACGTGAAAACATTGTCACGATGCCGACATCGGCGTCCTTGGCAATGTAGACCGATATGGGGAAAGGTCAACCGCAGCGGACGTGAGCGCTGTCACACTTCCGTCACGCTCTCATGTCTCCCGAGCGTGGCGATGACGGACCTCGTTCGACGACGTCGATGACGAAACCGAACGGATCCTCGAAATAGAAGCCGCCATCGCCGCCGCGAATTATGCGGCACCCGGCTTCTTCGAGGGCGACGCGCGCCGCAGCGGCGTTAGGCACGTCGAGCGACGGAATGAACGAGCGGCGGCTGTCACGATTCCCGATGCGATTGACCCACAACGTGAAGCCTCCCGCATCCACCTCGAGTTGCTCGGAGGTGCGTGAGCGAACGCGAAAGCCTAACGTGCCGGCGTAGAACGCCTCGGCATCAACCAGGCTCTCCACCTCGACGGCCACGTCATGGTTGGCGCGGAAGGGACGACCCGACTCGGCGTGCGCACGCAGCCGGCGCATCACTGTCGACCAACCGCCGTTGTAATCGTCGAAGTCGGCGCGCACGCCGTCGAATCCGTCGTGCGTCACCGTCACGAGCGTGCCGGCGGGTGTCGAGGCCAACTCGTAGCGGACGGTGGTGGGTGGGAGGCCAGGGAAGCGCTCGTCCCACCATGAGTAGACGAGCAATCGCGGCGAAACGAGCTCGATGATCTCGCCGCCTAACGTGAACGACGCGCCCCCGGGCCCCCGCCAGCGCGAGAACCATTTCCCGCCGACGCGCGGGTCGAGCTGCCACTCCGTCGAGGGGAAGGACGCCCGATCACCCCACCAGGCGAGCAGCTGGGCAGGGTCGGTGAGCGCCTCGAATACGCGCTCGGACGACGCCGTGATCTCGATGCGTTCGACGATGCGGCGCGTCATCGTTGCCGACCCCTCATAAGACTCACCGGCATTGGTGTTACGACCGAGAGCCTCGCTCATGCTCGCCTCCGGATTCGACGTATGACTTCAGGCTGCGGAGATTCGTTCGCCAGAAGTCGCGATATTGCGCCACCCATTCGTCGACTTGGCGCAACGGCGCGGCATCGAGCTCGTAGAGCCGATGTCGTCCCTCGCGACGCTGGCGGAGGAGGCCGGCCCGGATGAGAACGCGCACGTGTTTCGATACCGCAGGACGGCTCATACGAAAGCCCCGCGCGAGCTCGCCAGCCGTTAGGCGGCGTCGCGCGACGCGCTGCATGATGGTGCGTCGCGTTGCATCGGCGATGGCGGCAAAGACCGCGTCCGCCGGCGGTGATCTGTAACCCATTGGTTACATATATAAGATGCCACCCGTATGGTTGTCAAAGACGACGCTACGGATGCCGCGGCCGCTCGATGAGCGCGATCGCGACCCGCCGCGCCCAATCCACGAACGCCCGAAAGAGCACCGGCATGAGCCGGAGCGGTTGTCCAGTCGCCGGCGCCGGTATGACCGGTACAGCGCCGGCCATACGCGCGTGCACCGGCCACGGGTCAGACGCGCGATCGGCGGCGCGCGCCGGGGCATCGGCAAGTACCGGAGCTTCGAGAGTTCCCCGCAGGCATTCGGTGAACTGCTTGAACAGCTGCTTGTTCACCGACTCGATCATGCCACGCCCGAACTGCGCGGCCTTTCCGACGATGTCGACGTCGGCAATGACCTGTACCTGCGTTGCTCCGTTGGACATCGGCGTCAATTTGCTCGTCATCGTCATCTTTGCCGAGCCTGAGCCGGTTCGCTCTCGTCCTTCGCCGACCATGCTGACGACATGCGCAGCATCGTCGCGGCCAGTAATGGTCACGCGCCCGTCATAAGCGGCGGTCACTGGTCCAACCTTCACTTTGACGCGGCCGAGGAATGTCTCCTCGTCCTTCACTTCGGTGAGCTCGGCTCCGGGCAGACAGTTCACGATCTGCCGCGGATCGACCAGATAGCGCCAGGTCCGATCGACGGGCGCCCGAAGCTCGAACGTCTCCTCGATGCGAAGCGACATCGTCCACCTCCATAATGGCCGCGGACGGATCCCTTGCGTGCGCTTCGGCGCAGAAAGCTGCCGCGAACTTACGTGGACAAAGGGAGCTTTATGAGAGCGCGCCCGGAAGGGCTCGAACCTCCAACCTTCTGATCCGAAGTCAGATGCTCTATCCAATTGAGCTACGGGCGCTCAGCGCCAGTCCGAGAGTCGACAAGGCTCATTGACAGGCGGCCTGCTGAGAGTGACTCTAGCGGGAGTCGTGGCTGGTGGCCAGAGGCGCCGCGCCCCGCGACGCGCGCCACGCCCACGCTCAAGGAGGCGCGAATGGCGAGCTTCGCGAAGGCCCACGCGTGAGAGAAGAGATCGCGCGCCTGCGCGACGCGATGGAGCGCGAGGCGTATGTCACCGATCGCGCTACCGCGACGGCAGCGTATCTCGCGATGACGCTCCACAAGCCACTCCTGATCGAAGGCCATCCGGGAGTCGGTAAGACCGAAGTCGCCAAAGTGCTCGCCCGGGCGCTGAACGCCGAGCTCATTCGACTGCAGTGCTACGAGGGACTCGACGTGACGACGGCGCTGTATGAGTGGAACTACGCCAAGCAATTGCTGCACATCAAGCTGCAAGAGGGCACGGCGGCAAGCGCACGGGAGCGCGAGGCCGAGATCTTCAGCCGCGACTTCTTGCTCGAGCGTCCATTACTGCGCGCGATCACGCGCGTCGATGCGCCGCCGGTCTTGCTCGTCGACGAGGTCGATCGAAGTGACGAAGAATTCGAGGCCTTCCTCCTCGAGGTGCTGAGCGACCATCAGGTGACGATTCCGGAGATCGGCACCGTTCGGGCGACGCACCCGCCGCACGTCGTACTGACGTCCAATCGCACGCGCGAGCTGTCCGAGGCGCTCCGGCGGCGCTGCTTGTATCTGTGGGTCGACTACCCGTCCTTCGACAAGGAAGTGCGCATCGTGCGAGCCAAGACGGTGGGCGTCGCCGAACAGCTGGCGAACGAGGTGGTGCGGTTCATTCAGCGGGTTCGGCGCCGGCGCCTGGCCAAGACGCCCGGCGTCGCCGAGTCGCTGGACTGGGCGCAGGCGCTCGTCACGTTAGGCGCGGACGCGTTAGGCGACGAGGTGGTCGACGACACGCTCGGTTGCGTCTTGAAGGACGAGGGCGATATCCGGGAAGTCCGGACCGCTATTGGCGAGGAAGGGCTGGCCGCGTTTGTCGTTGGGGGTGCCTTGTAGCTCCAACAGCGCCATCGCGGACGAACACGGACAATAACGCGGACGAACGCCGAGCAAAGAGCGAGACAACAGCTCATCACGGATTTCCCGGATTCAAACAGATTTCACGGATCCGACTCCGTGTGCGCTCACGACTTCACGCCCCCACGAGCCCGGACGATCTCTCTTTTTTAACGACGGCGGCAAGCTCCTCGCGCCCGAACTCGACTGGTGTGCCGTCACAAAAGAGCATCGTCCGGGCTCGTTGAGGGAGGAGGCGTAGTCGAAGAGGAGCAATCGGTGAAATCTGTTTGAATCCGGGAAATCCGTGATCAGCTGTTCTCGCTCTTTCGTCTGCGTCCGTCCGTGCGCTGTTGTCCGCGCCGGTCCCGAGGAGCGCAAGCGACGAGGGATTCGTTCGCACGCCGTGATAGCCGCGGCGCACGAGGCCGTGCGCCGCGCCTCGGGATTGGATCCTTGCCGCGCGAGCGATAGCGGCCGATACTGAAGTTTGAAGGACGCGGACGCGCGCGCGTAGTCCTCGAACGTGGAGGATCTCATGAGACGGGTACGGTTGTCTCGCCGCGCCGCCGCAGCTCTTGCGGCCGCCATCGGCGCGCTGGTTGCCACCGGTTGCTCCGATTCGACGCTTTCGCCGTCGTCGCAGCCACCGGCACGGACACGCCTCCGGCCAGACGCGGCGCAGGTGCAGGCGGCGCTCGTCGCCCAGGAGCGCCACACCAGTGAGCTGCTGCGCATTCCCGGCGTCTTGGGCACGGCTGTCGGGTTGTTGCCTAACGGGACACCCGCCGTGCGCGTCTTCCTGGCGAGCGGCGACGTCGGCGGGCTGCCGGCGAGCTTCGAGGGCGTGCCCGTCTCGCCGCTCGTCACCGGCCGGTTTATGGCACGCAGCGATCCCACGAAGCGGATGCGGCCAGCGCCCCTCGGCTATTCCGTCGGGCATTTCGCGATCACCGCCGGCAGCATCGGCGCGCGCGTCGTCGATGGCGCCGGCAACGTGTATGTGCTCAGCAACAATCACGTCCTCGCGAACAGCAATGGCGCCAGTATCGGCGACGCCATTTATCAGCCAGGCGCGTACGACGGCGGCACGGCGTCCGACCAGTTCGCGACGCTGTTCGCCTTCAAACCGATCGATTTCTCGGGAGCGGCGAACACCTTCGATGCCGCCATCGCCCGCTCGACGACGGCGGATCTCGGCTTCGCGTCACCGACCGATGACGGCTACGGTCCACCGAGCGCGCAGATCTTCGGCGACGCGAACGGCGACGGTCTCTTCGACAACGTGAACGACTTGCTCGGGTTGCCGGTGCAGAAGTACGGCCGCACGACCAAGCTGACACACGGCCAGATCACCGGCATCAATGGCACGGTCACCGTGTGTTATGAAGTCTTGTATATCTTCTGTATCAAGTCGGCGACGTTCACCAATCAATTGATCGTCGATGCGCCCGGCTTCAGCGGCGGCGGCGACTCGGGATCGCTCATCGTCACCGATAACGGTTCACTCAACCCCGTTGGCCTGCTCTTCGCCGGTAGCTCGACGCAGACGATCGTGAACCGCATCGATCTGGTCTTGAGCTACTTCAACGTTGCCATCGACAACGGCAACAGCCCACCGCCGGCGCCGCTGACCGATGTGGCCGTCACCAGCGTGAGCGCGCCATCCAGTATCAATCAAGGCGCGACGGCGAGCATCGTCGTCACGGTGAAAAACGTCGGCAATCAGAGTGTCGGCAGCTTCAACGTCAGCCTCCAGGATGCGACCGACAACGTCGCCGTCGGTACGCCGCAGCCGGTTACGGGATTGTTTCCGGGAGCGAGTGTTTCGCAAACGTTCAGCTGGAACACGACGTCGAGCTCAATAGGAGCGCACACGCTCACCGCGACGCAGAGTCTCTCGACGGCCGTAGACCAGAATCCCGCGAATGACGCCCTTTCGGCGACGTCCACGGTCAATCCCGCCGGAACAGCCACGGGAATGCACATCGGCGATCTCGATGGCACGACGTCGCGCGGATCGACCAGCTGGTCGGCGACGGTCGAGATCACGGTCCACGACGTGAATCACAATCAACGGCGCGACAGTAAAGGCAGTCTGGAGCGTGAGTGGATTGAACTCGAACACGTGCACGACGGGCGAGCTCGGGGGCATCGGCACGTGCGTCATGCTCTTCCCAAACTTGAGTCTTTCCACACCGTCGGTCACCCTTCGCATTCAGAAGGTGACGAAGACGGGACAAGTGTACAACTCGAACGACAATCATGATGTCGATGGTGGTACCAATGGCACCGGGATCAGGGTGATCCGGCCGTAATGCGGTGGTCGCGGGTGTCGTGCCTGCTGCTCGCCACGGTGATCCTGGCATGCGGCCGGCCGGGCATCCGCGAGGCGGCGGAGACGCGAATGTCGGGGAAGAGCATCGAAGACGTGCTGACGATGCATAACGATTCGCTGATGGCGATTCCGGGCGTCGTCGGGACGGCGATTGGCCGCTGTGATGGCGTGCCGTGCATCCGCGTCTTCATGCGCGATACGGCATCGGCGCGTCGTGCGCAGCTGGCCGAGCGCCTCGACGGTTACGTATTGCGCGTCGAGAAGGGTGACCGACGGTGTGGAAAGACTCAAGTTTGGGAAGAGCATGACGCACGTGCCGATGCCCCCGAGCTCGCCCGTCGTGCACGTGTTCGAGTTCAATCCACTCACGCTCCAGACTGCCTTTACTGTCGCGCCGTTGGAGTCGTCGATCTCGGCGATCGCTTGGATCTGCATCTTGCGCTGCGCGCCCTGTTGACGACGCGTCGTGACGAGCTGGCGCTGTTCGACGCCCTCTTCGCGGAGTGGTGGGACGGGCCGGAACTGAAAGAGGCAAGGGAGAAGGCGAGCGTCGCGGCGCGCCGAACTCGGCCTCAGTCGCGCGCGTCTCCCGCTTCGTCCGCAAATGACGGCGGGAGTGCCGCTCTCTCGCGATGGGCGAAAGGGGACGACGACGTCGATCAGGACTCGTTCGCCGCGGTGGCGTCGCCGAGCGTCACCGACTCTCGCGCAACGAAGGACTTCGCGACATTCGACAATACTGATCTCGCGGAGCTCGAGCGCCTAACGGCCCTGCTCGCGCGCCGCCTCAACGCGCGACGCAGCCGGAGGTGGAAACCGGCATTCGGCGGCAGCGGCACGCGCATCGACCTCCGTCGTACGCTCCGGCTGTCGCTCAAGACGGGGGGCGATCCCGTCGAGCTGGTGCGGCGCGAGCGTAAGCTTCGTCGCACGAAGCTCGTCGCCCTCTGCGACGTTTCGGGCTCGATGGACCTCTATAGCCGATTCCTGCTTCAGTTCCTGTATGCCTTGCAACACTCCTTCGCGCGCGTGGAGACTTTCGTGTTCAGTACGAAGCTCGTCCGGATTACGGCGTCGCTTGCCCGCGACAGCTATCGGACCGCGTTGGACATGCTGGCGCGAGCGGAGACCGGCTGGTCCGGCGGGACGAAGATCGGCGCGAGCATCGCCGAGTTCGTCGCCGGATGGCCGCGCTTGGTCGATCGTCGAACGGTCGTGATCGTATTGAGCGACGGGTGGGACACGGGCGAGCCGGAAACTCTCGGTGACGCCCTGCGCGTGATCCACCGTCGCGCCGGACGCGTCGTGTGGCTCAATCCCTTGTTAGGCAGCGCGACATACGAGCCGCTGACGCGTGGTATGCAGGCCGCGCTGCCGCACGTTGATGTCTTCGCGCCGGCACACAATCTGGCGAGTCTCGAGGCGCTGGGCAGGCATCTGGCTCTTTAGCAAAGGGTTCACGCTGTTGATCTGCCCGCTGCCGACGAACCACGCCGCCTCAACTAGTCACGGCGACCGGCGCGGCCGGGCCAGAGGACTCCCTGGTTCATCCGACTCACCGGCCCCATGCCCTTGTACACGAACTTCTGGATGCGCTTGCCCTCGTAAGTCTCCGTGGTGTAGACGTTACCCTTGGAGTCCGTGGCAATACTGTGCACAGCGAAGAACTGTCCCGGCTGGCGGCCCCCATCGCCGAACATCGTCAAAATCGAGAGCGACTGTCTTTCCATCACATAGACGCGCTCGTTCCTGCCGTCAGCGAGATAGATGTATTTCTGTTGTGGATCGCGCGAGAACGCGATGTCCCAGACTGACCCGTCGCCACGCGTGAGGGGAAAGACGCGCTGTTCCTTCACGAACTCGCCGCCCTTTCGAAAAACCTGAATGCGGTCGTTCACTCGATCGCAGACGTATACCAATCCGTCATTGGTCGGCTCGGCGCAGTGCACAGGATTTCGGAACTGAGATGCCGGTGGGGAATTGGGATCATAAGGGCCCATGTTCGTGTCTTTAGGAACGTTTCCATACGCGCCCCAGAAGCGCTTGATCGCTCCCGTGCTCATGTCGATCACAGCCGCGCGCTTGTTGCCGTAGCCATCGGCCACATACGCCTCGCTCGCGCGTGCATCAAATGAGATCTTGGCGACGCGGCCAAAATGATCCATGGCGTTGCTGTTCACCGCCTGCTTGGGCGTCCCGATTTGCAGCAGGAACTTGCCGTCATGCGTGAACTTGAGAATATGTGAATCGAGGCGGCCATTCCCGCCGATCCAGACATTGTCTTTGTCATCGAGCGAAATGCCGTGATTGGATTCAGGCCACTCGTAGCCTTCGCCTGGGCCGCCCCACGCCCTAACGAGGTTCCCCTCCGGATCGAACTCGATGATCGGCGGCGCGGCCGCGCAGCATTCTCCAAGGGGCGGTTTGGCGGCCGAGCCGGCCTCCGTGCGCTGATTCAGCGTCGAGTCGCCGCGGTGGATGATGAAGACATGGTCCTTCGAGTCGACGCCGACACCGATCACGGAGCCAAGAATCCAGTGATTCGGAAG
>WNGI01007009.1_pt1 | contig 10293 bp, 5 predicted proteins | sample 5400621 | NCBI WGS metagenome assembly WNGI01 (sample SAMN13153374, study PRJNA577476) | soil metagenome | isolation source: 20 cm soil or saprolite under Garry oak tree replicate 1 | place: USA:California | collected 2016-06-15 | reverse complement strand
TCGGAGTCGCTTTTATCGCCGGGCCAGTTTGAGCGATTGGCGACGCGGCAGCAGTAGCTTCGGGTTTCGTTGTTCCAGCAGCCGACTCGGGATGCTTGGACTCACAGGCAGCGAAAAACAAACATGTTACCGCAGTTGCAATCGAGACCGTTGCTTTCATAAGGGGTGCTAAGACAAAATCCAGGTCTTGTCAATCGACGACCTGTTCGCGCTGGGAATGTTTGTTCAGTTAGTCAGGTGTATTTCATGCGCGTAAGCGATGATTTCAAAGCCTGCACTATCCAAGGGGTCCTCGGCCACCTCATCCATCGGCGTACTAGACATTGGAGCAATGGCGGGAGCTTTGCTAATCGGCGCAATTTGCGGTGTCGCAATTCGGTCTATTGATTGTCTCGTTTTCGGGCTCAGTCGGGGCAGCCCTCGGAATGTCCGGGAACTGGAGCGACTTAATTTCGTCATCGATGTTCGCGATTTCTGGACAGGAAGCGCGCCACTGCGAATAGGCAGCCACAACTTTTTCTAGATGCCCATAGCCCAGCGATACCTTGCCAGGAAACAACTTTACTTGGATTGCGGTCCCCGGGTTTGCCAATTTCCAGCGACGGGAAGAACGCAAACGGGCGGCGGCGTTTCCAGCATCATCCAGCAAACGCGAGAGTCTGCGGGTGTTCCAAAGCTGTTTGCGCAACCGATCTGTCAGCTCCGCGATGCTCCGCTCATGCCGCTGTCGTTCTGCCTGCAGCATTCGGAGCTCGGCCTGATAGGAGGCTTGCTGCTGAGCATGTTCCTTTTGCACTCTTTGGAGCTCCGCGTGATAGGAGGCTTGCTGCTGAGCATGCTCCTTTTGCACTCTTTGGAGCTCCGCGTGATAGGAGGCTTGCTGCTGAGCATGTTCCTTTTGCACTCTTTGGATCTCGGCCTGATAGGAGGCTTGCTGCTGAGCATGTTCCTTTTGCAATGTCGCAATTATCTCCTTGGCCCGGTGATATTCGCTATCAACAGTCGCTACATATCGGACCCGTTCATAAAAGGCAGCTTCCATTTCCTCGGCTGCGGCAGGCGACGCCTCGGACGGCTGCGGAGTCTCTATCATTTCGGTTGAAAGTCGCGTTGCCCGCTCGACGAGCACCGGATCGGTTTCGGGATCGCCAATTTTGAAATCAGCAGGAACCCTGGAGCTGTTGATCCGTTCCTGGAGAGGCTTCAAAGAAGCGGCGACATAGCGTTCGCCGACGAATTTGAGAACGGAGCGCATCGCGGTTTCGGGCGAATCCACGAGATCGGAATACCGCAACCGGAGGACAACCCGAGGACCATAAGCTTGCTCAGCCTTCAGACATGCGCTAACGGCCCTAAGCCAGTAGTCATAGGCCTGCTCTTCGTTGGCCACCAAACGACTTCCCGCAATGCGGTGGAAGTTCAGCATCGACCGTACTACCGAGGGAACGTCGCGAACGATGTGGATGAACCGCGCCTTCGGAAAGAGTTTGCGCAAACCGCAGATGTAAAAGGAGTATTCCGGCGTTCCGTCCACCCAGCGCGCTCTTGGTTGGGACTTTGCATGGCCCGTTTTGGAGGGGGTGGGTGCCCGATGCGCGCCTGGGAGAGATATCGCGCGGCGTTTTCTCTCCAGATCTTTACGATGTCTCAGGATCAAGTCGTTGATAGTCTGACCGAAACTGGCGAAGAATTCATCAGACTGAACATCCATTGCACTTAGAACGGAGCGAATGCCGCGTGCCGCTCCGATTTGGTAGCGAATGGCGAAATCAATGGCGATATCTCCCATCCAGCTTGACTCCGGGAGTGCTACAATGTTCGGATGCTGCCCGAGACACCACGTCAGAACGCTTGTCCCCGAGCGTGGCGATCCCACCACAAAAATCGGCTTGTTTACCTTATTCTGCATTTCAGCGTACCAGTTGCGCGCGGGGTTACTTACGAGCTCCTCTGGTTCTCGCGCGCAGCACGATTCATCCTACATGAGCCGTCAATTTTTGCATCCCAATGGCGGCGGGTTGTCAATAGCTGGAGCCAGGCGGTGAGGCACTGAGCAGGTCGCATTTTCGTTCTGAAGTTTCGGCAATCGGTTGCTGGAGGTCACTGTATTTCGCTCCCAAATCGTAAAAAAGTGTTCGAGCCTGTTGGTTAAATTCACCTTCGATTGCATCGGCCGCGGCGGGCGCAAAGGGCCCAGTCAATTTGAGTCTTCTTTTGGGATGACGCCGGACTCTGGCCAAGGCGCCGGGTGAGGATGGTCGAGCCTGCTCGATCCACGCTTGCGATACAGATTGGCTTGTTTGTTCGGGGACGGAAGATGCCGGTTGGCCCGTACAACTTATCGCCGGGTCATCGTTGCCCGGACACACGCTGAATCTTTTTTGTCGCGGTCTGGCTTGGTCGCGTCGATCCGGCGGCCTGAGGCTTACGGCGCATCCAAAAACTACCTCCGCCCCAGGATGCTAGACTAGGAAAAGTCGCTTTCAGATCCTCCTTATAGTAGCGGCCGAGATAGCTATTAGACATCAGTACCTCGAACTCGGAATTAAAAGTTAGAAACGCCTGGAGCAGATATTGCTCGGTCCAAAAACGAAATTCGTCCATCACCCAATCACGCCGGTAATCGAACGGAAAGAAAATGTCGTGGACGTGCACGATCACTCCGGGTTTGAGGCGTGGTAGCACTTCCAGGAACAGATAGTTGACGTCTCCTCCTATTTTGACCGTATGCGAGCTGTCGATGAAAAGGATGTCCCCAGAACCGAGTTGTGAAAAGAAGTTAAGATCGACATCTTCCACTCTTTTCTCGATGAGGGAATGTAATCCGGGAAAGCCCTGTTTGAGAAATTCTTGAGGAAACGGCTCGATACAGATGAGGGCCGAGCTGTTGTTTTTCGCGGCCGCCTCACCTGAGACCAGAGAAGAGAATCCGCTTCCGACTTCAATGATCAAATCTGGCTGGAAATGGCGAACCATGCAGTACGCAACCAACGCATCCGCGCCATCAAAGAGACCGTTACTAAGGTAAAACCGGCTCGGTTCTCCAGTGGGTTTGGTTGGAAACTGTTCATATTCCTCGCGGAATTTTGGAAATCTCTTTCGCAGCAGATCGAGCTGGACAGAGCCATTCATGTCGATACCCACGAGTTTGCTCGGCCTATTCCAGAGCGTTTCAGGCAGGGACTGTGTATCGGGGATAGGTTGATAGAAGTGCACCGGCGTCACGTGAAAACCATGGCGCTCGCACACCCGAAAGAACTCGAGAAAGTTTGCGCGGTGCAGACAGGTCGGAATGACGGCCGCGATGAACCGGGAGAGTTCCGCTACATCGATGTTTCCGCGTATCACTTCGGTCGCGAGCTCACGCAGAATCACTGGAAAAAACTCCCGAAAGTTTGCACTATGCAGACAATGAGGGATGACCGTTGCGATAAACCGGGAGAGTTCCGCCATGTCGATGTTTCCGCGCAGCGTTTCGTCTGCAAGGTCGCGCAGAACCAGCGGGGCGGAATCGAGGGCACGCCTAACCTGCACCGAGTCAATGGGCCTCTCGGACTGACTGGCTGCGTAAAGGCGAAAGTCATATACTATCGAATCCGCTATCCAAGAGATTTCCATCTGCCCGGATGGTTCCCGGCTGAACAGCTTTTCCTCGCCACCAGAGGTTGAAACGCGCACCTCCCCTCCAGCGGGATCGTTCGTTCCCCATGAAATCATAACGCGGTCTTGCCCAAAAGAGACGGGATTCGGCGTTGCAATGATTTTCCCTGTAATCGTATTATGCAGATAAGTCGGAATTACCGTTGCGATAAATCGAGAAAGTTCTGCCATGTCGACGTTTCCGCGCATGATTTTGATGGCGAGCTCGCGCAGAACCACTGCAAAGATCTGGCGAAAATTGGCAGTATCCAGATAACTTGGAATCACCGTTGCGATAAACCTGGAGAGTTCCGTCATGTCGATGTTTCCGCGCAGCGCTTCATCTGCAAGGTCGCGCAGAACCAGCGGGGCGGAATCGAGGGCACGTCTAACCTGCACCGAGTCAATGGGCGTTTCGGGCTGACTGGCCGCATAGAGGCGGAAGTCATATACTATCGAATCCACAATCCAGGGGATTTCCATCTGTCCGGACTGGTCTTGGCTGACCAGCTGTTCGTCGCCGCCAGAGGTTGAAACGCGCACCTCACCTCCAGCGGGATCGTTCGTTTCCCATGAAATCACTACGCAACCTTGCCCGAAAGAGATCGGATTCGGGTTCGCGCTGATTTTCCCTGTGATCGCTCTGGCGCGCTGCGTGTTACTCACTCGTAGGAACCAAGATCAGCTTGTCGCTGCTATCGCCATGTCCGGCTGTGCAACCGCTGCCGATTGGTCTAAACGGCTGAGATGCTCATCGCTGAACAAAAGCTCTAGCTTTTTGTGCGCCGTATCGGTTGAATAAAGGGCGCGTGTTTTCTTAATGCCGTTCTCAGATATCCTATTCCAAAGGTCCTCCGATTCGTAAAGCTCAACCATGGCCTGCGCGAAATCCTCCGGCTCGTCCGCTACCAGGATATCTTCACCATTTTGAAGCGCCATCCCTTCGACGGCCAATGAGGTGGCGACCACCGGCACTCCAAAAGCCATACTTTGATTGATCTTGCCTTTCACGCCTGCGCCGAAGCGCAACGGGGCAACAGATAACTTTACGCTATCAAAAAACGGACGAGCATCTGTCTGTAATCCCGCGACAATGATCGTCTCAGTCGCCAATGCAACTAGTTCCGGCGGCGCCTTGTCGCCGATGATGTAAAATTTGGCATCGCGCAGACGCTCGCTCACTAGCGGATGAATTTCTTTCAGGAAAAAGAGAACAGCGTCGATGTTTGGCGTGTGTTGAAACCCGCCGATAAAAAGCCAGTCCCGGCGCAGCGCAAAGGGCGTGCTTGACCCCGGAATCTCTACGATGTTGGAAACCACTTGTATGGGTTTGTCGGGCCGCTTCTCCTGGAGCAACTGCTGCTCGACGCAGCTCACCACCCAGGTCTCGTCAGATTGATCGATCAATTCATGCTCGAGCCGCTGTTTTGCCTGTGCGTTCCGCCGCACCTCGGGGTCCCCGGTTAGACGTGCCTCTCTGTCTTCACGCAGGAAATGAAGATCAACCGTGTCAAAAATAATGCGGCTTTGCGGTGCAAACATGCGAACATCTGTGATGTGTTTGTGTGCAAAGTCACACCGACTGAGCACGACGGCGTCGAACTCCGAACCGTGCGCGCTGAGGTAATCGCGCATGCTCTTAATATGAGGATGATAGAAAACTTGGATGCCGCGTCTCTGTAGTTCGCCCGTATATGGAGGAATGTTCGCCAGGTTATCTGGAATGAAAGTAACGCGGTGGCCGAGCTGATGGAGGAGCTTCAGGATTTGAAACATCCGCACCGAGCCCGAATCCTTGTCGGGCATGGGAACGTGATGGTCGATCACGAGAATGTTTTTTCGGCCCGGCGGCGGATGCCGCAGGAATGTCAAATCGCCATTCACTGGTTTTGCCATCAGCTCGACGTCCCACCTTTCCGCAAATGTCGCGCGGTTAATATCCTGATGTTTTTTTGTGCCGGTTGCGAGATCGGTTCCTCCGGTTGCTCCTTCGTAGTGGATGACCTCGCTTAGCGGCTGATATAATACCTTGTAGCCGGCCCGGCGAACCTTGAACGAGAGGTCGGTATCTTCGTAATAAGCAGGCGCGTAGCGCGAGTCGAAACCACCCACGCTGTGAAACAGCGATTTGGGAATCATCAACGCTGCCGCCGAGCAATAATCTACTTCGCGGAGATAATTGTATTCGGGTTTTTCAGGGTCCTCGGACTTGCCATAGTTCCATCCCGAGGCATCCCTCCATATAATGCCGCCTGCCTCCTGTAAACGACCATCCGGGTAAACGAGTTTTGAGCCGACAACACCTGCTTGCGGTTCTTCAGCAAAGGTATCCATCAGCGCGCTCAGCCAGCCGTCCTTAACAATTGTGTCATTATTCAAGAAAAAGAGATATTTGCCGCGCGCCTTTTCCGCACCGCGGTTGCAGGAGGTGATGAAACCGGCATTCGTCTCGTTGCGCAGATAAATAATACCGCCAATCTGAGAGACAAGTTCAGGAGTACTGTCCCTGGAGCAGTCGTCCACGACAATCACCTCGAAGCACGATCGTTCTTGCACAGTCTGCAGCGAGGCAAGACATGCGTGTGTAAATGGCAGCTGGTTAAAGACCGGAATAATAACCGAGACCTCAACCTCCTTGTGCGCCGGAAAATGAAGAGACCTCAATGGCAATGAGGGAACCGTGGGAGCTTTAGTGGGCACACCACTTTCCATTGCGGCAACTTCGTCAACCGAATGGGTGCCTTCCGAACTACCAATCTTCTCATCAAGCTGCGCCCCGCTCCTGGGAATCTTCGGAAACTGGGCGGCCTTGATTTCATCATCGATCTTCGCGATTTCCGGGTGGGCAATGCGCCATTTGGAATAGGTGTCCACAATCTTTTCAAGGTGTCCGTAACCCATCGACACTTTCCCGTGAGACAGCTTTGCTTTGAGCGTTGCCCCGGGGTTGGCCAATTTCCACCGGCGGGAAGTGCGGAGCCTGCCAGCCGCGCTTTCCACATCCTCAAGCAGGTGCGAGAGCCTTCTCGTATTCCACAGCTGCTTGCGTAACCGGTCCGTCAGCTCGCCGATGTACCTCTCGTCTTCTGCGAGATTTACGTTCCTCTCGTGAAGCAGACGGTTCATTTGCATTATGCGATCGCGCAACTGCTCGATCTCGCTGGTATAGTGGGCGCTTAATTCCTCGACTTGGGCAGCGTGGGCGAGTAGTTCCTCGACTTGGATTTTGTGGCGGGCTTCAGTTTGCGCAACGTGGGCACTTAATTCCTCGACTTGGGTTTTGTGGAGGACTTCGGTCTCCGCAGCGTGGGCGAGTAGTTCCTCGACTTGGGTTTTGTGGCGGGCTTCAGTTTGCGCAAGGTGGGCATTGAGCTCCTCGACTTGCGACTTGTGCCGAGCTTCCGTTTGCGCAAGGAGCTCGCGGTAGAGATGCTCAACCTGGGCAATCCTTTCTGGAATGAAGGCATTCAGCCGGCTGACCGCTCCGGGAAGCAAATTGGCTTCTCGCGGCTTCGCAGTTCGCGGAGTTTTCGCTATCTTCCCTTTGTTCCTTCTTCTAGCCGATGCTTCGGCAATCAAAGCGCGATAAAGTTCGATCACTTCCACAGAGACGCGGGCATCGATCATTTGGTCAATCGTGAAATGGGTGTGGCGTCTCCGCGCCGCTACCAGCGCTGCAGCGCTTTCTACTTCCGCATCGGGCATACCAACGAAGCGCGCAATTCGCTGCAATTCCGTTTCCGCGTCTCCGAAAAAGAAATCGTAATGAGTAACAAGCCGGTCTTTCCCCTTTGTTGTCTCAATCAAGCGTTGGTTATAGATTTCCCAAAGTCGCAAACCAAACGAATAAGACGTTCCGTTTCGTTCCCGCATCGAGTAAGCGACTTCGAGGGGATTCCGCACGACGATTAGCGTCTTCAGCTTGGGCAAAAGGTCCTGCCAGAATGGCAGCGTCAAACTGTTGCGCGGATCCTTCCAACCCCAGACGCATGCCGAATTAAATCCTTCGATCAGCAGCCGCGCTTTCATACGCAAAGGATCAAGCCGGGGGTCTGCGAAATCCTCGTCAGCCTTTGGCGGCAGATCCCAGGCGCCCCCGAGCTCATTCAACAATTCGTCGTTCAGCGCCACGAACCCCAGATGTTCCCAGAAACCCTCGGGGTTATCGGCTTGCGCTGGCATCAATTCGCTTTCTGGCCCCAGGTAGAGCCCGCAAGTATGCAGTAGCCTCGTGAGCATCGACGTTCCTGAGCGATGCGCGCCGGCGATGCAAACGGCGGTATTGGCGGTCGATGAGTCCTTCAAGTGTTTTTGCTTCAAGAAGCAGACAAATACTTACCGAGAATACAAATGCGTATCATAGATGCCGCGCACGGTAAACTCCAATTTGAACAAACAATTTCTTCGGATCAGTTTGTCCCCGCAACGAGAAGCTCGACTCGAACAAAACACGCCCGCGCCGAAGTTGCCGCGCGAAGTGACCAAGAAAACGTCGACCAAGTACCTGGAAGCTCTTCGACGTTTAACCGGACATAAACTCGCCCACCGACGAGCCCGAAAAATGATGGCGATGGCTACTTGTTCGTGTCGATCTTCGAATTCCACGTGAGCGGTATTTTATCGCTCCACCACACCTCATACCCGGCTTTAGCAAAAAGGGCCCACGTTTGGCGGGGATGCCGCCATTTTAATGGAACGAAACGGAAACCAGCGTGAGCTGCGGCTTGCGCCATCGTCTCCAGGCGATAAGTGACGCAGCCCGGATAAACCCAGTCATCTCCGTTGTAATCTTCGTTTCCGATGATGAAGGTAGCGAAGAGCGCGCCGCTGTCTTTTAAATGATCGGAAATATCCAGGAGCCAGTTCGCGATCTGGGGACGAGAGGCGTGGCTAAAGATCGACTGCGCGACCGCATAATCCGCCTGTAGCGGGTCGGTCGCGGACAACGTCGATTTGAAAATGAAAGATGGCGCTTTGATCCGAACCAAATCGTCGCCTATTTCGTGTTCAATGGCTTCTTTCACCAGCCACTCATTCGGTTCGACACCGATGTAGTTACCGGAGTTCAGGTAAGGAATGAAAAGACGGCCCGCGCGCAAAGACCCGCAACCCACATCGATCAGTTTATGGTGCTGTCGCAACCCTGCTGTCGTGAGCAGGTTAAAAGTCATCGCTGCAATCAGATCGTAATCCTGTGGCGGTCCGACATAAGCGCGGTAGTGAGAATCGCCGGGCGTGAGACCGATACCCAGTCGATCGAAAATTGGAGCAGTCCTCATTAAAAACCACTCTTAATATCTCACGGTGTCAATGTCTAGGACCAACCGGCCATCCTCACTATGGAGTGTAGTCATGTTAGCTCTAGCCCTCTCTCAAACTGAATCCGGATAAGATATTTGGGGATGGTTGGCCGAAAATTCGAAAACTCCTCGATGACGAGCGGCTGTGCACGATCTACCTTTGCCGCCATGGATCGGATTGATGGACGAAGCGGCGATGAATTGCGCCCGGTTGCGTTCGATCTGGGCATCGCGCCATATGCGGGCGGGTCAGTGCTCGTTGCCATGGGTAACACGCGTGTGATTTGCGGTGTCACCATTGAGGAAAACGTGCCCCGCTGGATGAAAGAGCAAGGCGTAACGGGCGGCTGGCTTAGCGCCGAATACGCGATGCTGCCATACTCAACGCAGCCGCGAAAACCACGTGACATTGCAAAAGGCCGAATCGATGGCCGCAGCATGGAGATCCAACGTTTGATTGGGCGATCGCTGCGAGCGGTTGTCGATCTTGAAAAGCTGGGTCCACGCACGGTCTGGGTGGATTGCGACGTCTTGCAAGCCGACGGCGGTACGCGCACAGCAGCAATTACCGGGGCCAGCCTGGCTGTCGCAATGGCCTGCCGGAAACTTGCGAGGGAAAAAAAGATCGATGCGCCGCCGGTGCGAAAATTGGTCGCAGCAGTAAGCGCTGGTGTTCTAGATGGACAGGCGATCGTCGACCTTAATTACGAAGAGGACAAACTCGTCACCGTCGATTTTAATCTCGTGGCCACCGAGGACGGCGAATTCGTAGAAGTGCAAGGCTCCGGTGAGGAGGCGACATTTGCGCAATCACAACTGGACGAAATGCTCGCGCTTGGCCGCAAAGGCATCGCGGAACTGGTCGCGGCGCAGCGCGCTGTTCTGGCGCGAATCATGGTTTCGCCGCCGGAGTAGGGGAGTGACGGCATGGACGGTTGTAATTCGTTTGCTTGACCTGCGCATTCGCGCTAGAGCGGAACCCTACGCATGAAGAAGGCGCTCATCACCGGCATCACCGGCCAGGATGGCAGTTATCTGGCCGATCTGCTGCTGGAGAAAGGCTACGAAGTGCACGGGATCATTCGCCGCGCCAGCACATTTAACACTTCGCGCATCGACCATCTTTATGCCGATCCGCACATCAACGGGGTGCGTATGTTTCTGCATTACGGCGATCTGAGCGATTCGGTCAACCTGGTCAAACTTCTTTACCAGTTGAAGCCGGATGAAATTTATCATCTCGGCGCGCAAAGCCATGTGCGCGTAAGCTTCGACATTCCTGAGTACACTTCCGATGTCACAGGGGTTGGCACGATCCGCATTTTGGAAGCCATTCGCGAAGCCGGGTTGCGTT
>WNGI01011058.1_pt1 | contig 10294 bp, 11 predicted proteins | sample 5400621 | NCBI WGS metagenome assembly WNGI01 (sample SAMN13153374, study PRJNA577476) | soil metagenome | isolation source: 20 cm soil or saprolite under Garry oak tree replicate 1 | place: USA:California | collected 2016-06-15 | reverse complement strand
GCGGATCAAGCTTTACGATTTGTCCGTTCAGGTCGATGCGTGCCACGCAAACCACTCCGCGCTTATCCACGGTTATCAGATCCGTGTTTGTTATGACTCCAGCGCGGTGCATCTCGAACTTGAGAAGATCTTTGTCGTCAACTTTTTGTGTTCCATCGAGCCGATAGGCGACAGTGGCACGAAATTTCCCATCAACATCGGCTTTGAGATCGGAAAGTCTGAGTCCTTCGCCAAGCTCCTGAGTCATATTGTAGTTCCAAGTCATGCCTGGCGTCGTAGAGATCGTGAGATCAGCCAAGGCTATGGCCGTCGGTAACAGCCATAAGAGAAAAGTCGGCCTCGTTTTGCCGCATGCGCGTCTGACAAACCCGCGGCTGCAGGCATTTTTTGGCTTGGGAGATTTCAGGATTTTTTGCAGCGTAAATCTGTTCCGGATAACCACCCGCATTTCGACACGAGATGGCAAATTTTGTTCAACCGCCATGTGACGAAGCTGTCATTCGTTCGAGAGCCGCGATCGCGCCGTGCGTCAAGTCTGCCGGCGTGTGGATTCTGACGGCGACGATTCTCGGCTCGAGCATGGCTTTTATTGACGGGACCGTCATCAACGTGGCGTTGCCGGCGCTACAGCGAAGCTTAAACGCCACCGTCGTAGACGTGCAATGGGTCGTGGAAGCTTACTCGCTGCCACTGGCCGCCTTGTTGCTCGTCGGTGGTTCGTTAGGAGATCAGCTTGGGCGACGCCGCATCTTCCTCATCGGAGTCGCGATTTTTTCTCTCGCGTCTGCTTGGGGCGGATTGGCCGCGAACATTCGGCAACTAATTCTCGCGCGGGCGGCGCAAGGGATCGGCGGGGCGCTCCTCGTGCCTGGAAGTCTCGCTATTATCGGCGCTTCATTTCGGGGCGAAGACCGGGGTCGCGCGATCGGGACCTGGTCTGGATTCACCGCCATCACCGCCGCGATCGGTCCGGTTCTTGGTGGATGGTTGATCGAGCAAATTTCCTGGCGGGCCGTTTTCTTTCTTAATTTGCCGATAGCTCTCATTGTCGGGTTGATTTCGTTTCGCCATGTTCCCGAAAGTAAGGACGAGAATGCAAATGAGCGGCTCGATTGGTTAGGCGCGGTATTGACCATATTCGGTTTGGGATTGCTCGTCTACGGTTTGATTGAGTCCTCGCGGCTGGGCTTCGGCCATCGATTCGTTCAGGCCGCTCTGATTGGCGGGAGTGTTTTGCTGGCGGCGTTTTTGGTTTTCGAAGCGCGCGCGAAAAATCCAATGCTGCCGGTTGGGTTGTTTGGTTCGCGCAATTTTACCGGTGCAAATTTACTGACGCTTCTTCTTTACAGCGCTCTTGGCGGAACGCTTTTCTTCCTGCCGTTGAATCTGATCCAAGTTCAAGGCTACACGGCAACGGAGGCCGGAGCGGCGTTGCTTCCTTTCATCCTGATCATATTCTTTTTGTCGCGCTGGTCGGGTGGGCTCGTGTTGCGTTACGGAGCAAAGCGTCCGCTTGTCATCGGTCCGGTGATCGCCGCTATGGGCTTCGCTCTTTTCGCAGTGCCTGGCGTCAGAGCAAATTACTGGACCGAGTTTTTTCCAGCCACCGTCGTACTTGGCTTGGGGATGGCGGTAAGCGTCGCGCCCCTAACGACCACGGTCATGAACGCGGTCCCGGAAAATCGAGTTGGGATTGCCTCAGGAATAAACAATGCCATCTCGCGCGCGGCCGGATTGTTGGCGGTCGCGGTATTCGGTATCCTGATGCTGCAGGTATTTAATCGGTCGCTCGATGCGCGTTTATCCAATGTCGAATTGCCAGCAAACATCAAACATTCCCTGGACGATCAACGAACTAAACTGGCAGGGGTAGCGTTTCCGGAGGAAACTCCGCTGCCGCTGCGTGAAACTCTCAGGCAGGCGATAAACGAGTCCTTCGTGCAAGGTTTTCGCAGCGTCATGGTCTTGGGCGCTGTCCTGGCCCTGGCGAGCGGCATCATATCCTGGGTGCTCATTAGTGACCGCGAGCCTTCTCAGGATCGAAAGAATTAACCCAACTGTTATTCGTCAGGCTCGATTGCGGAGTTATCCTTGGTGATCTTGGATACGATCGAGGGGTAACGACACGATCATGAACGAAATTACAGTCAGTTCGAAACAAAATCTGCAAAACGAGATCAAGTATTCTGACAAAACGGCATCGCTGATCGGGGACGAACCGGTCGAGGCAGGTGGTGATGGCGCCGGGCCGGACCCCTATACGCTTTTGCTATCAGCTTTAGGGACGTGTACTTCGATTACTCTCAAGCTGTATGCACGTCAAAAAGGCTGGCCCCTCGAGCGTGTTATTGTTCATCTTCGCCAGGAACGCGTCCACTCGACTGATTCGGCGGATTGCGGAACGCGGTCGGACTGTTACGTCCACAAAATCCAACGCAGCCTGGTGCTCGAGGGCAATTTGAACGAGGAGCAGCGTGCCCGCTTGAGAGAAATCGCTTCGCGATGTCCAGTTCACAAGACGCTCACGTCGAAAATTGTGATCGAGGATCTTTAGGTCGCAAATTCGTGAGATCGCTGATTTTCGGGTCGATTCTTTGCCTGGAGTTTGCGCAGAGCGCACTCGCGGGAGTAGCGCCGAAAGAGTTGCGACATGTCGTGGTTGTTGTTTGGGACGGAATGCGTCCGGACTTCGTGACGCCAGAAAACACGCCGGCGTTATGGAAACTGGCTCAGGAAGGAGTGACTTTCCGAAATAATCATGCGGTTTATCCCTCGGCCACGCATGTCAACGGGGCGGCCCTGCTGACCGGAGTTTATCCCGACCACAGCGGATTAGCGGTTAACTATGATTATCGGCCGGACATAGACGACAAAAAATTCGTCTCAACGGAACAACCTGCGGTGGTGCGAAAGGGCGACGAAATATCTGGCGGAAAATACCTCGCGGTGCCGACAATTGCCGAACTGGTGCGAGCATCGGGCGGGCGCACCGTTATCGCCGGAGCTAAGACGGTAACATTTCTTCTCGATCGGCAGCTCGATCGAGGAGAAACCAGACAGAGCGTGAACTTGTTCGCCGGTGAATCACTCCCGAGCGATGCGATAAGGCCCATTCTTGCCGCGCTCGGTTCTTTCCCCTCTGGGCATGTGCAACAGGATACCTGGACGACAAGAGCTCTGACCGATTTTCTCTGGAAAGACGGGGTGCCGATTTTTTCGGTGCTTTGGCTGGGCGAACCGGACCTTACGCAACACGAATCGGCGCCTGGGGCGCCACCCGCTTTGGCCGCGATCAAGTCCGCGGACGATAACCTTGTCGCAGTTGTTGCGGCCCTGGATCGACAAAAAATACGCGCCACTACCGACATATTTGTCGTGTCCGATCATGGGTTCTCCACGATCGAACACTCGGTCGATTTTAGGAAGATCCTGAACGAAGCCGGTTTCACTGCAATGACTCAGTTCACGAGCGAACCGAAGAAAGGAGATATCATACTGGTCGGCAACGGCGGGACGGTTCTGTTTTACGTCATTGGGCACGACTCGACCGTGACACATCGCCTTGTCGAATTTCTGCAGCAATCGGATTTCGCGGGAGTCATTTTCACAAAAGAGTCGATCTCGGGGACGTTTGGCTTCGACAAAGCAAAAATCGACAATGAGCACGTTCCGGATGTGGAGATAGCTTTCCGCTGGAACGATTCGAAGAATCAGTTTGGCGTTGCGGGAATGATCGACGGCGATTGGAATCGACAAGCAGGAAAGGGGACGCATGCCACGCTTAGTCGGTTTGACATGCACAACACATTGATTGCAGCCGGCCCGGATTTTCGCCGCGGCCAGAGAGATGAATCGCCAAGTGGCAATGTCGATCTCACGCCAACAATCTTGCGCATCCTTGGAATTGCGGCGCCGCCAAAAATGGATGGCCGTGTTTTGTCGGAAGCACTGGTCAATTCCCCTAATCAAAAGTTGAAGACGGAATCGGAAACAATCGAAGCGAAGCGCGAGTTGCCTACGGGAAATTGGCGTCAATCAATCCGGATCTCGCGCGTTGGGTCGACGACCTATCTCGACGAAGGCAACGGCAGTTTCGTGCCGAAGTAGGTAGGTAGGGACGGCGCGCTGCGCCGTCCGCGGACATGGCGGCGCGATGTCCCTACCAGGAAATTGGCGGCCAAGATGGCGCCTTACAATTATTTCGCGTGCGGATTGCCTTTCGGCACGGGAAGAAACGCGTTGGCAAACACGTAATCGGCCACGCGACGGCCCTGCGCAATAGCTTCGGTCTTGTCGAACGACCAGTGAATCCCAAGATAAATTCGGCTCTGTCCATTTTCCTCTTCCGCCTGGGAAAGCGAAGAGAAGCTACGTGTGATAACTGGTCGCACATTGCCGCCGTTGTCGCGAGTTACGCCATTGAACTCGTCGGATGTGAAAGTGAACGCGATTTGATCTGTTTGATAAAACTTGCGTAAGGTTTCAAAGAGCGCACCGCCGAATCCACCATGGCCGGAGGGATATGACGGGAACGGCGGGGTAAAATTAGGGCCGTTAAGATTGCTGGCTGGCGCGCCCAGTGGAGAAAAAGTTGGATCACCGGCAGTGGCGGGATTGCCGTCACCCGCTGCCGTCGGCCCGGTGCCGATGTCCGACTCGCGGATACCGGTGACCGGTCGCCAATATTGATAATAGTACTTGGATTCCCAAATCGCGATGCCGGCGTCAGCCATTGCTACGTTGACGAGGGCCAGGAGGCGTGCCAGCTCAGCCGGGTTCGCGCTCGTGCCCATCTGATCGGCGATCTGCATCGTAATCTGGTTGTATAAGCGTGGCGGCGCGCAAAGACTTGGAGTTCCGTCGTAGGCCCAGAAGATGCCGATCTGAGTTTGTTCGGCTGTGCGCGTGGTCGGAGTTGTGACACCGTCGCCGCCGACTGACTTCACTTCGTTAAAAGCCGTGGCGTATTCTAGGCTGTTGATGGCGGGTGGAAGCGGAGCGCGGAACTGTTTCGAATATTGCAATACGAATGGGGTCACTTGACCCCAGTACGCGCCCAGCGCCAATGGGTGCTTACTGATCGGATCCTGGCGCCATTTGCCCGGATCGTTACTTGTGATGAACTCGCTGCCGACATGCGGTTCGGCCTGCTGCGAACCGTCATTCGCCCGCAGCGCAAGAATGGTAGAGGCCGCGAGGTGTCCAAGGGCGATGCCGTCTGCTTTGGGACGATTGTTCGGAATCTGGCTGAGTTCGTTAGCCAACTGTTGATTAAAGGTTGCTTGCTGGGAGGGAAAGAGCGCATCCAACGTCTCGCACGCTGCTTGGGCAATTGCGCACTCCATCGAAGCATCCTGCCGCGCTCGGCCGAGCCCGATATAACTTTGGCAGCTGCCGTCAATTGCGTTTACTGTCTCGAAAACGGCGATGTGGACAATCGCCATCGCACGGCTTGCGCGGACTGGCCCTAATTGTTCTCCGAAAATCCGGTTCTCGCCAAGTGCGACAGGCGTATGATCAAGACCGCTGGCGTTGATTGCAATCTCGTTCCAATGGCGAATGCGGTTTGCCGGACCAGTTCCATTCGGTCCTGGGTGAGTGGAAGTTTTGGGAATGTGGAGGGCCGGCTGATAGCGAGGGCCCCACGCGTCATTGAGACTGCGAAATCCGGTCTGTGCCCCGGCGAAACAAACAAGAGTTAATCCAAAAAGAGTGACTGCCGATAAGAGTGATTTTCGACGATGTTTTTTCACGATAAAGGCTCGCTTTTATAGTATATAGAGGGGGCGTTGACGAGTTAAATTGCAGCTTCTTCTGGGCCAGGAGTCCAGTGGCGGAGACCGAATGTTGACATTGGCGACCCCCTAATTAGCCTCGGCATCGTGCTTCGCTGCGCCGGCCGGATCGCCACGATTATCGCGCTTTGCTGCGCGATCGGGTTGCATTGGATTGCCCTGCAGTCCGTGGCGTGGACCACGATGCTGGTCGAGTATTCGAAGCGGGCCCCACTGCGTGAAGCCATCGCTCAAACTTTTGACGGCTCCCATCCCTGCGCGCTTTGCCATGTCGTGACTACGGGAAAGAAATCGGAAAAGAAATCCGATCTTCAAAGTCCGACACCCAAGATCGACATAATTTGTTTAGCACGCGTGGTTCGCGTTCTGCCAACATTTGTGCCGTTCGGATACGAAGCGATAGACTATTCGTTTTCTATCATCGGACATACTCCGCCGGTTCCACCGCCACGCTGCTCCTGAGTTAGTTGGCGACTGAATCGACCGTGCCGTACGTGTGTACGCTGTTGCGGTCTCATCGCACATTAACCCTGTCGCGTTAAATCGCGGCGCTGTTCTCATTTCCTGGAGGAGCCGAATGAAAATTCTCCGTTCGTTTGTTCGTCGAGTTTTGTCGCGGGGCGATTTACCAATCGTCCGTGCGATCTGTGCGTTTGCTATGGAGTCCCGCACATGAAACACAGCTTTTGCCATCTTATTCTTCTGCCAATCAGTAGAGCGGCTCTTACTGCTGTCACAGTCTCTCTCATCATGATGTTGCTAGGGCCCAAAACAATCTCGGCCCATGGTTTTGCCGGAAGCAGATTTTTCCCGGCCACGCTCTCAACCGACGATCCATTTGTCGCTGATGAGTTTTCGCTGCCAACGGTTTCCAGCATTGTCACGCCGGACGATGGCGGCACGCGTGATACAGAGGTTTCTTCCGACATCGCTTTGCGTATCACGCCGAAATGGGACATCGAGTTTGGCGAGACGTTCATCATGCTCAACCCTTCACAGGGCAAGGCGGTGAATGGCTTTAGTTCTCTTTCCATCGGTTCGAAATATGAATTCTTTGAAAATGACGGGCATGAAGCAGTGGTCTCCCTCGGCCTAGACGTAGATGTCGGGGGCACGGGAAGCAAGGAGGTGGGAGCGGACACCTTCACCACATGGACACCAGGGCTGTTCTTCGGCAAAGGCTTGGGAGATCTACCCCAAGAATTGTCATTGCTCAGGCCAATTGCGGTCACTGGCCTCATCGGTATCGCTATACCGAGCAGCGCGCGGACGGACGGATCACCAAACCCCGCTGTGTTGCAATGGGGGTTTGCGGTCGAATACAGCCTTATTTACTTGCAGGAGCAGGTCAGAGACATCGGGCTGCGCGCGCCATTCGACCGCTTGATTCCGCTGGTCGAGGTTTCCCTTAGTGATCCACTCAACCGCGGGCAGAGCGGGCTAATTACCGGCACCGTCAATCCCGGCATCATTTGGTCTGGCAAATACTTCCAAGTCGGCGCCGAAGGGGTGATTCCCATCAACTCGCGCACTGGCAATGAGATAGGCTTCATTGCGCAGCTGCACTTCTACCTCGACGATCTTTTCCCCCATAGCATAGGCCGCCCGCTCTTCGGAGGAAGCAAATGAAACGTATCATCCTCAGCTTCTTTCTAATTGTTCTGGCCGGCTCAGCCCGGCTTGAAGCGCATGCTTTTCTCAAAGATGCGGAACCGGGCGTGGGCAGCACGGCACAGACATCGCCTAACGAGGTTAAGATCCGGTTTACGGAAAATATCGAACCCGCCTTCAGCAGCATCCAGGTTTTCGATGCATCCAACAGACAAGTGGACAAAGGCGATGTGCATCTGGATCGCTCCGACCACGCGCTGCTACACGTATCTCTGCCGCGGCTCGGAGCGGGGACTTACAAAGTCGTCTGGCGCGTGGTTTCTGTCGATACACACGTGACGAACGGGAGCTTCACGTTCCGGATCGTCCGTTAGGGCGCAACTTAGAGGGAAGCGTTTCATGCTTGTGGCCTGGCTTATCATCGCTCGCAGTGCGCAGATCGCGGCATCGATTCTGATCGCGGGAATCTTTGCGTTCGAGGTAGTCATGCTCGGACCGGTCCGCCGGGCCGGGAGCGACGATTTGAACGAGCTCGAACGGCAATTCTCACAGCTGGCCCTTTGGAGTCTACTCGTGGCTCTCCTTTCCGCTCTGCTCTGGATTGGTCTGGAAGTTACGAGCATGAGCGGATTGTCGTTTGCGAAGGCGTTTTCCGGCACAGCATGGCGGACATTGTTGTTTGAAACGGAATTTGGTCGCGTCTGGCAGGTTCGTCTTGGCCTGAGCGCAGTGACGTTTGCGCTCGCCGCATTTACACTGACGCAAGACCAGATGCGACGGGGGCTTCTCCTAGTTCTCTGGCTGCTCAGCGTCGTTCTGCTCGTCTCGCTCGCCTGGATTAGCCACGCTGCGGCTGCCAGAGTGCAACCGCTCGGTTGCATCGTTCACGTTAGGCGAATGCGCTGCGCCCGTGCTCAAGCGCTTTTCCACGCTCAGCCTGAGTTGTGTGAGCATCCTTGCCGGCAGCGGTATTTCCAATAGTTGGTTGCTGGTCGGTTCGATTCCCGCGCTTTTCACGACCCGTTATGGTTGGCTCCTGCTTTTTAAGCTTACGCTCTTCGGCATTCTGGTGGGCTGCGGCGTTCGCAACCGGTTCGTCATTAAAACGAAGCTGCTCAACGCTCCGGCCAGCTCGGATTTGCTGACTCAACTGCGCCGAAATGTGATATGGGAGGCCTGCCTCGGCCTAGCCGTCATGATAATCGTTGCGTGTTTAGGCGTCATGCCTCCCGCGCGACATCGGTGAACGACAAGGCAAGCCAAGATGAAGAAAATCCCGATCATTTATCCGACAGTATTTCATTTCACTCTTAGTTCTTGGCGCGAGCTCCTCAGCCACGCACGTAATCATATCCAAAATGCGCCATCACTTCGGGCACTTTGTCGAGATGGCGATTGATCTCCGCCAGGTCCTCTTTGGAAAGCAACGCGATCTGTTTCTGGTTGTAGTTCACGATTGGCTGACGGATGTGACCATCCAGGGAATGCACCGCCACATCTTTGCGAATATCGATATCGTCCAGCTCCGGAATGAAATTGATTATCTTCTTCCGGCACGACTCTGGTTGATCAGAAAGTTCTTCGTAGTTCAAGTTGATCGCGTGATGAAGTGTTTTTTCGTTGCGCATCTGCTGCTGCGCGCAACGAATCCAATGTTGGATGCAACGCTCGATCGATAGTTTAGCGCGGCGGCGGATGCCTTCCGCCACCGCGTATGGATTGCGCTGCATGAGGATAAAAAAGCTATCTTCGAAATGTTTCTGCAGCATCGAAGCCCGGAAGATATTGGGCGGCGATTTCTCCAGCAACACACGTGGAGTTGCGGTCTGGAACTTCGGATTGCGTGCCCAGTGCTCTCGCCATATCCGCTTAATCGTGGACCATTGGTAACGCGATTCGTCCTGAAGAATCGGAGCCTGTTCGCTCCAGATGCGCCGACATTTCAGCCTCCCCGGGCTCGGCATGTAGTCTTTAACGAATTTCTGGCCATTCACTTGTTGATCTGGTCCGCCCGGTGCGGGCAGTCCAACCGCATTCCGACACCTGCTCAGCACGCGTTCCAGTAAGGTTGAGCCGCTGTTGTTCATGCAGATGATAAACAGAAACTTCTCGATGCGATCCGACGGGGCTGGCTCGCCGTGCTTGCCCGAGTCGTCCTTGACTGCATTCGCAAAGGGCATGGTGGAGTATGTCTATCGTGAGGAAGTGCGACGTCAAACCGTTAGCCGCGATCGACGCAGTCCCTCAGGTCGCAGCCGATGGGCCGACCACCCTCTCAAAAGAAGCAACTTTGGACGGGCATTCGGGTTTAGCTGAACAGTGTTAGAATTTTGGCAGCAGGCTATTTCCAAAATCTGGCGCGCAGCAAATGGGCACGCAGTGGAACAAATAAGCCGACAGCGGCATCAAAGCGAGCCAATGCACAGCTGGTCGCAGGCTCAGATATTACTTACGAACCAGGTGAAGTCGCTCATAAGGGGCTGAACTACAAGGCGAAGCGCAATCCGGCATGTTTGGCGAGCAGCGATTTTGTGGGTCTTGGTACAAATACTGGTGTAGCAGGCAAGCAAGTGCACCTGACGGGAAAAATATCCGCCTGCTGGAAAGGACATGAGTTTTTCGAGCCGGAACGATTTTTGAGAATTTTGTCGCAATTTTCCGCGGATTGTGGCGAAATGGAGATCGGCCAATGAAGCCCCCGGGAAAAAAAGGGAAACTATTGGGCAACAATGAGCAACGCGTGGCGAGAAGGATTATTTGCGCTCCAACCGATGGAGTCAGCGCAACGTTTGTGATTGACTTGATGACGCGAAATGTCTCTAATGGCTCTGACAATTATAAAGCTCGGGATAATCTCGAGCTGTGTGAGTAAAACATCCGAAAACATA
>WNGI01007008.1_pt1 | contig 10294 bp, 12 predicted proteins | sample 5400621 | NCBI WGS metagenome assembly WNGI01 (sample SAMN13153374, study PRJNA577476) | soil metagenome | isolation source: 20 cm soil or saprolite under Garry oak tree replicate 1 | place: USA:California | collected 2016-06-15 | reverse complement strand
CACAGTGGTCACTCCACCCGCGATGGCAAGTCTATAAGACTCGTCGTGCGTGTTAAGTCCATCAATACTGCGTAGCCAAGGCAAGATGGGCGCTTTGCGTGAACTTCTATCTTGAGCACCTAGAATCAAACTCAATGTCAAAAAAAAACTAGCTAGCCCAAACATAGCAGGAACGCACATACCATCCATTTCAGGCGCGCTAGACACCCCAATGTGTGAATGCAAGTCCACCAAGCCGGGTGTGACCCATTTCTCGTGCGCGTCCAACACGACCATCTCTTTCCTCTCTTTTGAGCGCTTCGGAATATACTTGTCTATGAGCCACGCAGGAACGTGCCCAACGGCAATGACCATGCCTTGGTCGAGAAGTATGTCGCCGTGGATGATATACGTCCCGTTATGCGTTCCGGTCCATATTTTCGCGTTCTTGATGAGCGTAGGAGGCGTTCCCGGGACGTATCTGTCCGAGCCTTTCCCTTTCTTGCCGTGCTTTCTTTCATGAGGCTTCGCAATTCGGGATTCGGGACGGTAATGTTTTGGAGGGCCAGCGGGCGTTCGAATGGCTTTACACTGCTCCAAAAGTTTGTGTCGATGCTTCAATATGTGTGGTGATGGAGAGGGAAAGAGAGGGACAAGCCAGTCCCAGGCGTTGAAGATATATGCGGCAGCGCCAGACAGTGCAAGTAGGAAAACGATGCGGCGGATTAGTTTGAATGTTCGTGAACGTTTGTGCTTCCTCCGACCTCTTCGTGCCGCCAAGTCGGAAAATGGCTCTTCAGTGTCTTTCATGACGGTATTGAGAGGTATTGAGCTGCCCCGCAACGGCGCAGCATCATAGGGACGACCCCCTTGCGCGTGCACACGCTCATCACCTCAATCCGAATAGCTGCCGGTCGGCCATCAATACCGCTATCGTAACCTTATAAAAGGCTCCGAGTCCCGACACCACTATGACGAAGGATTCATGGTGTTGACACGCGCGCGCGCAGGACTATTAGTTAAGTACTACTTACATATATTTAGGCCCCTTGGCGCATGGTAGGGCATCGTCCGTACGTATGGTATATTACTAATACTATATGAATTGTCATCATAAGCTGATTCGAGTACTACGGAATACATCAATTTTCTGTGTCGTATCTAGTCCAATAGAAATGGTCTCCTGCCAGGATTCCTCTTGCAAATGCACAATCTTTCCAGCGAGCGCTCATCACCACATTTGTAAATTCCGGATTATGTGCAAAGTGAACCACATTCACGCTCTGGGCCGTGTCAGACTGCCAAATATGATGGTAATCCTCTTGACGAGTGAAACGAACGACCCATGCTTCATTTGCTGAGAGAAGTGCCGCATATTCAGGGGTTTTCCGGATGTGAGACTCAACGGAACTTGGTTCTTCTGTGGCCAATAGCTCAAGAACAATTCTCTGGCTACCCTTCTCGAGCACAATGTCAGAATACTTGTGCCTCTTGTCTTCCAAGTGCCATTGACTATTGACTGACCAATCATACTTCCGAAGCCAGTTCGCAAGAACCCTCATGAGCTCAGTATCGTATACGCTTTCTCGAGGGACATGACGACCATGTGAGGTGGGGATTTTCACCTTCGGCGTCTTGTACGAAAAAGATGATGCACTGAGGATAAGAGCTTTGTCGAAGAACTTGAGTGATTCAATGAGTACGCGCAAAACGTCGACATCCCCTGTGGCGCCTTGAAGGGGGAGAGATGAAGGAGCATTCGTTGGAATGAGCTGGTTTCGGATCAATTCGTCCACCAGAGGCGAAGCCATTCGGTAGCACGCTATGGCAGGTTTCGGTTTTACCAATACACCTTCGGATGTCAAGCTGTCTGCATCCTCCTTCGCTTTCCCGTCGGTCAGTGTCAATCCCGAGAAAACCGGCAAACCTAGAGCGGAGAAGGTTGACGGAAGAGGAGGCTTCTGCACGAGAGAGTGACTGGATCATGGAATGAAATGCATTGTAAAGCGAGATCTCGCCATATAGCCACTCCGCAGGAAACCGTTGCCAGCGATGATAAGGGATGGTCCGGGATTGGGGGCAAAACAATGTTTCCAGGTTTCTGTAAATCGTATGCCCACAAAGGCAGACCATTCCGGGGTGTCTATTAAGGTACTTTAGGAACTATACACCAGTCAAGTTGGGCGACCAACCCGTTCGATTTGGCCCATACGTCCCCTACGATGGCATCGTCGATCGAAAAACCTAAATCCTCCGCAAATTCACTGAAGACCTTCCTGGTCTCATCAATGGTAAAATATGGGGACTGGACAAAATCAGTGACGTTGAATGGCGGGGCTGCCGACGTGGTCAATATGCTAGAGGTCCCAGCAGCAATAAGGCACTGGACGGCGTGGGTTTCACGTTCGTGTTTGAGTCCTCGGAAAGCCCGGAGGCAATCATCCCGAACAGCCTCTGTACCTTTATACAAAGAACTGAATTCATCGAGGAGGAGGACCACATTTCCACGCCAAGAATCTTTACGAAAATAATGCATGAAACTAGCTGGGGACGATATGGGTGTAGTGGGTCCTTTGGGCAATCCATGACCACACCTGGCAACGGCGCGGTCAATTGCCATGCCGAATGATTCCCAAAAGTCCTCCCTGCTGCTCCGGTAGACTAGGCTTTCAAATGTTCTACTTATTGAAAGCAGTTCAGATTGTGCTTATCAGGGGACGTGAGAGCCACGTACTACAAAACCCAATAACCCATCGCCTCGAGCTTTCCCCACAGCCAGAATAATCGTGTTGACTTTCCGGTTGCTCGCGCGCCCACGAGAAGCAGATATGTGCCTTCCGATACAGCGTTCACGTTCTGAGTTCCAGGATCCACGTAATATCGTTCATTCACTTCATTCGGACTGATTGCCCCGTTGACGGTCCATCTTCTCGTGTTGAAGGGGTTAAAGGAGTGAATGCAGTGCAACTCGCATGGAATGCGATTGAAACTCACCTGTGTTTCTTCTTTGCTTCACCATCGCCTTGTGCAGACGGCGAGCGAGAGTGTTTCCGGGAAGCTGAGGTGGAAAACGAGGGGGTTAGAGAGGGTTAGAGAGGGGGGTGGAGAAATTAAGGCAAGTGGGAATGGCGAAACATAGTTGTAGAACATTGAATGATGTACACAAAACAACCGCCGATGATCAGAAAAGCAACTGGGCTTACTTTCAGGTAGGATTTGCACAATAACCTGGACATACGGGATTTCGAGAGATACCGGAAAGAGTTCCAACACCTTTCCGGAGTTCAACCGTATCGCAAACTCCTCGAAATTATCGCCTCGCGACCTAATGGGATCTACGAGAGACTTTTCTGGGTCGAGCGATTCTGAATGGATGAGCTTGCAGGAGTATATCAACCAGAATCGTTATGCTTGAGCATGGAAGATCTTCACCTTCCAAAGAACCATGCGATTTGAAGTAACTCTAATATTATATTTCTCCCTGATGGCCTCTTTCAAGTGGTCAATGTCGGCGGTCTCAGTAACTCTGACCGGAGTGGCGACGAGGTCGCCCTTGACAAGGCACCAAATCGTATGGCTCTGCTCTCCAGGCATCTCGAGTGGTGGGATCAAGTAGCGGTGGTAAGTTCCACCAAAGGAGAGATGTTGTGTATTGGAGGAGTAAAGGATCGGTTGGATATCGCAATAGGGGGTAACGATCCGCGTTTGTAATCCAAAGTGAAACGTCGCGGGTTCTTCAGGCGTAGCTTCATATTTATTAACAAAATCGGGTATAAACAATGTCCGTGCACAAATATCTACAATTTAGTCCGTATCGTGTGATGGAAGGAGCGTCGGGCGCAGGGTTCGCACAAGCCGAAATCCAGGCCAAGTTTATGAAATCAAGAGTATTGGAGCCAGTCGGCGAAATTCTTGAACGGAACGTTACCAGAGGGGAATGCAGTCCAGTTGCTGATGATTGCCCATTTACCGGCTAGGTAGTCCGTACTGTGAATCGTTCAGACAAACGGAGTTTCTAAATGAGCAAAGAACTTACGTTGGTATATCAGTACCATTAAGAGCAGTAGTGACATCATTAATATAGACTTGCAAACCCATCAGACCAGTTGACGTGTTATCCAAAGTGTTCCACACCTAAACGCATCACGTTAGACTATCGTCAAGACAATGCACGAAAGAAACTTACGCTCTGTTCGAGACGAGGGAAGTTCACCGGTTGAGCGTCGCTGCCAGAAGTTTCTTCCTCACAAGAGTAATCAGCGGCGAATGCTGCCAATCCGCCATTGTCTAAGAAGCCTCGGTTTGATATCGATGGAAGGATAAACAAGACGTACAACATGTAGCAGCCAATACACAGGTACGTTCCAACCAAGGGTTGTAGTACGTCTAGACAAAGGTTGATTAATATCAAACTGGACCATTATTACTTGAAAACGAACCGAACGTCCAGTGCAGAGTCCAAATAGTGATGCACAGCCGGAGTTTGTCTCTGTACCGCATACCTGATAGCAAAACTGGGCAATTCTGAACTGGGAGTAGAGGAGGAAGTCTGATAAGTTCGATTTCGGGACCGATTCACCACAATAGTTGGTCCACCTGATTAAAAATTATAATTAAATCATGGATTTCGGTTCAATAGCAGTTTGCACGTACTTGACAATACCATCCCACTGGCGCGTGACCCAGCTGATGCTAGAATAGAAAAGGTCTAAGGACGCGAAGAGTTCCTGTCGTAAGCGGCTACTTACACAGTGGGCCAGCGAACAGAAGCATCAAGGGAGCTCAGGGAACCGTAGATAAAGTCAATGAAATTCTGCTGCGTGTATGGTGAGCTCGGTGCAATGTCGACTGAAAGCGCGGGGAGGCTCCTGCTTGCAGGAATCGAGTCATTGGCCGAGTGTTCTATGTTATATCGGCAGGTGAGGGCTGCGAGGAAGCTCTCCATCCCATCGTACCAGCTCAAGGCTGCGGCAACGCAAATATTGATCGACCAGGGATTGGTGAGGGCGTTTTGGTATTTAGAACAAGGGATCAGAAGGTCCATATTGTACGGGTAGTCGCTCAAAGGGCAATTGCCAAGGTTGTAACAGGTAGTTGTCACTCCTCGAACCGTGCTGGAATATTGGAACCAGTCAAGGAAGTTTTTCTCTGGAATCTTCATGGTCGAACAGAAACCCGTCCATCCCGCAATAATGTCCCAGTTGATGATTATGAGTGCGGGGTCAATCCTACCCACATACTTAATGTCAATTGTCCTCAAAATATCGAGAGTGAACGCACAGCTTTTTTAGACCAGGATCAGTTGCAAGTCCAACACTCATGATCCAGTTTTGATAAGAAGTTTGAGTGACGACGCCATCAATGGCAATTTTATTGTAAATCTAATCACTGCTGTAAGTGTGCTGCACCAATACGGACTACTGAACATACTGCATTGGAGACGCGCGGAAGGTTGAGCGTGCTGTTGAGACCGCCGCGCCCAGGCCCACCCAACTGGTAACAGCTGAGGCCTATCACAAAATTCAACGGAGTTCCAGGATAGCACGAAGCTGCAGCAACGCATGCCTCATTATGAAACGGATCATTAAGATTTGTCTACATCAGAGATATTAGTACTTTTGTCCTTAAGAAATAAGTCTGTCCCCATACCAACGTCTTGTTACAAGCGGTAAAGACCGTCGAGCATAACGCGTCAGTTGGCAACGGTCCACAAGGTCCCAATGCGCCACGCGGAATAGGCGGAAAGACACCAGAAGCTGTTACGCCAATTGCGTACAACAACGAGGATACTAACCCCACAACCCTGGGAGAGACCATGTTGAGTAAACCAGAAGGAAATGGGGAATGAACAGCAACGACGCACCCATTTTATAGTCATCGAACTTACTACTCCGCTACTGGATACCTCCAATAGCACAAGCGCGTTCAGGCGTCGGTAAACGCGGGCGAGTTTCGCCGTTGTGTACTAAAGAGAGCGGTTTCATTTGGTCTTTTTTAATTTTTTTTTGTTTCGTCGACCATCATGTGTTGCATCATGTCCAGTGTTATACTCGCTAGGCTCGCGAGGGCTTGCGCCAACGGCAAATATCTGGTGTCATCCTCTGATCTTTTTTGACTTTGCGAGCGCAAGTGTTCGTAGTATTATCGAGGCCAGAGCTGCCGTACAAATGGCATGTTTTTCCGCGTCCATGACTCAGCAAGAAACGTCGGATTGGTTACTGGTAATAATGATTCATTATGTTCCGTTCGTCTCTAATCAAAAAATAGAACCTCGGGGTTTCCCGTTCACACACCTGCACCCTGACATCAACCAGCCCGACCCATCGACCAAGCCAAAGTGATCGACGAACATTGCAAAAAAGGTCAACATTTTACCACCCTTTCATTCAAAACATTCCAAAACGAACGAGGTCAATTTCACATTCGGAAAGGGCACATGCGGTCCTTCTCCCGTCCGCTTTCGACTCTTTCTCGAAACTTGAAACTGCAGGTCCAAAGGGAAAACTGTATCATCACCCTAGGCCCTTATGATATTGCGCGTGTGAAGCATGTCACGTCAAGAGTCCTGGTACATGGCGCGTGTACAGGTATTGCCTGCCGGTATACTGATCTGATCTGATCATCATGAAGCACACACAGTCGAAAAGCGGACATCCAACGCCGGCGCGAAACAAGTGGTTATCTGGCTCGGACCGGAAGGCGTAGTGGGTGCTAGCGAACAAGCCGGGATGCATGCTGATCACAATCATTGCGCGTGATGGAACATCCTTGCGTTTTTTCCTTGGAGAATAGTGGATAAATCGAGGATGGACGGGGCAAGTCAACGAGTCCAGGCGTTGGGAATCAAGCGTATATATATATGGCACCGCACTGGACCAATCGTCCCATCCAGCGCTCGGGTAAGCTCGGACCGGGATCAAAGCCCAGAGATTGAAGCAATGTGATAATCGTGCGATTCCACCAAAAGTTACTGGCATTGGTCCCCTTCAGGATCACTGATCGTGTTTTAGCTTTGCCCTTTGCCCTTTCCTCAACCCCCTTGTACTGCTGCATGGTAAAGGCGTGTTATACTTTCCACTAGGAGAAAAAAAAATTGACTTGCATGCACGTACAAATGATTATCTACCTTAATAAAAATGTATAGTCCATCCCAAACCCCCAAATTGAATGTTAGTGAAGAATATAAGCTAGAGTTTCAGCCATTAATCGGAATCCCGGTTTTTCATTTCCCATCACAGTGCTTCCACATTTTGACATAGTCACTGTGCGGAGCAATCGTCAAGTGAAATAAAAGGAAGCAATGGATAGGCAACTTACACCACCATTCCTCTATCCTGAGGTTTAGCTGGCCACGTAGGATACCACTGAGGATGAGCCTTGGCAAAGTTGAGCATGGGATCTGCATAGCCTCGCTGTCAGCGCACTATTAATATCTCGTGACGCCCATAAACTCACTGGGTTCGCCATTTATCCATGGTTTGTTGCCTTGCCAATCGGGGAACCAGCCAGTGGTTCCTCCTGCTGCCACGTTCAAGATAAGATAGAACTCTTTGTGACCGAGGATCAAAATGGAACCAAGAAGCTGGTATGAGTAGACTCCTACCTTGATCAAACGGGGCAGCATTCGGTACGCTCCCGTTCGCCCACGGGTTTTGCAAGGGCTCGAGAGTTGAGCCATTCTGGATGACACTCGGAAAATCACCTCGCTTAAAGAAGGGTTCGACGAAAGATATGTCGAGCAATGTGTGTAATCGAGAGTCCACATAGACTCGCCTAAGGTGACCATGTTCTGAATATAGACAGTTGAAATGAACGCGCCACGTACATCCATTTGTCTGTCCATTCTAAAGCATACGTATGGAATTCGCTTCCAAATGACTGGCGGCGATTGGACCACCACGAGTATGTTTTGCTTACGCCGTTGAGTGCCGTTGTCGGCCCCCAGTTAAGAGAACCTTGGACATAGTTTGAACCCCTGAATGCGTTGCAAATGTATGAGCTTGAGTCAAAGAAGCAGAAGACGGTGGGCAGACCTGGCCGTGTACGTGATGCCATTCCCGCGTGATTCTACAATATCAATTTCACCTAGTGGAGTTTGTCAGGCTGTGATTATCGCTGAATGGAAGAAACACACCGCTTGCTGGCCACGGTCCATAGGTACTGTTAACGGGAAGCATCCAAAGAGCAGGCCATAACTATCGGTAATTGGTTATCGGGAAGCAAAGATAAGATTCAGGAGAAGTTAACTTGCCCAGTCACTGAAAAGGAACATGATCAATCAGATTTGATTAATCAAACTTCGAAAAGATACTCACCCGGTTGGCATTTTAGCTCTGATTTCCACACGTCCAAATCTTATGCTTGCGCTTTTCACCGTCGTCACCCGAGCACTTTGGACAGGATTGATGACAGATCCACTGGTAGCGTTGCTGACGGCACTGCAGGCACTAAGATATGATGCTTGATCAAACGTTTGTGCGCCCTTTTCCGTAATATATCCGTTATTCGCTTGCGTTTCATTGAATGTGCATCCTGTTATGTTATAGACTGTGCTATTAAAAATTGCATCCCAGCCAAGGGTATCGGCCGTGAGAGTGGGGACAATATAGAGATACCCGTCTTGAACATAAGAATTGTTCGTGGATGCGGTAGTCATCTCAAACTCGCCAGTTCTAGAAAATGGGTTTAATTTATCAGAGGATGGGATTAATGTGATCTTACCCATAAGCGCCACCCATGCTGACTTCTCTGAAGAATGTTCCATTCGTACCGAAAACCGCTTCTTCACTATTGAAGTCCTCTTCGAATACGAGGCATAGAGGTTGACGATCAAGTTGTGCACCTGCATATTTGAAATACGACTGCACGACTCCTCCAATAAAACCTATAGCAACCATTGCATAGGTGAGGAAATAGGCCACCCTCGTTCGAGGATGAGGTTTTTCGGCCCAAGGTTTTGATACAGGCTCGCCCTCCGGTATTAAGTGAGAAGACATTCGTGGAATTTTTTTCGCGGATGAAGGGACCAGAGGTGAGGATTCAGATGGCATATTGAACGCCATGGAGGTTGTCCGAGCAGAATTGGGCCAGGAATTGAGTATTGAAGGAATGAATGGTTGCTGTGGGGTGGGAGACGTACGCCTAGCGCGAGGGACCATCATGATACCGTTTCCCGCCGAATCGCTGCTAACTGAATATGTCGAGCCGCTGGTGGAAGATGGGCGAGATGGCAAGTGATACCGGACAACGCCACTTGTTGCTGCTTCGAATCCCAGGTTACCCGCTGACATCGATCCGCTAGTCGAGGGACGCGACAAATGTAGAACATCTTTCGCCTGCTCATCTCCGCTAATGCCTCCTGAAGGCGTTTCATTGCCATGGGGCAAATTTAGTGGACTCGGAGGACGCGTCGACGTCGGTGTATCGAAGGGATTGTCATTGTCGGGGTTTGGAGAGGGCGAGCGAGACATTGTGGGATGGTAGGGACAGACGAACGACGATCAACGGCATCCATACGTTGTTATTCTTAAGGTGAAAACGAGTCCACAGCGGCGTGAGGTGTGAATGGGATCAATCTGTCACTATGCCGCTACTTCCCTATCAGGTACTTTGCGGGCAACGTTGACCTGTGCCATCATACTCGGAATGGTGATACGGTGCCCCGGGAGAGCGTGAGGGGCGATGATAGCTAGCGGTCGGAACAATCAATAAGCTTCTAGGCCGATCGCGAAAAGGAGCGAGAGGCGTCAAGTTCTTATTGAGCTGTGCAGAGTGCCCTGGCTAGAAAACAATGGTTCCTGAATGTCCCTGACCTTGCAGATCGTGTTGGCAGAATTCTTGTTCGTTTCCGAGAATCAATATGGGAATTCCCAAATGAGGGAGTATGCGGTGTCACAGTGTGACTGATGGACGTATCTCAAGCGGTTCACCCACCGTACGCTCTCCGTATTCCCGTATAAAGATTTCGTACGGTTTAACATGCCCTTCCGGCATCATCCTTGTTCCTCTCGCGCTCCTGAACTCCTCCCACCATGAGTTCGGTCGTCATCCAGAACAGCGACTATGACCTCTGGGATGGCTGGCTGCACAAGATTTGTGCGTGTTGTACTCTCTCATACTTCCCATGTTGACTATATGCGCCTCATCCAGACAGCATAACGCAGCAGGACAACTGGTTCATGCCCACAGATGAAATTGTCTCCACAGGTGTCGCTTTGCGCGTGGAAAATGGCTTCTTCCGCCTCTTCCCGTACGAAAATCCGTCTCTCATTCCTTTCGAGGCGGCTGTGCGTCGCTTGAATCCCGTAGTGGCAGT
>WNGI01007291.1_pt1 | contig 10297 bp, 9 predicted proteins | sample 5400621 | NCBI WGS metagenome assembly WNGI01 (sample SAMN13153374, study PRJNA577476) | soil metagenome | isolation source: 20 cm soil or saprolite under Garry oak tree replicate 1 | place: USA:California | collected 2016-06-15 | reverse complement strand
GCGCTCATCTATTCGAAGACTAGACGAGATGCGTTTCGCTCCCATCGAACGCAGAATGCGATGTGAAACCTCAACCGCTTCGAGAATGGTCCCGATAGTTTCAGCTTCTAGCACACTCGACATCGGTGTAACATCAAAAGTCAATCCGGGAATACGCGACATCGCCCGTACCGCGGCACTAGCTGACCAGCCGGTTCTCGCGAACACCCGGCTTCTGCCGCAGACCATGAGACTCTTCATACTTCGAAGTCTTGTCTATGTCGAGTTCCATCAGCTGGACCGTGGCTTTCTTGATTATTCCGAAGATCTCCTCTAGTTCTCGCTGCTCAAAATCCTTCAACGAGAGATTACCGATCCACTGCATCCATCCTTGCATGCTCTTGGCTAGAGTAGAGCAGCAGAGACCTATACCATACACGATGTCTAACCTGTCCCTCGGATCTAGATCAGATATTCGTTTCACTCTATTCCGGGCCTCTTCAACCCACGACTTCGGTTCATCTGACAATTCCATTTTTTTGTTCACACTCTATTTTTTCGAGTCGCGACCCACTGCCCACCGGCCCTAAGAAAAACGCCTAAGACCGACCTACAATTGATCGCGTTAAGAATCCACTCAGGAGTCAATATTAACGTTGCCTGCCCCTTTTGGTACATCCATAGTAACGAGTTCTTCGAAAAATGCGTCGGCCATGTAAGATGCTCGAACTTCTCAATCGAGAAAACCGTTGAGAGACTGGATCAGCCAGAGAAGCTGATCGCTGAGAAACTCAAGAATGATTGAGTGTTACGACGCGAGTGGGAACTACTGTACTTACAATAAGATGCCGAGTTCTTGGGCGTCTTGGATTGCCCGCATTGTTTCTTCAACCGAGAAAACCCACGTGTACTGGCTGGCGAAAGTCCAATCTCGATCTCCGCCCCCTGCCGGTCTGCGGTAGTAAGCGAATCGAATGTGTTTCGACCTCTTGCCGTCGGGTTCTATCAGTTCGACCCGGGTCGCGTAGTCTGCAGAGTTGCCTAGGTGAACCCTGACTTGGGTTGCCTTAATCACTGTTCCTTCCATTTGATCGCCGCCTGGATATGTGAACTTCATTCGTTTTGGAGGATCCCTAATCTTACCTGCCGTCAAAGGAGCTTCGAATCGAGAGAAAAATAAGCTTTACATTCGACCCCAGCGGCGAACTACAAAGAGCGCATCATCCGACGCGCCAGTCCAGCTTTCAGCTTGTCTATATCTTGCTCAGCTTTTCCCATCGACTATGCGACTTTATCTTGTTTCCATTGTGGACTGCGGAAGCTGTCCTCTATCCTATTCGTTTTCTCATAGGGTTGACGACTACTTTCTGAATTGGGCAGGCAGTTCTCCTGACAACACTTAGACCTAATAGAGGGAGTTGTCGATTGAAGTAGAGGGGTCATTGAAGATTCGATTCTGACCGAGTCTTATTGAAAGCACTTTCAGCCAAACGCCTCTGCCAACTTCACAAGAACATGTTTTCCCACTTCTAGCAGCTCTTCTCGTCTGAGACCGGCCAAAACCACGTTTCCGTTGGCGAAAATCAGGATCGACGCTCCTTCGAGTTCTTCTGCGTAGTAGATTGCTCCTGGAAACTGCTCAGGCTCGTACATCACATTGGATAATCGTCCGGCAAAGGCTCTCTACGTCTACACCATGGCCGAGTTCAGCAGTTGCGACTAAGCTCCGACGCTTCACCTTGATTCTAGTTGATGGAATTAGCCCGACTTTCGCAAGGCGATGGGCTGCGTAGTTCAAATCGTATCTGGCAGCCTTGAGGCTATTAGTTCCGATCGAAATCATCTTTCCGTTTGCAAAGTTTACCGTGTTTCGTGCTCGCGCTTTCGTGTTTCTCTCGTGTGTCGGTCCCGTCTTTGGTTTTGCTTCCGGCGGACGAAGTTCTGAAGCATTATGTGACTTCTCGCGGCAACCACTACGTTGCACACGGACCCACGGAGAGGGAACCTACTCCGGGTCCGATGCGATGTGACCCCCAAATATTCGCGGACCTTTTCGCGCGAACACGAAAAAACAATGACCGCGCCGACATGGGACCCACGCGGTGTCTTCATAAGGGGACATTTCCAGTTATGGTGCATCTCAGCCATGTCCCAGCCACCACCGCCGGGCTATCTGGATATCGCCACGAAGATTTTCACGATACTGGTGCCTTTGAAGAGAAGTCCACTTTTCATCAGGGGAATCGAGGGAGAACGCCGAAAACTTGTCTACGCAAGAAAATGTCTCAAGCCCGTCTCGAATTTTTGGAGGCTGATAATGAAGTCTTACGGTGTGTACTTGGGCTTCGCAAGTCAGAAGCAGCCAAGATTTGCAACACTAACAAAAAATCACATTTTCGCGAAACTTCTGCGATAGGAGGGACCGGCCCCGATTACCATGAATAGCAAGACCATGAACCCCAGCCATATGAGTATGAGCCCGATGAAGTAAGGAGTAAAGGGTCGAAGAACGGGAGATGAGTAGAGAGAGAGGAGGAACCCCGGTATCATCAGTCCGAGGCTTAGGCTGAGAAAGAGCATGGGCGGGACCAGCGCTTCTCTCTTCCAGTGAATATCGTCCACACCTTCTTCTTTCTTTGGCTCTTGCCTCAGGACGTCCCCCAGAGACTCGGACGGGGTCTCATGCAGATCGGTTCCGCACACACCGCACCGGTCTTCATCCTTGACAACCGCCCCACATCCAGGACACATCTTCAATCGGAGACCGACCCGAAAAGCTCTCAACCTATCCGTCGCCACAGTCTTAAGGGCCTTTGGGCCCGTCCCGCCAGCGAGGCCACACCACCACCTAGAATTTACTCTAACATTGACCGTAGGCCAGCCAATTATGTCACTCCTTCATGTTGACTTGCGTCGCAGCCTAAAACAGTATGAAAAGTTGGGCCCTCATTCACTCGAATCGTCCTTGTAGGAACATTTGAAGGGCCGATCTACGTGACGTTTACTGTCACGACGGTGGTTACTGAGGGGAAGCTGGGAGAGGAGGCACCGACGATAACCATGTATGTTCCTGACTTTGCGGCCGCAGTGATGGTGAGCGATGTGTTAAACACAGGATTTGACGGATTCAGAGTTGATGAACTGGCGCTCAATGCGGCAGTCAGGCCGGGTGACTGAACAGTTGTCAGCGTCACTGGTACAGTTCCAAGGAACGTGTTGTCGGTTCCTCCAGAGAGAAAGATTGAGACTGGTATTGTCGCACTAGTAGAGTTGGTAACGCTCACTGTAGTAGGCGCTAGGGCGATGCCGAAGCTTCCCTCGGCACTTCCATCCTCGTAGAGTGTCTGGGGTATTGCTTGGGCTCCAGGAGAGAGCGAACTGTACAACGAGCCGGTCGGCTGGAAGCTCCATGGCCCCCTTGACACCCACTGCTGAATCTGTGTCGTGATGGGAGTAGGATTGTTGGGCAGGCTTCCATGTCCACCCGCAGCCTCTCCGATACAAGCCCCTGCGCTAGGAACGCATGCGACATTTGCCGACGGTGTGTTCCAGTGCAGACATGCCTGGTAGCTGACTACTCCACCAAGCCCGGTCGAACTGGGCTTGCAAGCGTTGATTGCGCTGACGATGTCCGAGACCGTTGCCTGGGCGCCGACACTGTTAGTGCTCGGCGCATAGGCTGCCCACTCGAATTCGAGGAGCTTTGCACTGGTACGGAAGTAGGCGTAGTTGGGGTCCAGTCCTTTTCCGAATCGACGTAGGACTATGTTTCCTCCTGGGCCCACGCTACTTGATCCAGAGCTGGTGCAGCCACCGCCAATCACCGTGCCCGTTACCCCGAGATCACCACTCGCGCAGACAAATGGTCCTGAACCTATGAGCCTGTTGCCAGAAATCGGATCAGAACTCGATCCCGCGATGTACGAAGGATCTACGATGCATTGAGGAGTTCCTTCGGCGAGACATGGCCCGGTGGCACCGATCGAATGCCAGACGTGTTGTGGGACTATTGGCACCAAGGCTAGGTTGCCCAGGTCATAGGGGCTCTGTGAGGACAGGGCGACAAGAAATGTTTCTGAAAGACCGGCACCGTTCGTTCCTCCATAGTTGCTGAAAGCGGCCGCGGGAAGCTGAGGTGCTAGACCAGCAGCTGTACCGTTCAGGCCTATGACATCGATCAGGTTTGTAAGGCGGAAGTTGAGAAGAGAGAACTTTACGTCACTAGCGGTCACGATATGAGATGCCAGACAGTCCGAAGTAGCCGGTACACAATTTAGGATATCGTGAAATGGTATGTCTCCCCTTATTGTGACCTTGATACAATGTGCGACGCTAATGAAAGTCCCTGTTTCGTTTAGGCTGGCAGGGCACTCTGTCGGTTGGGTACCGTGAGTTTCATCCCTGAAGTAGTTCGCCATCCAACCAATCACTTGCCCAGGGGAATAGGGATTCGAAACAAAGAGCGAGTCGTAGACCTCTCCTAGGACCGTGCGGTCGAAGCTTGAGACCGATGTGAAGGGATTCAGCCTCACCGTTGATTCCTCAAGGCCCCAGCGGAGAACATCCCGAACAGTTGGATTAGATGACCAGGCGTTAAGGGCAGTCCACCAGTTAGCAGTCCCCACACCTTGCTGGTTGACAATGTTTGTCCATCCGTTGAGATAGACAAAGTTTCCATAGTCGCTCCAGATGGGAATATTGATCGCTTCACTACCAAGAATGTACTCGGCCGACTCTGCCGAAAGTACTGACCCTTGGATGGTGCTATTGTACTCAGTCATACTGGACCAACGGTTGAAGGTGGCGTTGTGATAAGCGTTGAAGGAGTTCTGACCATTGTAAATCGTAAAGGCTTGGTCAGGGTTCGCGGAGAGATTCCAGCCCAACACTGCCATGCGCCAGTCTGCCCCTTTACAAGGAATGTTGGCGACATTGAAGGCAGCCTGTATGTACGCCATGAGAAGTGTATCTGCTTCCGGGGGCTCTCCCAGAGCACTAGGCGCGGCGAAACCACCATCGGCACCAAGTATCGCGTCGACACCTTGCACATTTGTTCCGCACTCCACGACCGCTGGCGAGGAAGGGTCCAGCCTACCCATCAATCTATTAATAGCCAAAGTAAGAGTATCGCCGAGTGCTCTAAGCATGGTTCCCGACTCATACGGCGGAACCCATAGGTCAATGCTCTGAGTCTGAGCCGCATTAGTCAGGCCGGTTAGAACGCACGTAGAATTACTTTTGCCGGTTGCGAGTCCGGCGGCAATGAAGTGGTCGGCTGCAGCGCAAAAATCTGGAGACCCCTCGGCGACAATCCCATGAGCGTCAAAGTCGGACCCAAGGGAATAAGCGCCAACACAGCTTCTTGGCTCGGGATGAGCAGCAAGAAACGCCTGCTCCCAGCTGCACACATTCCACCCTGGGATACGGCCATTCTGAGCAACAGAAGAGTTCGTATCCGATGGGCGAGGACAGAGTAACTGGCCTAACCCCTTTGGTGGGGCTAGTTGCAGGTAAGGAGCGAAGCAGTCAGCAGGGAAGCCCTTTCCACCGAGATTCTGGATGATGAAGCCATCGTGGCTAATCAGATGGGCGATTCCTTGTCGAATATTCTCCGCTCGACCTGTGGGATCGAAACCGCCGTTGAATGAAACACCCCAAAAAGTGTTGCTCATATTGAAGTCTATTCCAAAGATGTCATACTGACTCACTTCCGGAGTGACCAAGAATCTAGGATCGGTCGTAAAGTCGGGCTCTCCCGGTGTACCGAGGTAGAGTGGAGGCACGTGGGCATCGACGATGTCGATTCCATCGGTACCTCCTGCTTGGAGAGAATTAAACTCGGTGGCGGAACCAGAATTGACCTTGAATTGCAGCTCATCGACCATAGGTCCTGCTGGAACCCATCTAGTTCCCGATTGTAAGGGATAGGGAGCCCAGTTGGCTCGAACCGGCGTCAAGACGGGCACAGTCAACATACCAAGCATTAACGTGACAAGAATTCTCGGCTTTCGGTCTGACTTCAACTTCAACAAGTTGATGCAAACTCGGCTCTTGCCACATAAGTTTCTAAGTCGTTGAAAGGAGCCTTGTATTTGGTCAATACGAATCCTGGCGGGATGCGCTGAGGATAACTCATAGCGATCTTAAATATCAACATCGGGAGCTGGGCCCCAACCCGATGGTGACTCCCAGCCGAGCTGAGTCCTACCCCAGACTGACACATCAAGGAATTAGTCCGCTTCGATAATCTATTTAAGATTATTATTTGATAACGTCGGCTAACATTCTGTGATTCGAGGGCATTGATTTGAGTCCCAACCGAGTTAGAGTTTGGATATGAGGGTAGGAGAACAAATCTACGTGAAGTTTTATTATGCGCCTCTCTAGTTGGAACCTCTCGGCATGGCATCAACTTTTGGTTTCATTCTGATTCTCTTCGGGGCATTTGTCATAGTGGTCGGATATCAGATGGTGACCGATTGCCTAACGAATTCTCCTAACAGTCCTTGTTGGAGTCCACGCGCAACTGGGGCCTTTGCTTTGTACTTCGGAATCGGATTGGCGGTTGCTGGCGGGATTGTGCTGACAGGTCCTAGGCTAGCGAGATTGCTGGCATACCAATCCTTGAGAATTGTAGGCACCGCGGTTGTGGGAGGAAGTCGATTCACGCGAGACCACGACGCATCCAGTCATACCATGACGAGAACGTCATAGAGTAGAGGCTCGCCACCCAACGTCTTTTCTAATCTGGACCTAGCGCGGAAGTCATGAACCAACATTCCAGAAAGAGAACGCCTGGAACGATTGGTCGAACATTCCATGACCTCGGTCAACCGTCACTCTCTCTGCATTTCCACACTACTCGGCGGCTAACCGCACAAGAACAGGAAGCTTCCCAGTCGGGGCTAGCAAGATGGTTTAGGATTTACTCTTGTTCTTTTTCTAGTGCTCACGACTCGAACACCTTCTTGCCCCGCCAAAATCATTCTAGTGGAGGTGCAGCTACTTTCGGCTTCGTCAGTCTTCTTGCTCGTCTTCAACATACTCTCGAGGGAGCGGTATCTCCTCAACATCGAGCTTGCTCCATTCTTTCGCGCAATGTTTGCATCGGTACGTAAGCTTGTAGGTTGTGAACTCCTCCGGACGCATTGCGACCGCATTTTTCTCCTCATCCGATAGCCCAAGAATTAGCGAGCCACGACTCATCTGTAATCCTCCCCTCGTTGGCCCTCCTACGATACTTCCCCCTAGAGAAAAATCGCCCACCTTCGTGGCCTCGCTCGAATCGAGCTCCTCCTTCGACAATAGCTCCGCTTCGAAAGGCCTGCTACAAAAGGACACTCACCGAGAACCATAGTGAGGAGCACTAAGCTCGTCTTCTAGCTTTACACTATTGAATCTTCCGAGTGGGGAAATAATGTGCACCACGTTCAACTTACGCCCCACACTATGGACGGTCCAATGCCTGTCGCCAAAGCCAGTGTCGAAGAGGCATTTAGAGACTACGAATGAGAGCTAGGAGCTTGTCAGATTATTACTCGTCCTCGCGGAGAATGTGAAGTCCACCAAGGAGACCCAGAAATTCTGCCTTGATGGGTACGAGGTGGAGCGAGTGCCCGAGATTAAGATACCGTGAGATTCACGAAAAAAAGTCTCTGCCACGGGGTCTATCGGGCTTGAAGACATAGAGCCTTTGCTCAAGCCCGTGCTGCAAGCATGCCTACGAGGGCATGGGAGGAAAAAGTCGAATCCTTCAAGAGCACCTACTTGGTCTACTTCGGATACATTGGCACCGAGACACCTTCAGAACTCCGCCTAGCAGGGCATGGGGTGCCCAGCGACTACGTCTACGGTGCAGAAATGAGGATCGCGAAGTTCTACTTCAATGGCCTCTTGGACATCCCATCATCCTATTACCACATGGACGCGCTAGGAAGCACACGGTTTCACAACCGACGCCAGCCACAAAGTTCTATTCAGCGACAACTACCTGCCCTTCGGGAACACAACATACCATCGGGGAATGAGACTTACAAGTTCACAGGCAAACCTTTGAGCACGGCGACAGGTCTCTACTATGACTACAACCGCTAGTATGACTCCTCCACGGGGTTTCATAAGGAGCCTGGATTTTCATGGGCTAAATCGAAAGATCTTGCCTGATTATTCTTCCAAGCGTGAAAAGCATCGAGCAGACCAGTGTAAACCTTGGGGCTTGTGCGAATCTCCCAGATGGCATCTAACTCTGTTTGGATCCGTATTCGAGCCTTTTTGAATAGTCTGCCAACTATAACACCGTTGACCTGGTTGATGTTCGAGAAGGGTATGTTTTCGCCACTCATAGTCGGCCATCTTTCTCCTCTCCTGATTTCGCTTCTCCGCACGGGGCCCGGCCTTATGACCACGCCGTCACAGTACAATTCCAATGTGCCAAGACTAGGTTTCGGCGCCTCACCCAATTTGTTGAATAGAACAAGCTCGCGCATCAGGGGAGGTGGGTCTTCCGACATGAGCCGCATAATAGACACACTCGGAACATGTTAAGCCTATCAAACGAGTGATCACCTTTAAGCATCACGGTGGCATTGGCCCATCGGTGGACGACTGGCTGAGGCGGAAACACTGCCTGCCTCAGTCTTCGATGCTGATTGTTCTCTGAACACTCCTGGTACAATACCGGTCGAAACATCTTGCCATACCGATTCCTCGCAGATAGAGTCTTCTCCATACCGGACTTACTGCCTGGAAGGTTCTTTCTCAATTTCAACTGAAAATATCCGGACCGACATTCTAATAGAACATGGTAATCGGCCGATCGGTTTCCATGAAAATTACGGATTTCAACCATGGAAGGGGAGTAATCGCAAAGCATCCTGCTATCCTATGGGAATGTTTCCAGCTCGTGCTTGGATTCTCTTGAGTTAGGCCTTCACGGAATCGTGAAGCTTGGAAATCCTGAAGAACCTCACCGAGGTATTGTCTGTTTTGGTGGAAATTGGGACCGACCATCCACAGTTTGGACAGTATCTATCCTTCAGGACCCTATAGGCCTTAGACACTTAATCGGAACGTTGGGCATCTCGTAAAGTTTGGTCGTGCCAAGGTTGTCGTATTTTGAGAGACGAAAAGAGGAGACCTGACCGAACTACGCCCCGAAAATAATTCTCTGCGGAAGTCGCGACTGGCCGGACAAGATATGCTGAAAAAAGGGGAGGTTTGGACCTATTCTTTGGGTGCTCTGCTCGTCTATGGAGTGGTTATTGGGGTTGTACCTGAGCTTCCGAAGTGATCGAAGTCACCGCTATAGGTTCCCGTGATTGATTGGGGAGCGGCTTTCCCGGACTTGCCGTCTGGCCAGCGCCTGAGAGGGTGCACGGGTTCCGACTGAAGGTACCCTTTCCGCTACTCCTCCAAGCAACAGTTCCTGACAGTGTTATCGGGGTTCCAGGTGATCTGTCCGTCACAACGGCTGACAAATGAACGCAGCCCGACTAATTTGGAAGTTCTCGCAAAATACCATCAACAGAATGGATAGAAAGCGAGTAGCCGATCCGTGCAAAGATCAGTCCTAGCATCCCACCGAGGAAAAATGACAATTGGAGAGAGAACGGCAGCAAGAGAAAGACTCTCGCAAGAAGCAAGAAAAGAAGGGGAAGAGACATCAACAACATCAATACGACTCCTAGAAAGGCTCCTATGATCGAGCCGATTATCGTCACGAACCGTGGCCTGGGTCCGTCTGAAAAATCTGGGTAGCGACTCCCGATCGCAACACCGAGACTCGCTTCCGCTAACACAAGCGTAATGCCCACGGCGATGAAGGTCAGCGCGTCTAGAACTGAGACCTGGAAGAAGAATACTGTCAGCCCGAGTCCGAGAACCAGCCCGATTGTAGAGATCAGCGACGTGAAGAGAACCTTGCTAGTCACGATCGTCCCCGCCTCGATGGGAAGAGAACTCAGATTCCACAGTCGCTTCCCCTCTTGACCTATCGAAGTCATTCCGAGGAACAATGTCCCGAGACCCACACCGAAGAGAAGTGGGACTGCAAGGAACAGTGGACTGATCAGGCTGGATTGTGCGCCCGTGGTTGGCGCAGGGGAGAAGATTGCAGGGAAAGAGATCATCACCGGGAGAATTATTGGAATCGCCATGAGGCGAACCACCTCTTTTCTCCGCGTAGCCGAACGGATCTCACGCCTCACGAGCGCGAGTGAAACTACGCTGACTCCTATCTTCCTCAATCTGCTGACGCCGGATATCGTTACCTTGTTTGAGAAGTGAAAGGACGGTGGCGTGGAGACCCAGAATTTCGAGC
>WNGI01007000.1_pt1 | contig 10298 bp, 10 predicted proteins | sample 5400621 | NCBI WGS metagenome assembly WNGI01 (sample SAMN13153374, study PRJNA577476) | soil metagenome | isolation source: 20 cm soil or saprolite under Garry oak tree replicate 1 | place: USA:California | collected 2016-06-15 | reverse complement strand
TTCCGCATCGTCGGAAGGACGGCCTTGACCATCCGAACCGCGCCGAAGAAGTTCGTCTCGAACTGCGCCTTCGCTTGCTCTAGTGTCACCTCTTCGATAGCCCCTCCCTGAACATAACCCGCGTTGTTCACGAGAATGTCCAAGCGGCCCGTCCGGTCTAGGATGGTGTCCACGCAAGCACGTACGGACTCGTCCATGCGTACATCCAACGGACCCATGGAGACACCGGGCATGGATCCGTTTGCCGACGGATGCCGGGAAGTTCCGAACACCTCCAAGTCCCTCCTGGCGAGAAGTCCTGCGATGGCCTTACCAAAACCGGACGATGCGCCCGTGACCAGAACGACCTTTCTGTGGGACGTCACGTGAGTCCTCCTCGAGGGTTTGCAACAACTTACCTGATATAACCATTTCGGGAACCGGAGGCCCCTGGCCTCGCGCTCCCCTTCATGGCGGCGAAAGCGTCGGAAAGGACGACGTGGCGGACCCGAGCCCGACCGAGTCCTTGCGATGAGTAATGGGTACCCTTAATACCCGGTGAGAATTTTGCTTCAACGACAATCAATCACAATTTGGGGAGGATTCCATGAGCCCAACGAAGGACACGCAAAAGTCCGCCAAGAGCACCACCGCAAGCAAGGAGAAGTTCAAGGGATTCACGGACGAGGAACGAGCCGCGATGAAGGAGCACGTCCAGGAACTGAAGAGGTCCGCGGACCGCGGCCCGCGCGCCGACAAGGCGGACGGGGAAAGCGCCGTGCTCGCGAAGATCGCCGAGATGCGGGAGCCGGATCGCACCATGGGCAAGCGGCTCCATGCGATCATCACAGCGAGCGCGCCAGCCCTCACGCCGAGGACCTGGTACGGGATGCCCGCGTATGCCAAGGACGGTGAGGTCCTTTGCTTCTTCCAACCCGCGCAGAAGTTCAAGACGAGGTATGCGACGCTCGGCTTCAGCGACGCGGCGAACCTCGACGAAGGCGCCATGTGGCCGGTCGTCTTCGCTCTGAAGGAGTTGACTGCCAGTGAAGAGGCAAGGATCAGCGCGCTCGTGAAGCAAGCGGTGAGCTGAGGCCTGGTATCTGTCGGATTTGAGGGCATATTCTACCCATGCGAAACCCGCGCGGACCCCCGACATCTCGGACGAGCTTGGTCATGAGCCCATCGTCTGCCGCGAAACCCAAAGGCGACCCTGAGGCGTTCCAGCCTAGTCCTCAGGCCACTTCCCGGTGGCTAGGTCCAACGTCTGTATGGCCGCGATCTGCCCCTTCGGGACGACCCTGATCTGGAATCGATTGTACGAGTACAGCTCCGAGATTCGGATGGACTCGGAATCCTCTCCCAAGAAGACTCCGACGAGGACCTTCAATACTCCGCGCTGAAGCCTGATCCGAACGAGCTTGCCCGCGAACCGGTCGGCGTCGCCCTCATACACCGAACTCACCTCGGGCGCGGATGGCGATTGCCAGGCATCAACCCTTTTGGAGTGCGCGCATCTGGGTCAGGCGCGGCTTGGAGAGTGAGGTCTCCGCTCCCGACGAGGCGGCGTTCGCGGCCACCTGGCACCGCACGGCGTTCGGCGCTGTTCAAGACCGCGCGAGGAAGTTGAAGTAGGCAGACGACAAGAGAACCGCAATCGCAACGAAGATCAAGACTGCGAGATAGTGCTCGAACGAGCTGAAGTAGCTGACGCTTGGAGCAGTCAGGTTCCAGAGGAGATACCCTCCGATGGCTCCCCAACTGCCAGTCACGACTGCATATATCGTCACTGCCAGAGGTCTCTTGGCCATCATCGATCTTCCTCGCGTCCGAAGCGTGACGGTCTGCCTCCAAAAGGAGGGCAGGACGCGGATGGCGATGACGAGGGCAATGCTGGTTACGGAAGTGATCACCGTCAGCGTCAAACCCCAACTACTCACTGGCGGACGGACATAGTATGCGTCTAAGAGAAAAACGACGGCGACAATGAAGAACCCCTCCGTCAACAGGAGAAGTCGAATAAAGTTGCGCGACACGCCTTTCAGCTCCTTTCTCGCCACGAACGTGACCCAATCCCGTATCGAGCCGCTAGGAATCAGTCTTTTCGCCGGCAATGCTGATTCGCAGCAGACGACTTGGAAACATCGCAAACCAGGTCTGCGACGCGCCGAGGACAACATACGGTGAACAGAATGGCGCGGAGGCGGCCACCTGCCCTCGTCCGACTCAGGCCTGCGTAACCGTTCCCTTCAGACGCGTTGCTCGCCGTAGGCGGAGTTCGGCCCACACCGCGCCGACGATGCCGAGGACACCCAAGAGGGCGACGATCTGGTCGTGATGCAGCTCGGACGTATCGAGGAGATCTGCGAGTTGGATGAACGTCCGATTCGTGATCGGGCCGACGATCACGCCCGTCGTCCAGAACGTGACCAGGATCGCGGCGGGAGTCCACCTCGACTTCACGAAACGGTACAGCAGAAAGCTGGCGATGGAGGCTCCTCCGACCGCAGCGACGGCCTCGATGATGGAGATGGGCATCGCAGTCCCGAGGAAGGAGGGCCTTAAGTCCCTTGCGAATCAACCCCGTTCGGTTTAACCAATTGAAGTACCTCGGACCCGGGTTCGGATCCGCAGAGGACTCGCCATGTGGGAGTCAGCCGGCCCGGTGCACGAGGGACTGCACGACAACCGCTGATCGCGGCCCACATCCGAACGCTGGGAGAAGCTCGGCGTGCAGGAGGCAGATGTATTCCGCCCAGCGAATTCAAGCCGCCAAGTCTATGAGTCGAAGGGATTCTCGCGAAAGTCCTCGATGGACGACGGGAGGCCGAATTTCGCGGCCGGCTCGGCGGTGATGACGGTGAGAACCCGCGAGGTCGGAAAGGCTTGGCCTGTGCGATCGCTCGGGATCGTACTTGCCTTGTGTATGACCCTTACCGTCGGCGGGGATCTGACCGTCCGCGCCGCGACGGACCCGTGGTCCGGGATCCTGGACCCCTCGCGGGCGATCGACTGGAGCCACGCAGGCATCCCCGGTGGCATTCCGAACCGCGCCGCGATTTGCGCGTCCCTCGACCCCGGCAGCACGGCCGCGCAAATCGACGCCGCGATCGCGGCGTGTCCCCCTGATCAGGTCGTCTTCCTCACCGCGGGGACCTTCACCCTCTCCGCGGGACTCAACATGAAGAGCGACGTGACCCTCCGCGGTGCCGGGGCGAACCGGACGAAGCTGGTGTTCACCGGCACGACGCCGTGTGACCGCGGTCCGCCGCCTTACCCCGTCATCTGCTTCAAGGGAAGCTTCAGCTGGGCGGGAGGCGTGGAGAACTCCGCGGACTGGACCGCCGGCTATGGGAAGGGCAGCACGGTCATCACCCTGAGCAACACGGCGAACCTGCGGGCGGGGGAGAGCTTCCTGATCCTCGATCAGGTCGATGACGCGGCCGACGGAGGTGACATCTACAACTGCGGGATCGCGAACGGTTGCGTCGGCCAGGGCAGTGACGGCATGCGGATCGCACCGGGTGGCTACCGGAACCAGCGGCAGATTGTCAAGGTCACGTCAATCGCGGGCGACCAGGTCACAATCACGCCTGGCATTTACATGCCGAACTGGCGCAGTTCACAAGCCCCCCAGGCTTGGTGGCCCACGACGGTCCTACGTCGGGCGGGGATCGAGAACATGACGATCCAGCCGGTCGATGGCGGGGGCGGCATTAACATCCAGAACGCGATGGAGTGCTGGATCACGGGCGTACGTTCCGTCAAAGTTGCACCTCCGGGCGGGCCCGGCGGAGGTCGGAACCACGTGTGGTTGACGATGACCCGCGGAAACGAGATCCGGAGCAACTACTTCTACGGATCCGGCGGCCAATCGCAGAGCTACGGGGTGGAGTGGTATCCGGGCTCAGACAACCTCGTTGAGAACAACATCTTCCAGCACGTGACGTCGCCGATGATGGTTGGCACGGGGAGCGGCGATGTCCTCGCCGACAACTTCTCGATCGACAACCTATACAATCCGGGCGGCGGCGGGTGGATGCAGCCCACGTACGCCGCCCACAACGGCGGTGACGCCATGCTGCTGATGGAGGGCAACGACGGATTGGGGGTGGGAACCGACAACATCCATGGCACGCATCACTTTCTAACCTTCTTCCGCAACCACTTCCACGGCGACCCGAACAAGACCGCGAATACGGCGACGATGCACCTGTGGCGGTACTCCCGGTTCTTCAACATCGTCGGCAACGTGCTCGGGCGGTCCGGATACTACACGACGTACGAAACCGACCTCGGCACGGATGACGTCGACATCTATTCGTTTGGACAATCGGACTCGGGTACGGTCGGCGATTCGCGGACGCGGGAAACCGCCATGCGATGGGGGAACTACGACACCGTGAGCGCTAGGTCCCGCTTCGAGGCAGCGGAGGTCCCGTCGGGGTTGACGAACTTCAGGAATCCCGTCCCGGCGAGCCAGGTGTTGCCGCCCTCCCTCTATCGGTCCGGCAAGCCGAGCTGGTGGGGCACGATGCCGTGGCCCGCCGTCGGCCCGGACGTCGCCGGCGGGGACATCCCCGGTTACGGCGGGCACGCCTACAAGATCCCGGCGCGTCGCTGCTACGAGAATGCGGCGATTGATCCCGCGTATGGAAACAGCAACGTGCGCCTCTTCGACCCCCAGGCGTGCTATGTGACCGCCACTCCACCCCCCGGGACGCCGCCAGGCTCGTGGCCGGGGACCTTCTTTGGGATCGATACGGGAGTCCTCCTCGTCGGCGTCGTGGCCACGATCGCGCTTATCCTGATTCTTGGGGTCTGGCGTTCTCGGCGCCGTCGGTCCGAACAGGAAACAGAAAGCAAAGAGACCGCTTCCGAGCTGTCAGAACGCCGAAGAGATTGAGGCCCTTGCGTTCCAATACAAAGAGTCTAGTAACGCAGAAACCTGAAGGCCCCTCAGGACCGTCGGCATGACTCCGCCCGTCGTCCCCGAAGCGGCTCCTCGGACCGGAGCTCCGCGCCTCCGATTCGCGGTCCAGAAGCACTGGGCCAGGAATCTCCACTATGACTTCCGGCTGGAAATTGGCACAGTCCTCGTCTCGTGGGCCGTGCCGAAGGGGCCGAGCAAAGATCCTAGTGTGAGGCGCCTCGCGGTCCACGTCGAAGACCACCCTCTTGACTACCTTCTGTTCGAGGAAACCCTCCCTGAAGGTGAATATGGCGCGGGCGAAGTCATCGTATGGGACTTCGGCGAATTTGAGATGGTCGGACCCGAGGGATCCGACGCAGTGGCAGCGCTCCACGACGGCATCATGCGATTCGCCCTGTATGGCACGAAACTTCGGGGAGAATGGACGATCGTGAAGACCAGAATGGGAAACGGAAAGCGTGAGAATTGGCTCTTGCAGAAGATCGATGACGAATTCGCTGAAGCAGATTACAACCCCGAAACCGAGCCGGCATCCGCGTTGTCCGGCAAGGTTCCACGGGGTCGGCGTTGACCGCTCTCCCTTCGTTCGGTCAGTCTCTTTTGACACTTCCATGGCTTTTCGCTAGGGCCACGAAGGCCCCGTTCAGGTACGGGATGGCCTCGGCCTTGTAATCGGGCGTTTTTGTTGGTATTGTTCGCCGCTGACCTTCTCCATCCAGCTCACGGCCTTGCCGTCGAGTTCCTCCTGGATGGCAAGGTGCGCCAACGTGCTGTCTGGCGTGGCACCGTGCCAATGCTTCTCTCCGGGCAGACACGAGACCACATCCCCGGGATGGATCTCTTCGACGGGACCTCCCCAGCGCTGCACGAAGCCACGACCCGCCGTCACGATGAGCGTCTGACCCAGCGGATGGGTGTGCCAGGCCGAGCGGGCTCCCGGCTCGAACGTGACGTTCGCACCTTGCGCGCGACCCGGAGCGGTTGCTTGGAACAGCGGCTCGACACGCACCTTGCCGGTGAACCATTCCGCCGGTCCTTCGCTCGAGGATCGGGAAGCACTTCTCTTGATGTCCAAGTCTTTACACCCCTCTTGCTTGACTCAGGCTCCGAAGCTGGCGCCGTCGATCACGAACCGATAGCGCACGTCGCCGCGCCCCATGCGTGCATACGCGTCGTTAATTTGGTTCGCCTTGATGAGTTCGACGTCCGCGGCGACTCCATGCTTCCCGCAGTAGTCGAGCATCTCCTGCGTCTCGGGAATCCCGCCGATGTTGGAGCCCGCGAGGCGCTTGTTGCCGTGGATGAGGGCAAACGGGTCGAGAGGGACGCCGGCGGGGGGCAATCCAACGAGGACCATGGTTCCGAAATTCCGCAGGAGGGTCAACTGCTTGTTCAGATCGTGCGGCGCGCTCACCGTATCCACGAGGAGGTCGAACGTGCCTTCGAGGGCTTCGAGCGCGCCCGGTTCCCTGGTGGTGACGAATCCCTTGGCGCCCAGCCGAGCGGCGTCTTTCTCTTTGTCGCGCGATCCGCTGAGCACAGTGACCTCGGCACCCATGGAAGCCGCGAATTTCACCGCCATGTGGCCCAGGCCACCGAGGCCCACGACGGCTATACGGTCGCCTCGCTTGCACCCGAATTGCCGCAGAGGGGAATACGTGGTGATGCCCGCACACATGAGGGGTGCGGCTCGCGCCGGGTCCAATCCCTTGGGGATGCGCAGCACGTAGCGCTCGTCGACGACCATGTGCGTCGAATAACCGCCGTACGTCCACGTCTTCCCGTCCGGCTCGAGGCTGTCGAACGTGAACGTGACGCCCTTCTCGCAGAACATCTCGTGGCCGGCGCGGCATTCCGGGCACACCCGGCACGAATCGACGAGGCAGCCTACGCCCGCGAGGTCGCCCTCGCGGAAGCGGGATGCGCTGGTACCTTGGGACACGACTCGGCCGACGATCTCGTGGCCCGGCACGACCGGAAAGTGGGTGGTCCCCCAGTCGTCGTTCACCTTGTGCACGTCGCTGTGGCAAATGCCGCAGTAGAGAATCTCGATCGCGACGTCGTGCGGCCCCGGATCTCGTCGTTCGATGGACATGCGGGCTACCGGCGCCTTGGCTGCGCGGGCGCCGTAGGCAGGAGCCTTCTTCGTCATGGGCAAATGAGAACTCGTGCTCGGGTAAGTCTCTTGTGCAACCCTCTGGCTGCGGGCCCACGTGCGTCTACTCCTCCGTCGGGAGCACTCGTTTGGGGATAACGGGGTGAAAGCAGTCCGTGGCCATCCGAGCCTTCGGCAGCAAATCCGCGAATCCGGAGTTTGGACTGCCTCCGTCGCGAGCGGGAACGTTCTCACTCTGAGGGACTGACGTGGGAACGGTCGGGCACCGGACCCTGGTTTCAGTTCAACCGGCAGAGGACGAACTCGTGCGGCCTTTGACCTCACTCGAGGAGGATCGCGAAGTAGTCGAAACACGGATTCGATTTTCGAGCTGGCAAAAGGCCTTGGGACTTTAGGGAGAGCTCCGGACGACGGAGACGTTCTCGAAGCAAAGGGGTCCGCGTGAATAGGAATCGAGCGCGGCGTTTCCTGCGGGAGAGGACCCGTCAACTCCGCGTCGTCGGCGCTCTTCGTGCGGTGAGTCGCCACCGGCGCCACACGAGATAGCCGGCAATCAGGAACAGCCCGCCTTCAACCAAAAGGAGGGGAAGAATGCCCCACAAGAAGTCGAGGAAGTTCTGTCCATCCACGCCATAGGTGGCGACGCGAACCGATATGCTATACCGGCTGTCGCCGAAATCGTCATGGGAGAAGGCGATAGCAATTCGGCCTCCTGGGCCGGTCGCGACCGACCCGTCGATGATGGCGTCGGTACCACGATCCACGATTGAAACATGCGACACGTTGCCAACCCTCGCAACGTAGAGGAGAGTGCCCGCGTCCCTGTCATTGAACACGATGTGAGGCACTCCCCCCGAATCGAGGGCCAAGGCCACGAAATCGAAGAAGTCTCTGACGCCACGCGTGGCAACTACCTCTCGGGTCCAGGAGCCTCGTTCTCGTACCGAATGAATGATTCGTGCAGGATCGCATCCGTTCGCGCATCCGGAGTAGGCAATGTGGACTCGATCTTGGTCGTCCAAGGCGATTGGGACCCTCTGGTTGCTGATCCCGTCTTGGATCAACCATCCCGCGGTCCAAACTCCGCCTTCGTTCGTCGCATACCCAACCCGCTGGGGGGACCGGGTGTAGGTCGCATGGACGACGCCCTTTGAGTCCACCGCGACCGCGCTGTAAATCGCAGAACCGGCGGAGGCCGGGACGGCGGTCTCATTGATCCACGATCCCGCGATCCGCTTCGCGTGCATGAGTTTGTACGTGTCGAGCACGGAGTAGGTCACGTGCACGACTCCCGCGGAATCTACTGCGATGGCGGGATACGAGCCGTGGGCGTCGACCAATTCCGATACCGGTGCTCCACGGTCGAGCTCTATGTAGCGGACGGCCTGCGGGCTCGCTCTTCCGTCTTCCCGAACGACCGCGGAGTAGACGACGTGGATGTTGTCTTGCCGGTCTATAGCAAGAGCCGCATCCCAGACCTCGTGGACAGCATCGAGGAGGGATACGGACCACCCTCCGCGGGCGTTCGTGGCGTAATACAGCTGGCCGGTCGCGAAGATGACATGCAGGTTCCCGTGGGAGTCTACCTTGATGTCGGTCGCGCCTCGGGTTCCTTGCATCAGGAGGTGCATGGGCCAAGATCCCACGGACAGGAGGCCCGCGGTTGCGGAGCCCACCAAGGCGAATACGATGAGAAGGGTCGAGAGCTTGTGTCGCCGGACGAAAGCGTGCAGGCCCGCGAGAGGCCGGCGGGCCCCCGCGTGTTCAGAGTCGGCGGCATGCCGTTTGCGCCGGCCCCCCACTCCAGTTCGACCCCATAAACCCGGCGTGTTCAGCGTAGTTCCCGCAAACAGGTTCGCCGGGCCTTCTTCGCGACACGGAACTAACACGCCCAGTTCGAAGGCGTAGGCCCCGAATGCCTGTCGAAGCCGAGTCCGCCGAGGGCCTGCTCAGTCGCGGCTGGTCGTCGTTGCGACGTCAGCGAGGTTGCCCTCGGGATCGGACAGCGTCCACCAGGCGGGCGCATACCTGTCGGTGACGAGACGGCCGCCTGCCGTGATCGCGGCGGCGATCCGTGCCTGGGCCTGGTCGGTCGGCACCCAGATGTCGAGGTGGATCCGGTTAACCTGCGGGTCTGGCGCATCGATCTTCTGGAACCAGATTGACGCGCCGCGGCCGCGCGGGTCGACCAGGTCTTCAGGGCTGTCCATGCGGTCTACGTACCCGAGCACGGCCCGCCAAAACGGCTTCACCTTGGGGATGTCAAACGCATCGATCGTGACGAGGACCGTTTGCGCTGTCGCGGGGTCGGCGGGGACGCCCAGCTTGCGCGCGATCGCCGAGATCTTTCGGGCCAGCTCGAGGTCGCGCTCGCTCAGCCCGTAGTAGTCGGGCGCGACCGTGATCAGCCGCACGATCACGCCGTCGTGCCGCAGATCAATGTCCGGGTGGTTGTCCTCGGAAGCGGTGAGCTCGCTGATTGCGTTCACGAACCGGGCGCCGGCCGCGAACGACCCGGTGCGGAAGTGCGCGCACGCTCCTTCGCCCACCACACGCCAATCCTCGACGCCCTTGGACTCGTGGAACCGCCGCGCTGTGATCCGGTCGCTCATGCTCTCAACATAACCTGTTGGATGCGCGAATGGACGCATGCTATAAGACCATTTACTGGCCACGGCCGTTCCTCCATAGACATGGCTGCCTCGGGCGACCCCGCGTCGTCAACTTCGAGTGCGACTCAGCGGAGAGAATTCCTCCAGGGCTTTGGGACGCTGGCAGTGTATTCGACTTCCTTGGCCCCAAGAAATTCTGCGAGATTCTCGATCGTCTCCCGAATCTTCAACGCGACCTCCTTGTCCCTGGGCGCGCCCGGCTCTGCATAGATCGAATTGATTACGAGCCTTTCGTTCTCCCTGTCCATCTTCGGGTCAACCCGGCCGATGAACCGGTCCCCCCATAGGATAGGGAGCACGTAGGTTCCGAATTTTCGTTTGTTTTTCGGCAGGAAGTTCTCGTGGACATAGTCGAATCCGAAGAGTCGACTCGTTCCCTCTCTGACGGCAAGCAGATTGTCGAAGGGAGCCAGCAACGACATCCGAGGCTGCCACGCGCCCGAATTCATGGATTCCAAAAGCTGGACGTCCCGATCATGGATATATCGTTCGCCACCAAGCCCGGTGACGTGAACCCGATGGACCGTCGATTCCTCCTGCAGGCGTTCCAGAGCCTTTTTCAGGTTCAGATAACGGCCCCGCAGAAAATAGCGGTTTA
>WNGI01006999.1_pt1 | contig 10299 bp, 10 predicted proteins | sample 5400621 | NCBI WGS metagenome assembly WNGI01 (sample SAMN13153374, study PRJNA577476) | soil metagenome | isolation source: 20 cm soil or saprolite under Garry oak tree replicate 1 | place: USA:California | collected 2016-06-15 | reverse complement strand
CAGGGTGGCGATCACTTGCAGGCCGATATCCACCTCAATCCAGTCCCCGCCCTTCATTTAGTGTTTCATGTTCCCACTGACGGGCAGCAAGGCTTCAGCATGCCCGTGTTTCAGAAACGTGTCTTTGACTCCTTGGAATATGTTCAGAGCGAAGGTGCGCAATCGGTGGCTCCCGGTGTTTACGAGGTGACCGGAGTGCCCGCGGGAAGATACTCCGTCCGGTTGCAGGAACCGAAGTCTGGCCAACTCCAGCAATCCAGTGAGATGAATCTCGTCCAGGATGTCCAGGAATTGGATACTTCCCGCAGCGAACCGGCCGCCAGGGTCAAATTGTCGGTGAAGATGCCGCGGCAGGAACCCTTCCCGAAGCAGTTCTCCCTGGCACTGCAGAATTCGCGGCGGCAAACGGTGGCCTTCAAGCCTGTCGACGTGGCGGGTGAAGCGACTTTCGAGGACCTTCCTGCGGGCAAATACGCAATCCTCGTTTTTTCTCCGACCAAGCGATATTCCGTGGTCCGAGCTTCGTCTGCGGAAGTCGAAATCTCCGGACACGACCTCAACGTAACGCCGGGCGCGTCTCTCAACTTCGCGGTGTTCTTGGTTGATGGCGTCGTGACCGTGGAGGGATTCGCAAAGCGAGGAGACAAAGCCGTTGCTGGCGTGATGGTTGCCCTGGTGCCGAAAGATCCCGAATCGCATCTGGAAATGTTCCGCAGGGACCAGAGCGACTTCGATGGCAGCTTCGTCCTTCGCGGCGTAATCCCCGGATCGTACACCATCGTCGCGGTGGAAGATGCCTGGGGCTTTCAATGGATGCAACCCGGCGTGCTCGGGCGGTACGTCCAGCATGGGCAGAATCTCACGATCGGAGAGTTAATGAAAGGTTCCGTGTACCTGCCGGACCCCGTCGAAGTGCAGGCGCGTTAAATTCGCTGGTGCTCCGACTCATTCGACCCGCGGGTCGTCGAGCGGCCCGCTACCGTTATGAGTTCCGACCTCCATCTGATTAACGGCGCCTGGTACCCGGATCGCCGAACTCGGAAGTAATCCACTTGATTAAACGCGCTCATCGACCACTGGCATCCGACAAGTGCTCTGGGTTAGGATCCGTTACGCCTCCGCTGAATCTTGCCGGCCGAATTCCGCGCGGTGCTCTTCCGGGCCGAAGGAGATTACCACTGCCCCGGTGAAGAGCACCACGGCCGCGAAGAGCCCCATGGCCCGGCTATAGCTCATGACATGTGCCATTCGCGCTTCGAAATACGCGCTCCCGGAGGCAATCAACACACCAAACTGATACGCCAATCCAGGAAAGAATCCCCGCAACTGATCGGGAGAGAGCTCGTTGAGGTGAGCGGGGATCACCCCCCACGCTCCCTGCACCATGAATTGCATCAGGAATCCGCCCAACAGAATCAACGGGAGATTTGGCGCAAACACCCACAGTGGAATAACTGCGATTCCTAGCAGCACCGCCGTCACCATGGTGCGCCGCCGTCCGCGACCGTCAGATATAAACCCGAACACCAACCCGCCGCAAAGCGCCCCGATCATCGAAATCGCGGTGAAGTCCGACGTGCGCTGCGGACTGAAGCCATGTTGTTGCTGTAAGAGAGTCGGGTACATATCCTGAGTGCCGTGAGAAATGAAATTCATCATAGCCAGTAACAGAACGAGATAGGCGAAGCGCCTCCAGTTGCGGAATATGGCGCGTCGGTAGGTCGTCCAATCCGTGCGCGAGCGGTGCCAGGCCTCGGGTTCTTTTACTTTTGCGCGCACGAACAAGGTAAGCAGCGCCGGCAATCCTCCGATGAAGAACAACGGCCGCCAGCCCCAATGCGGGTAGACAAGGCGATAAACCGCAGCTGCCAGCAGAAATCCCAGTGCGTAACCCTCCTGTAACAGCCCCGAGATAAGTCCGCGCCATTTTGTGGGAACGGATTCCATTGTCAGCGACGCTCCCACTCCCCACTCACCCCCCATTCCGACGCCGTAGAGCAGGCGCAGGAAAAAGAAAACCCTGTAATTCGGAGCAAGCCCGGACAAGACTTCAATCAAGGAGAAGTACAAAATATTGACGATGAGTGGAATTCGGCGGCCGTAGCGGTCTGCAAACAAGCCGAACAAAATGGCGCCGATCCAGCGAGTAGCCAGGCTCGCGGTAATCGTCAGCGCAATCGCTGGGATGGTTTGTCCGAACTCTTTGGCAATGGGAGCCAGCACGAACGTAAGTATGAAGAAGTCGAATGCGTCGAGCGTCCAGCCAAGAAATCCTGCGAGGATAGCGTTGCGCGCACCAGACGGAGAGGATTGCTTCCGACCATCCATGTCAGCGCGATTGCCACTCCACCGGTCTAGGCATCAACCGAGAGATCGCCAACGCGCACATTGCGGTAACAATCGCCAGAACAAATCCGGCCCGATACCTCCCAAAACAGAACTCCCCGATACAGAACAGCGCAGCGTAGATAAGAATACAGCCCAGCAGCCAGCTCAGAAGATTCCGGCCCAGGTCGCGCGTGACAGGCTCATCCCCTGCGAGCTTCGCTACGGGTTGCCATCCAGTGATTTGCGGGCGCACTTTCCGGTAGAACTTGACGAGTGTGTCGCCAGGCTCCGCTGGCGTCAGGAGCGTGACACCGATCCAAACCAGCGTGGTTACCCCCGTTGTGCACAATGTTGTCTTCGCGAAAATGACCGGGTCGGAGCCGCTGAAGGGCTGCGCTCGGCCCGCTAATGCGGTCCACAACCAGGTGGAATGCAGCGCCAGTGTCGTCGCCAGGGCCGCCGTCATCGCGGAGATCTCGCTCCAGGCATTCACGCGCCACCAGTACCAGCGAAGCAAATACACGCCGCCCGTCCCGGCCCCTAACTCGAGCACGATCTTCCATCCTGCGCCAACCGAGCCAAGCTGCAACGCCACAAGCGCAGCGGCAATCACCAGGAAGACCGTCGCCAGACGCGACACGTTCACGTAATGCGCCTCACTTCCGTTTTTCTTCAGGAAGCGCCGGTAAAAGTCTTCGACAAGGTACGAACTACCCCAATTCAACTGTGTCGCCACCGTAGACATGAACGCCGCCATGAATCCCGCGAGCAAGATTCCGAGTAGCGCATGAGGTGTCTGCCGGGTCGCCACAAGCATGTAGCCACGCTCCGGCTGCGCCAACCCCGGATAAAGAACGACTGCCACGAGCGCGGTCAGAATCCAAGGCCAAGGTCGCAGTGCGTAGTGCGCCAGGTTGAACCAAAGCACCGACAACAATCCGTTTCTTTCGTCCTTGGCGCTGAAAATCCGCTGCGCGATATATCCACCGCCGCCTGGTTCTGCTCCCGGATACCAGAAAGCCCACCACTGCACCGCCAGATGCACCACGAAGGTAATCACCGGCAGCGTCCACAGAGCTTCGCTGCTGAACCCCCGGGAAAAATCAGGTAAGAGAGCGGTGATGTCGCTGGCCCCCGCCCCGGCGGCAGCACGCCGCGCGGCAAGCGCGGCAAGGAGTTGCGGCATCCCGCCAACGGCATGAACTCCGTACCAAGCGACCGAGATCACAATCGCCATTTTCAGAACGAACTGGAACAAATCAGTCCACAACACGCCCCACAAACCGCCGAGCGAAACATAAATCCCCGTAAAAGGCATCAGGAAGAACACACAGATGGCCAGCGCTTTCGCATCGCTCACACCCATCGCCGTGCTGATGATATTCACCATCGCCTTGGTCACCCATCCGAGGATCAGGCAGTTCATCAGCAGGCCAAGATAAACAGCGCGAAATCCACGCAGGAACGCCGCGGGTTTCCCGCTGTAGCGCATTTCAGCGAATTGAACGTCGGTGATTAGCCCGGAGCGCCGCCACAGGCGCGCGAACAGGAACACCGTCATCATTCCCGACGGCAAGAAACTCCACCACAGCCAGTTCCCGGCGACGCCGTTGATATAGACCAGTCCGGTCACCACTAGCGGCGTATCGGCCGCAAACGTGGTGGCCACCATGGACGTTCCGGCCAGCCACCACGACACGTTTCTGCCGGAAACGAAGTAGTCCTCCGTGCTCTGTCCCGACCGCCGCCGGAAATACAACCCCAGGACCAGAGTAATCAATAGATAGCCAACGATGGCGGTCCAATCGGCAAGTGTTAAGTGCAAGGTGTCTTCCCCCTCCTAATGGAAATCCTTAGGGCGTCGATTTCTCGTTCATTGCAAAATGGGCGCGCGAGCCGCCCGGCCCGGAAAAACACCATCAACGAGTTGTCCATGTTTGACGACGGGAACTCCGTTGACCAGCACAAACTGGATCCCCTCTGAGTATCGCGCCGGCTTTTCATACGTCGCTTTGTCAATGACACGATTCGCGTCGAACACCGTAATGTCCGCATCTGCCCCCACGCGAATCCGCCCTTTCTCCTTGAACATCGGCGCTCGCTTTTCCAGCCGCTGCGCGGGCATCAGCGTCATTTTCTTCAGAGCGGTCATCAAATCCAGGGCCTTTTCTTCCCGCACGTAGCGTCCCAGAACCAGCGCGTAGGTGCCCGCGGTTCGCGGATGTCCATGCCCTTTCAAGAGAAATCCATCGCTCGCGATCATCGTCAGCGGACTCACCACCGCTGCATGAACATTCTCCGGCGTATTCCCCGGAACAATCACCATTCCGCCTTGTTTGCGGTACTCTAGGAAAGACTCCTTCGTCAGGTGCTCCCCGGTCGCCGGCCACAAGAGCGAAGCGTAATACGAGGCGGGTTCTTCTTCCTTGTGATCGAACATGGCAGCTTGAATACTGGTCATACCCATGGTGTAAGGATAGCTCTCTGTTGTTACGTCCATGCCGTGGGAGTGCGCGTCCGTGATCATCTGCAGCTCTTCTGTCACGTTCGGTCCCCCGGTGCTTTGTATGTGTACGATATGGAGCGGAGCCCCGGTGATGGCCGCAGCCGCTATCACTTCCTCAAACCCGCTGAAATTCCCCTCGATCGGAGGCCCTGAGGCGCGAATGTGCACGTGGCACGATGCGTGATACTTAACGGCCAAGCGAAACACGTCCAGGATCTCCTGATTTGTCGCGGCCTCGGTATAGGCGGGCCCAAGACCCAGGGAAAGCGCGCCGCGCTTCAATCCCTTCTCCAGCATCCCGCTGATCTCTTCCCTTTCGACCGTTGTTGCAACTCGGTGAGCCGCGTCTCCACTCGGCAGTAATCCACCGGGGTCGTGCATCACCGCCATTCGCACGGCGATGTGCCCCACGCTCGCTCCGTAGTTGATGAGCGCCTTCCCTTCCCGCTCTTCGTACCATCGATCGACATCGGCAACCCCGACTTCTAGTTCCAGCGCCGTCGTCACCCCGTCCGCAGCTTTCACGGCATAGTTCTCGGCGTCCTGCCCGTGCTGGTGTAGGTCGATGAAACCTGGCGCAACAACTAGGCCGCGTGCTTCCATGGTCTGCTTCCCCTCAAGCGGCCCGGTCGAAATCACCGCGATTTTCCCGCCGCGGATTCCCATGTTTCGCACCGCATCCAGCCCTGATTCCGGATCCATCACTCGCCCATTGGCGATCACCAGGTCATAGGTTTCTTTTCCATTGCTTGCGCCGCTTCCGGCGGTGATCACGACAGTGGCGGTAAGTAACACCGCCGGCGCAGCCCACTTCCACCATCCACCAACTCTAGAGCTTGACATTTGGCCGGTGTCCCTCGTGTGGCGCTAAGTCTCTTCGTGTGGACTCCGTCTGTCAAAGGTTTTCTAAACCGATTCAACGACTCTCGAATCGTTCACTTGGTGTCTTTAGCGGAAAAAAAAACCCGGATCGCTGGGGGGAGCGACCCGGGTGGGGGGTGTTGCTGAGGGGGGCCGGAGGAAACTTGTTTTGTCTAGTGCACCTGGTGTACGGCCAGCATGCAGATCTGTCGCAGTTCTTCGTAAGTGAAATACGTCTCTTCCTGTTCGCCTGCGACCTCTTTGTGTCCGAATCCCGATTCGCTCGAGATGCGGCTCAATTCCATTTCCGAAAGGCCGAGCAGTACTGCCGCGCGGCGTCGCGTTACGTATTTGAGTTCTTGCGTTTTCATGGCCGTGTCCCTCACGCAGGAAGAAGAACCATGGAGTCTTCTTCAACAGCCAGGATCATGGTCTTATAGATGTCTACGTCCCAGCCTTCCCCGATCCGCATCCGCACGGTTTCGCCGCCATCCTTCAGCAGCTTGCCCCGCAGCGGCACCTTGATCTCACCCAGCGCCACCTGTAGGACTACCGGCTGCCCGATCCAAGCATTAAACGCGTCATCCATTCGTGGCCCCCTCAGTGATTCAGCCTGACGGGAGAGAGAATCGCGCACGGCCTTGCCGGTCACAATGGTACAGAGAGGGCAGCGGACTAGTAAGAAGGTACTGCTCAAAACTCGAACATCAATTCACACTCAGTTTCCATCGCAGTACAGAAGTACTGCTCTTTCGGGACGCGCGGACCATAGGACCAGGATGTTTTCCCTGCGATCCTGCTGGTATGACGAGGCCAGGGCACGTTTCGCGCAAGGTCCTGAACGAAAGTTCAGTTGTTATGGCCACGCGGGCAGGCCTAGGTCTCGCCCTTGGCGGAGGTTTCGCGCGCGGATTCGCGCATCTCGGCGTTCTGCAAGTCCTCGAGCAGAACCGGATCCCCGTCACTCACATCGCGGGAACCAGCGTGGGCAGCATCCTTGGCGCTGCGTACGCCAGTGGCGCGCCTCTGGAGCGCATTATTGAGACCTGTCGTACTCTCCGCTTTCGGGACATCGCGCGTTGGCGCGTCTCCCGGCTCGGCTTGGCAAGCAATCACCGCCTTGAGAACTTAATCGAACGTGTTTTCGAGTCGCGCCACTTTGAAGATCTCCGCATTCCTCTTGCTGTGGTGGCCACGGACCTGACCTCCGGCGAACCTGTGGTGTTCACGCAGGGCAATCTCGTGGACGCCATCCGCGCGAGTTGCGCTTTCCCGGGCTTGTTCGAACCGGTCCAGATCGGCACGCGGTGTCTTGCCGATGGCTGTCTCGTCGCCCCTGTTCCAACTCGCGCAGCTCGCGACCTTGGTGCCGCCGCGGTAATCGGTATCTCCGTCGGCATGCAGGACGGCCACCGCGGCGCTCCCACGAACATTTTTCAAGTCGTGAGCCGGGCGGTGAACGCGGCGCAAAAGCACCAGCTCGAAATCTGGGAACGTGACGCCGACCTCGTCCTCCGGCCAGACGTTCAATCCTTGGCCTGGGACGACTTTGACCGCGCCGATGAAGCCATCGCTGCGGGCGCCGCTGCCACGCTCCGCGCTCTCCCGCGTATTGAAAAAATGCTGAAGCAGAAGCAAGACGAGGAACAGGATCTCCAGACCCGGCTCGAAGCTGAAGACCAAGGTTACCTATGGCTCGCGGAGGCGCTCCGATGATTCGCATCAGCATCTGGCTCGCAGTTCTTACCATCCCACTCCTCCTCTGGCATGAATGTGGAGAGGATGTTGGTGTTTTCTGCTACCGTATAGGACTGGGTGCATTTACAAGCTTGCGCTCACGTGCGCTTGTTCCCGTGCCCGTAACAAATTCACTTCATGCATCGGCCGCGAGGAACAACATCGAGTGCTCGACGCCATCCTTCACTTTTTCCACTCGCTGTACAACCCGGAAGGGCTCAAGGAACTAATCCGCTCGGGCGGAGCACCACTCATCTGTGCGATCGTCTTCGTCGAAACCGGATTTTTTGTGGGATTTTTCCTTCCGGGTGATTCCCTGTTGGTGACCGCCGGAATTTTCTCCGCTGCTAGGGTCATCCCCCTGAAGTGGCTTCTCTTGCCGGTCATGTTTTGCGCCATCGTGGGCGATCAGATCGGCTACTGGATTGGCCGCTCGGCGGGTGTGGCGCTGTACCGTCGCGAAGACTCCTTCTTCTTCCGGCGCAGCCACCTTCAACGTGCTCATGACTTCTATGAGAAATATGGCGGCCGGGCCGTCATTCTCGCGCGCTTTGTTCCTATCGTTCGAACGTTCTGCCCGCCGGTGGCCGGCGCCGCAAAGATGCCTTACGCCAGCTACCTGGCCTTCGACATTTGTGGAGGGATTTTCTGGGTGGGCGCCATGATTCTGGGCGGCTACTCTCTGGGCCGTTCGGTCCCGAACATTGGCGAGCGCATCCACTACGTCATTGCCGCTATTGTCGTGCTCTCTGTCCTGCCCGCGGTCATCAGCATCCTTCGTGCCAGGCGTAAGTTCAGTGCTCCCGTTGACCGTGGCTCCGCCAACACCCCCCGCACAGAGGGCCGATAGGCCGTGGCCCAAGCCAAGTTTCGCGCCATCATTTTCGATATCGGCCGCGTTCTGATCCGCGTGGACGTTTCGAGAGCCATGGACGGGCTGGCTTCCGGCCTGTCTCTGACTCCCCAGGAGGTATGGTCCGCGATCGAAAAGGATCCGCACTGGCTCGACTGGCAGGAGGGGCGCATTTCTCCGCGCGACTGGCATCTTCATATAACCAAACGTCTTGGCGCTTCGCTCACTTTCGATCAGTTCACCGAAGTCTGGAATCGTGCCCTGGACCCGAACCCGATCCACTCCGAAGCGTTCCTGGAAAAGCTCTCCAAGAACTATCGCCTCGCCTTGTTGTCGAATACCGATCCCATCCACATGTCCAATGAAGAGGCCCGCTTCCCTTTTTTTCGCTTCTTCCCCATGCGTATCTATTCCTATCGCGTGGGGGCGAGCAAGCCCAACCCAGTCATCTACCGTAAAGCTCTCCAAGCCTGCAAGGTCCGGGCCGAGGAAGCCGTTTATATTGATGATGTTGCCGCCTACGCGGAAGCAGCTCAAGGCCTCGGGATGTCAGGAATCGTCTTTCAATCGCCCGCACAACTCCAATCCGATCTCCGCAAGCTAGGAATTCAAATCGACTGACCTAAGGCCAAGCAAAAAATCCGCTGTTCGCCCTCTGTTCGCGTAAACTTTGCTAGGACTAGTACCGCATGCCCTTTCCCCCAGCTCTGCCAACCAGCTCCATTTTCATGTACTTACGAGCGTCCCCTGACTCTCGGCTTTGGCGCGGCGCATGCATTCCCCTGGTTACAGGTTTGCTGCTTGAGGTTTCTGCCCTACTCGGGGTGAGGAGAAAGATAGACTATGTCGGACGAAAGACTTCTGGAAACACGTACGGAATCTCCGGCCTGGATGTTGCCAGCGATTATCGTTCTGGGCTTGCTCGCCGTTGGCGGGCTGGCATTTGGCTGGAATGCCTCTTCAAAGCTCGACGCCACTCAGCAGTCCGTTGCCGCCCAGTTGAAGACGGCGCAACAGTCTGCACAGCAAGACATGTCCTCATTGAAGGACCGTCTTGCTCAAGACGAAAAGGCCAGCACTGACCTACAGGGCGACCTGAAGGTTGTCACCGGTAAGCTAAAGATTACTCAGGGCCAACTCAAGAAGGCCCGCGAGGAAGCGGCCAAGCTCAACGATGCGACCACCGAAAAGCTGACCGCGTTGGACACCTCGGTACACTCGGAACTCGCTACAAAGGCCACCAGTGATGACGTCAAGACTGTGGACACCAAGGTTGTTGGCGTCAAGACCGATCTCGACGCTACTCGCGAAGACTTGAAAATGGCTCGTAGCGAAATGGGCACGCTGATCGCGCGCAACCATGACGAAATCGACCAACTCCGACGCCTCGGAGAGCGCGACTACGTGGAGTTCACCATCACTGGTAAGAACAAGCCGCAGAAGGTGAGCAACGTTACCGTCGAGCTCAAGGGCATCAACGAAAAGCGCAATCAGTTTAGCGTCGCCATGACCGTCGAAGACAAGCGTTTCGAAAAGAAGAACCGCGCCATGAACGAGCCGATTTTCTTCTACGTCTCTGGCACGCACATTCCCGAAGAGATCGTCATCAACAAGGTAAGCAAGGATACCATCAGCGGATACGTCAGCGTTCCGAAGGCGAATTCGCAGACGGCTTCCAACTCCACTTCAAAGTCTGGCAACTAAACACCCAGAGCAGCATCCTGGCTGAGAATGCCGGAGCATGAGGCGGGCAGAGCAATCTGCCCGCCTTTTTTCTTTCCAAGTACACAGCACCTTTCAAAACCCCGATAGAATGGGTCTCCCAACTCCGGAGCCTCGCTTTGCGCCAGACCTCCAGCGTCCTCTACATCGCCATTGATGTCCTGATTCCCGTCCGGGGAAGCAGCTTTCATGGCCTCGACGAATTCACTGCGGCCCTCGACCACCAAGGCATTCCGGCCGTCTGGCTAACCAGTCGATCGCGTCTCCAGTTCGACGATCCTCGCCGCAAATA
>WNGI01006998.1_pt1 | contig 10300 bp, 7 predicted proteins | sample 5400621 | NCBI WGS metagenome assembly WNGI01 (sample SAMN13153374, study PRJNA577476) | soil metagenome | isolation source: 20 cm soil or saprolite under Garry oak tree replicate 1 | place: USA:California | collected 2016-06-15 | reverse complement strand
TGGACAACACGCTGATGTTTTCGAAGACCAGCGGCTGGTATAACGACGGCGCGGCGGCGCAGATCTACAGCCTCGCGCTGGGCCGGAACCTCGATCAAGGCATCCCCAGCGGAACGATGTCGCTGTGGTGGGGCCGGGTGCGAGCGTGGAACCAGAACCCCGGATGGGGCTTCTAGGGCGCGCGCGCAAACACGCGTCCGCTCTGGCGGCGGCGCTCGTCCTGGGTGTCTCGTGTACGCGGGATGCCCTAACGACGCCGTCGCCGGTTGGGCCGGCGGGCGAATGTGGCTCGTCCCGGCCCGCCTGGATCTGGTGTGACGATTTCGAGCAGAACCGCTTAGACAAGTATTTCGAGGTGGACACATCCGGCGGTGATTTCGTCCGTGTCGCCGGCAGCGGTGTGAACGGATCGACGGGGATGCGCGCGCACTTTGCCGCAGGCCAGGTGTCCGCGGGCTCGCTGCACCTGGCGCTGGGTCTGACGCCCGATGCGTACATGAAGCCGGTCGACGCCGGCACCACCAAGTACCGGGACGTCTACTGGCGGGTGTACGCGAAGTACCAGGCGGGGTGGACGGGCGGGGGCGGGTACAAGATGTCTCGAGTACAAATCCTCGCGACTTCCAACTGGGCCCAGGCGATGGTGGCGCCCGTGTGGGGCGGAGACACGCCGCAGACCCAGAACTACCTTCTTTTAGACCCGACCTCGGGGACGGACAGCGTGGGTAACCTCCTGGCCACTTCCTACGGGGACTTCGCGCATCTCAGATTCCTCGGCGCCGTGCACAGCGCGACGCCGCTGTTCGACGCAGCCCACGTCGGTGCGTGGCGTTGCATCGAGGCGCGCGTCCGGCTCAACGACGCCGGTCAAGCAAACGGCCTGTTCCAGCTGTGGATCGACGGGGTGCTGGAGGCCGAGAAGACCGGCCTGAACTGGATCGGCGCGTATAACACGTTCGGCATCAATACGATGTTTCTGGAGAACTATTGGAACGGCGGCGCCCCGCAGGCGGAAGATCGCTACTTCGACAACCTGATCATCAGCACTGCCCCCATCGGTTGTTGACTCGTCGTCGGCGGTAGCTCACGGGCGCGTGACCACGCCGAGCAGCGCCAACATTCGTTCGACGTCCCGTTCCCAGTGATACGTTTCCCGGATCGCCCGCCGGCCTGCAGCCGCGGCGGCGCTGCGAACATCCGGGTCCGCTAGCGCGCGCACGGCAGCAGCGAGGTCTGCGGCGTCCCGGTCGCGATGAACCAGCCCCGCTCCCGTCGTCCGGACGATCCGCGCAGCAGGCGCCGCACTCGAACTGATGACCGGGAGGCCGGCGGCCATGTAGTCGAAGAGCTTGTTGGGAATCGTCGTGTCCCAGCTCTCGTCTTTCCAGTGCGGAATCAACCCGACGTGGGCGAGGGGTAGCCTGGCGAGTGCGACTTCATTCGGCACCCACCCGTGGAACGTGACGGCGGGCGCAGCCAGGCCGAGACGCGCAGCGTGTTCGCGCAAGATGTGCTCGTCGCAGCCCCCCCCGTACACGTCGAGCCGGACGGGGAATCCGTCCCGCACGAGCAAGGCGAGTGCGTCCAGCACCGTGGCGAGCCCGCGCTGGAGCTCCAGCAGGCCGAGGTAGACGAGCCGCAGCGGCAGCTGCTCGTCGGGCCGGGCGGTCGGGTCGTCGAGTCGAGAGACGGGGGGTGTGTTGCCCACGACGGCGATCCGATCCGCCGGCGCTCCCATGGCCACCAGACGATCCTGCGACTCCTCCACCACGACGAAGAGCCCATCCAGTCTGGGGAGCACCCATTCTTCCACGCGGCGCGCCAGCGTGGCATTGCGGATCAAGACGTCGCTCAGGCGCGTGCGCCCCGTGGCGCGTCGCGAGCGGAGCATGGCCGGGTAATTCTCCGCCATGTCCAGGACGACCGGGATCCGGAGACGGCGCGCCACGCGGATGCTGGGGATGGCGAGGGGCAGATCCCGGCAAAGGATCACGTCTGCGTGAGTCTCCCGCGCGACCTCGGCCAGCCGGCCGATCCAGCGCGGGTTAAAGAACGCGGGGAACATCGAAGCGCCGTCGAGCCACGCCGGCGCCCACGACCAGGGCCGCAGTCGATGGACGGTCGCCTCGGGCCGCGCCTCCCGGACCGGACGTCTGGTCCGGTTGCGAGCGACGAGGTGCACGCGGTGCCCTGCCGCCGTGAGCGCCACACAGATCTTTTCGGCGCGCACGTCCCACGGGTAGTCCCCATCCCAGACCTTGCAAATCGAGAGCGAGCGCGGGCCGGCGGTAGGCGCCGCGGCGCGGGCCGATGGTGCCTGCGGGTCGGGGGAGCCCACGCTTACCGCCACGCGGCCTCCGCGCCGACGACGCTGGCCGGATCGAGCGGCCGGCGGCCGTCGATCCAGCGACGGTACCACAGCTCGAGCGCCGCGAAGCGCCACAGCAGTTCTTCGAAATCCCCGTGTCGCTGCGCGTGCGCGCGCACCAGCGGTGCGAGGGCGCCGTAATTGATCCCCGGTACGACACGCTCGCGCAGCACGGTCTCCCACAGCCCGGCCAGCGGGCCGCGGAACCAGTCGCCGATGGGGAGCTGGAAGCCGATCTTCCGGTGCATCACCGTCTGGAGCGGTACCCCCCAGCGACGCGCCAGGCGCCGCAACACGATCTTGCTGACACCCGGGACGGACCGGGCTCGCGCCGGCAACCGCCACGTGAGTGTGACCAAGTCTTGGTCCAGGAACGGGACGCGAGCCTCGACTGATGCACCCATCGTCGCTCGATCGGTCCGCACCAGCAGGTCGTCCGGGATGCGACGCTCGAAGTCGAAGGCCCCCAGTGCCGGGAGCGATGTTCCGGCGGCGCGTGGCAACGGCGCGTGGTCCCGGAGTGCGGTGGTGGTCAGGACCCGTTCGAGGTCGCCCTCGCTCAGCACCGCCGCCGTTCCCAAGTATCCCCCGCGCCGCACGAAGTATTCGGCCACGCGAGGACGGTCTTGGTCGGCGACCAGCCCGCTCGCGGCCGCAAGCTGGAGCACACTGCGGCGCAGCGTCAGCCCGGGCACCACCGCGCTGAGACGGCGCAATAGCACGAACTTGTGGTAGGATCCGTACCCGCCGAATAGCTCGTCAGCGCCTTCACCCGAGAGCATGACGATGCAGCCCCGCGCGCGCGCCAGCCGGCTGACGTGCAACAGCGGGAGGCTGGAGGCGTCCGCGACGAGGTCGTCGTTCAGCTCCGTCCAGTACGGGAGGGCGTCGAGGAATTCGTCGTGGCGGCAGGGCTGCTCATCGTGCGCCGCGTTAAAGCGTCCTGCCACCCGACGAGCGAACGCCGATTCGTCGTCCGAGGACCCGGGGAACACCGCCGAAAACGTTCGAGTGTCACGGTGGTTCAGCCGGTGCATCGCGGCCACGACGAGGCTGGAATCGAGTCCGCCGCTCAGAAACGCTCCGACAGGCACGTCCGAGACCAGCCTGCGTCGCACCGCCTCGAGGACGCTCGCCTCGCAACGATCCAGCGCTTCCGCGCCCGATACGGACGCCCCCGGGTCGGGCTCAGGCGGCGCCCAATACCGTGTGACTGCAAACTGTCCGGTGGCGAGGTCATAGCGAACCGCAGTGCCCGCGGCCAGCTTGTGGATGTCCGCGAACAGCGTGCGCGGCGCCGGAACGCACCGGAACGTCAAGTACGCAGGTAGTTGATCAGCGGCGAACTCCGATCGCACCCACGGGAGGGCGAGCAACGCCTTGGGCTCCGACGCGAAGAAGAATCCCACGGGGGTGTCGGAGTAGTACAGCTGCTTGACGCCGAGCCGGTCTCGCACCAACAGCAATTCGCCGCGCGGGACGTCGAGGAACCCCAGCCCCCACATCCCACGCAAGGTGTCGAGGCCGGCCAGCCCGCGGCGGGCGAGACAGTGCAGCAGCACTTCGGTGTCTGACGTCGTCCGCAGCTGGACCCCGTCGCGTTGCAGCAGCGGCCGGACGTCGCGGTAGTTGTAGACTTCGCCGTTGAAAATGATGTGGTGGCCCATGCCCGTCGTCATCGGCTGGTCGCCGGTGGCGAGATCGATAATCGCCAGCCGTCGAAAGGCCAGCACGGTGTTCGCCTCGGGGATGATCCGCACACCCTCGGCATCGGGACCGCGATGCACGAGCGTCCGCACCGCGCGCCGGAACGTCTCGCCATCAGCGCCGGTTACCGGGCGGCGAAACACGCCGCCGAGGATGCCGCACATGCTAGACCGGCCCTGGCTCGACTTGCCAGGACGTAAGCGGGATTCGGGTCGGAGAGGACATTGGGATCACGATCGCGCGCCCTTGGGTGGGCAAGATGCCTGCCACCGAGCGTCTGTGTATCGGTTGGGGGCAGCTGAGGTAGAGGTTGTTGCGCGGCCGCCACGCCCAGCCCCAGGGGACTCCCAGAACGCCTCCCGGTGCCGATGTCTGGCGCAGATTCTGCGGTGGGAGCGCATCACGCATGACCTCGAAGGCTGGGCGGTGAGCGCGAAGGCGGAGCAGCGGCCCCCGCTGACAATCGCGGCGGTCGGTGATCTCCAGCTCGGGGACTCCTCGATCTCCCTGGGCTACGGCTTTCGCAGTCGTTACCAGGGCCGCGAGGATCTGGGGGGACTGTTTGACGGCGTGCGGACTGCGCTCGCTGCGGACATCGTTTTCGGCAACTTGGAGTGCACCCTGTCTAACGCGGGACTGGTGCCGTCCCAGTGGCAGTCGGCCCAGATGCGCGGTCATCCGGCGTTCGCCGCTGCGCTCCGTCAGGCCGGTTTCACGGTCCTGAACGTTGCGAACAATCATGCCGTCCAGCACGGTCCGGAGACGTTTCGCGAGACGGTGGCGCTGCTGCGGTCCATGGGCGTCGAGACCTGCGGGGTGCGAGGGGAGGATCCCTGGTGCACCGCACCGGCCGTGCTACAGACCGCACAGGGGGCGCGCGTTGGCGTGCTGGGGTATTGCCTGCGGCCCCGCCAATATGACGTATCCGAGCCGCCTTACGCTGAGGGCGATGCCGAGAGCATCCAGGCGGATGTGCGGCGGCTGCGGCGGGACGTCGACCACGTAATCGTTTCGCTGCACTGGGGGGAGGAGTTCGTAGACACGCCGTCAGCGGCCGAGGTTGCGACCGCGCGGTCGCTCATCGACGCCGGAGCCACGCTCGTGTTGGGCCACCATCCCCACGTCGTGCGGCCGGTTGAGCGTTACGGCGACGGGGTCGTCGCATACAGCTTGGGGAATTTCGTCGGGGATATGGTGTGGTATCCACCGTTGCGCCACGGTCTCCTGCTGCGCTGTGTGCTCCGGGATCGCGCAGCGCCGGACGCCCAGCTCCTGGCGACGCGGATCGACGATGCCTACCGGCCTACTCTGGAGTCGCGCCAAACGATGGCCGCTCCCGAGCAGCGGGTGGTCGGGCTCGCTCCCGGCCAATACGATCGGGAGATCCGACGCACCATTCAGGCGCAGCGGAAGGCGGGCTACCTGCACGCCCTCCGCAACCTACGTCGCTATCCCCTGCGGGTGATTGCCCAGCTTGCACGCGTGACGCTCCAGCATAAGCTGGCCTCGCTGTGGCCGTCGCTGTCGAGAGAGCCTCGCGGGTGAGCGGCCTCATCAACCGCCTGTACTTCGCAGCCCCCGTGTGGGCACAGAACGCGCTGCTCAGTGCGTACGGCGTCCGGCTGCGGCGCCTCCGGTACGGTCGTCGCCAGCGACTGGTGCTCGCGGAGTTGAGGGAGAGCCAGTGGTGGCCGGCGGACCGAATCCACGAAATGCAGTTGGCGGCGCTCACGGCGCTGGTTGGGCACGCCCGCAAGACGGTCCCGCTGTACGCCACGCGGGGCCTGCCTCGAGAGCCGGTGCAGCTGGACGACCGCTGGTTTGCTGTGCCGCTGCTACATAAGCAGGAGCTGCGGCAGAGCGGGCGGGGCGCGATCTCGACGACCGCGCCGCGCTGGCGCCTCGCGGAGGTGCACACCGGGGGCACGACCGGGACGCCCCTTACCGTGTACTGCGACCGAGCGACGCTGCAGCGCAACTACGCCTTCTTCGGTCGGCTGCGGGAATGGGCGGGCGTTCCTCCGGGGGCACGTGTCGCAACATTTGCGGGGCGGACTGTGGTACCCGCGAGTCAGGCGAGGCCACCGTTCTGGCGGGTAAACGCCGCGGCGAACAACTGGCTGTTTTCGTCCTATCATATCAGCGCCGCGACGCTGCCCTGGTATGTCGACGCGTTACGGCGCGTCCAGCCCGAGCTCATCGACAGTTACCCGTCCAGCCTCGAGCCCATCGCGCGGTATCTCTTGGATCGCGGCATCGGGGACATCCGCCCCAGAACGATTATCACCTCGTCGGAGACCCTCACGTCCGAGGCGCGCGCGCTCCTGGAGAGGGCGTTCGGCTGCCAGGTGTTCGACCACTACGGGGGCGGAGAGATGGTCGCCCTGATCACGCAGTGCGAACGCGGTGCGTACCACGTAAACCCGGAGTTCGGTCTCGTCGAATTGCTCAGAGACGGGCAACCGGTGGCGCCCGGTGAGGCGGGCGAGATCGTCGCCACGGGGTTCATCAACCCGGTTATGCCACTGATCCGGTACGCCACGGGCGACTGGGCGGTTTGGGGGTCGGAAGCGTGCCCCTGCGGCCGCGCATTCCCGACCGTGGCCAGCATCGAGGGCCGGCGGGATGATGTTCTGGTGACCCCGGACGGGCGGCTCATCGGCCGGCTCGATCCGATCTTCAAGAAAGTCTCATCCCTCTGGGAGACGCGCATCATTCAAGACCGCCCCGACCACGTCCGCGTGGAGGTGGTGGTCACAGGCGATGGCTTGGGTCCCCACGAGGAGGCGTCGCTCACAGGCGAACTGGCGCTCCGACTGGGACCAGGGATGCACATCGATGTGGTGCGCGTGCCGCGCATCCCGCGTACCCAAGCGGGGAAGTTCCGGGCCGTCATCAATCTGGTGGCGGCGCGGGGCGAAGCCACTGCTCATTCCTAGCGCCGGCGTGTGGCGGTGACGCCACACGCCGGCCGCCTCGCTTGAGGGAGGCGCGACGGCCTAACACATTGAAGCAGAGCGAGTAACAGTCTCTCTTACTGTCTTGGGGCAAGTGCGTCCGGCTTTTGCTCGGATCGAGATCGTCCAACACGGGAGCAGATTGTATGGGCGTGACGAGCGCCAACGTGATCCCCCGGACGCGAGCCACGGAGCGGGCGGCCATCGACGAGCAGCCGATCGACGTGTCGATCGTTGTACCGGCATTCAACGAAGCCGACAACGTTGAGCCGCTGTACGACGAAATCGCGCGCGTGCTCGATGGGCTGGGACGGCGAGCCGAGATCGTGTTCGTGGACGACGGGAGCACGGACGGCACCTACGAGGTGCTGCGCCAGTTGCACGAGCGCGATCCACGCGTCAAGGTGCTCAAGTTTCAGGGAAACTTTGGGAAGGCGGCAGCCTACAGCGCGGGTTTCGAGCACGCGGCGGGCAAGTACGTACTGACCATGGACGCCGACTTGCAGGACGACCCCGCTCAAATTCCGGATTTTCTCGAGCAGCTCGATCGGGGGTTCGATTTCGTCTCCGGCTGGAAGTTCCGTGGGAAGGGGCCGGCGCACAAACGGATTCCGTCTCAAGCATTCAATGCGATAGTACGACGTGTCACCGGCATCAGGCTGCACGATCTCGACTGTCCATTCCGCGGGTTCCGCCGCGAAGCCCTGTCCCGACTGAAGCTGTACGGCGAGTTGTATCGGTACATCCCGATTCTCGTCGCCCGCAATGGATTCCGCATGACGGAGGTCCCCGTCGAGAACCGGCCCCGCCTCCGGGGGGAGAGCAAGTTCGGCGCCGAGCGCTTCCTGCGCGGTGGCCTCGATTTGTTCACGATCTTGTTCCTCACGCGGTATCTCGGTCGGCCGCTGCATCTGTTCGGCGGCCTCGGCTTGCTGGCGGGAGCGATCGGGTTCGCGATTGTGGCCGGGCTCTACGTGGTGAAGTTCACGCTGGGCATCCCCATTCTGAACATGCCGTTCTTCTTCGCGATGGGTGTGCTGGCGATGATTCTGGGAGCCCAGCTCTTTTCCCTCGGCCTCGTCTGCCAGCTGATGATTGAGCTCAACAAACAGCCGGGCGACAACTACCACATTCAGATCAAGCTCACCTGACAGCGTCGTCGTCTTCGCCGCGCGCCTTGCCGCGGGCGCTAAGCCTCGGCGTAAAGCTGCTGGTATCGGGCCTTCTCGTCGCAATCATCGCGTGGAAGGTCGGGCCGGCCGCGCTGGTGGCCGCGTTGCGCCGGCTCGACCCCGGTGTGCTGGCGCTCGCACTCGTACTCACCGTTGGGTTTGTCCTCGGGCGTGCTGCGAAATGGCTGCTCCTGGCGCGCACGGCGGTGCCGTCGCTCTCCTACCGCGACAGTGTCTTGTCGCTGCTCGGCGGGATGGGGTTAGGGATGATCACCCCAGGCCGCGCCGGAGAGTTCACGCGCGTGGCTTTCATGCCCGAAGGGGATCGCCTCACGCTCGTGGGGCTCTTCGCCGTTGATCGGGTGATGGATCTGCAGACCATCGTGCTGTTCGGCACCGTGGCGCTGCCGCTGCTTGGCTATACCGGCTATTTCGTGATCGCGCTGCTGGGCTGCCTCCTGAGCTTCGCATGCCTCTACGCGGCGCGCCCGGCGAAACGGGTCTTGACGAGCATCGCCTCCCGGCTGCCGTTGCAGCGCTACACGCTGCGGATGCTGGCTGCGCTCGATGGGCTCGGCCCGGGTCGCCTCACCGCGACCCTGTTGGCTTCGCTCGGTGCGACGCTCGTGGGCTACGCGCAGTTCTACGTCCTGCTGCGGCCCTACGCGCAACTGCCCGTCGCGGCCGTCGTGCTGACGTTCTCGATCATGATCCTCAGCAACTTGTTGCCGATCACGATCGGCGGGCTGGGCGTTCGAGAAGCGCTGTCGGTCCTGATCCTGCGTCGCTACGGGGTGAGCGACGCGGTGGCGGTGAACGCGGCGTTTCTGTCCTACTTGACGAACACAGTGCTGCCCGGCGTGGTGGGCTCGTTCTTGATCCCCCGGGCGCGCGTCGCGACCCCAGCTCATGCTCCCTGAGACTCGCGCGCTGTCGTCCGGCCGCTACGCGGGCGCCGCGGTGGCGATTGTCGCGCTGGCTGCCGTGCTGCGCTTTTACAAGCTGGGCGAGTGGAGCATGTGGGTGGACGAGGGGATGACCTATGTGCGCGCGGCGACGGGGAACCTCTCGGATCAGGGGCCGCTCTACGCCACGGCGCCGCTCAACTTCCTCGTGACCCGGGCCATCATCTCGGCGTTCCAGCCGAGTCTCTTCTGGCTACGGTTCTTTCCGGCAGTCTGCGGCGTGTTGGGGGTCGCCGCGATCCTGTGGAGCGGCTCCCGCCTCGCGGGCCCCGTCGCCGGCCTCGTCGCCGGCCTCCTCTTGGCGCTCAGTCCCTGGCACATCGACTGGTCCCAAAACGCCCGGCACTTCAGCGCCGTGTTCCTGTTCATGGTCGTGGCGGTGACGGCGTTCTTCCTGTACTGGGAGTCGGGACGAATTCGCTGGCTGCTCGCCTCCGGCGTGGCGTCGGCGCTCGGGCTGCTCACGCACAGCTCGAGTCTCTTCGTCCTCGTAGGCATGGGGATGTACGCGGCGATCCTAGTGCTGCTGCGGCCGTACCGGACGGTGATCGTGACGCGGCAAAAGCTGATCGCTACGGCCGCGTTTTTCGTCATCCTGGTCGGGGCGTACGCGCCCATCGCGCTCAGCGTGTCGCAGTATCTGGGAGCGCACAAGACGGCGTGGAACCCGCCGAGCAACGTCGCGGCGAGTATCCTATTCTACTTGGGTCCGCTCGAGCTGGTATTGGCTGGCCTTGCCGGCTTGCTGGGCGCCTGGCGCGGGCGGCGGGGAGCGCTGCTCGCACTCCAGTGCCTCTGCTGGCCGGTCATCTGCGTCGTGGTGGCCGCGAGCCGGACCATCTCGAGCGGTGCCTACGCCTTGCCCGCCCTGGGGGGTGCCGTCGTGCTCGTGGGCATGTTCGTCAGCGACCTCTGGACGGATGAGCGCCGCGAGGTCAGTTTGGTTCTCGTCGCCGCAGTGGCAGCCCAGCTGGGGCTGCGCACCGGCCTCTATTTCACGACGGAACAAGGGAACCGACCTCCGTGGCGCGAGGCGGCACACTGGGTGACAGCCAGTGCTGCGTCCACCGACGAGATCTACGCAACCGAGGGGGTCGTCCTGGGGTATTACGCCGGCGATTTGGCCCGCGG
>WNGI01012479.1_pt1 | contig 10301 bp, 8 predicted proteins | sample 5400621 | NCBI WGS metagenome assembly WNGI01 (sample SAMN13153374, study PRJNA577476) | soil metagenome | isolation source: 20 cm soil or saprolite under Garry oak tree replicate 1 | place: USA:California | collected 2016-06-15 | reverse complement strand
CAATGACATATGCGATGATCCCCAGCGATACAGCTCTTATTGAAGTTGTACAAAGACTGCTAAGACAGGTAGAGATAGTCAAATGAGAACATTTATAGCCACAGTCCACAGGGCGACGCAAGCGTCCCAACCCTACCCGCTTTTCATTCTCAGGAGCCGCTTCAACCACCTCAAGTTCCACAGGGCGACGCAAGCGTCCCAACCCTACCCTACACCACTCCCGCCCCTACGCGGCTTCTGGCTGGCGGGTCAGGAGGTGTGATCTGAGTCTACTTATTCCTGCTGCGCTCGCCTTTAGCATCATTATACCGATCATCCTCCTGCTTTACTTCATGCGCCCTAAACGGCAAGAGCGAGTAGTCAGTAGCACACTGCTCTGGCAGCAAGCGTCACAAGATCTACAAGCAAGCCGTCCCTGGCAGCGACTGCGCATCACAGCGTTGCTTCTCCTCCAAATACTCGCAGCAATTGTGATCGTACTTGTGCTCGCCCGTCCAGCCACCTTTATAAGCAGTCCTATCGGTGGCAACTCTATTATCATATTGCAGGCATCAGCCAGTATGCAGGCTACTGATGTTCCTCCCAGCCGATTTGAGGCAGCTAGAAGCAACATTACTAATTTGATTGACGGACTCGGACCCAGTGACCAGCTTTCACTTATTACCATGGCAAAAACGCCGCAAGTATTGATTGCGTTTTCCTCGGATAAAAGCCAGCTTACTTTAGCGCTCCAGCGAGCGAAAGTCACAAACCAGGATGCTGATCTTGAGCAGGCTCTCTCGCTTGCAATTTCTCTGGCCGCTGGCCACACAGACGCACAGGTTTTAGTCATTGGCGACGGACATGTACTCCCACCAGATCAAACACTTGTAGCCCCTTTCCCGGTACATTACCTGCAAATTGGCACTGATGCTCCTAACGCCGCTTTACTGGCTCTTGCCTCACACACAATTCAAGGTAAACTTGTCACACTGGCTCAAATTGCGAATTATAGCCACCAGCAGCGATCAATACCGGTTGAGTTATACGCTGATGGTAACTTAGTGGGCGTGCAAACCGCGAGTTTAGCGGCTGGAGCCAGTGGAGCGCTCCAATGGAGTCCCCTACCGCCAGCAACTCGTTTTTTGCATGCGCGCATCATCTCTCAAGATGCCATGACAATTGACCACGAAGCATGGGCCATTGTCGGAGGATCAATGCATGGCCGAGTGCTTTTAGTAACGAAAGGCAATAGTTTTCTCGAAGCATCGTTTCGTCTACAGCCGAATATTGACCTCTTCGAGACGACTCCTGATAAATATGCGAACGTTGGCAATTTTGACTTAACAGTGTTCGATGGCTTTGTACCCTCGAGTCTCCCATCCAAAGCTCTATTCTTCGTCAATCCACCAACTGATTCGAACATATTCGGCAAGTCGGGCGCTGAGATAATTATCAGTCATATCAGTACTGGCAGCGATAATCAAAATCTGCTAAACCAGGTCGATCTCAGCAGCATTCATGTAGTGCGCAAGAGTCATCAACTTACTCCAGCGCCGTGGATGCAACCAATCATTGTTACACCTGAAACTCCATTGTTGATTGCCGGGGAGCAAAATAACAGGCGCATAGGTGTGCTTAGTTTCGATCTGCATGATTCTGATCTGCCTTTGCAACCAACGTTCCCAATTCTTATCTATAACCTTGTCAACTGGTTTCTGCCTCTTCCGGTAGCTGGCAATGCTCAAGTTGCACCCGATACGTCTGTCACAATTCAAGCATGGCCAGGCGCGGAACGTATAACGATTACCGGACCAGATCAGCAACCTGTTACCGTCGCTCCCCCATTCCCAGTGACAGCCTTTCATAATACTGATAAAATCGGCATCTATTCTGTGACGCAATTTACACAGAATCAGGAACTACATGGCGCTTTTGCTGTTAACCTGTTCGACCCATTGCAATCTCGCCTGACACCCTCGGCTCGTCTCCCAATATCTCAAAGCATACTCTTTGATTCTGGAAGCCCCGCTATACCACATGTGTTGCGAGAGATTTGGCCATGGATTGCAGCCTTTCTACTACTGGTTCTTTGCGCTGAATGGTGGCTATTCAGCCACAGTTATACGATACGCGGCATTTCAGGTTTGAAACGCCCAAATCCTCTACAACAATCACGTTCTGGTAATCGTCCTCCTCAACATACTGTAATTGCTACTCTACAGCATCAGGTAGAAACTCAATTTAGAGCTGTACGGAAGCGCATAAACAGGGTAAGAAAACGTTTTAAGAATCGGCAACAGTCGAAAGGGAAGAGCAATGTTAAGCTTTGAGCAACCAATGCTGCTACTGCTCTTAATCCCAATTTGTATTCTGGTGCTTCTCACCTGGCAACGTATGTCCCTGCCATTTCCCAGGTCGCAACGCTACTTGATACTAGCATCCCGGCTGGCGCTTTTCATCTTGATCGTCACAGCCCTGGCTGGTGCGACAGTGTCGGTGCCTGTCTCACGACAGGCTGTTGTTTTTGTCGGTGATATCTCCGCCAGCACCACACCTCAACGAGCTTTTATAGAACAATGGATCAATGATGCATCTCATCATAAAAGACCAGAAGACCAGGTAGGCATTGTGGCCGTTGGGCGAAATGCACTGGTTGAGCAATCGGTTACGAAACAGATCGACTTTTCTCAGTTTGAATCCACACCTGATACAAACTATACTGATCTGGCTGCTGGACTAAGACTCGCAGCAGCGATACTTCCGCAGGATAGCGAGAGGCGCATTGTACTCTTAAGTGATGGTCAGCAGAACCTGGAAGACGCATCACAGGAAGCGCAACTTTTGCAACAGGAAGGCATCCGACTCGACGTTGTTCCACTCCCTACATTTGATGGCCCTGAGGCACGTATTGACGATCTCAATGCGCCATCCATTTTGCATACCAACGAGCGTTTTCTTTTACACGTTCGCTTCTTCAGTTCCGTAGCTCAGCGTGTTACACTTCACTTGTATCTTGACCAGACATTATTATTACAGCAATCACTTCAACTAAACGGTGGAGAACAAGAGATTACGTTCACGTTAAACGCCCCGCCAACGGGCTTCCACACGTACCGTATCACTATGGATGCCCCCCAAGACACAATCAACCAGAATAATGAAGCGGCGGTCTTCGTTAATGTGCAAGGACCACCACACGTGCTTGTCATCGAGGGCAGTCGAGGAGCAGGTCACAACATCGCCAGCGCACTGCATGCCACGCATATTGCTGTCAGCGTTGGTGTTCCAGTTGATGTGCCAACAACTCTTGAAGGGTTAGTTAACTACGATGCAGTCGTGTTGGCAGATGTCCCCGCGGCTGACCTGGGCATAATGCGCATGCAGGTATTACAGTCATACGTGCGTGATCTTGGTCGCGGACTTGTTGTTAGCGGTGGCGAGAATAGTTATGGTATCGGAGGCTATGCCAACACCCCCCTGGAAGAAACGTTACCTGTGAGAATGGATATTCCTCAGCACAAAGATACCCCTACTATCGCCGTCGTCTTGATCATCGAGAATTTGGAGAACGAGTCAGGAGTAAATATTTCTAAGGAGGCAGCTAAAGGGGTTATCAGTCTTTTAAATCCACGCGATTATATAGGTGTTTCGGATGCATATGGGAACCTTGAAATTCCCATGGGACATGTCATGAATAAAGCAGCCATCGATCAGACCATCGATAAAATGAATCCTAGTGATCCTCCAAGTTATATACCAGATCTGATGGCTGCGGAAACAGCATTACTCCATACAGATGCAAAAATCAAGCACGTGATTCTACTAGGGGATGGTGATGCTTCGGATAGCTATGCAAAACAGGTGCTCAAAATGGCGAGCGAACACATTTCTGTATCTGTTGTGGGCACCAATATAGCAATGTACCAAGATTTAACGATGATGCAACAGATTGCTGCATGGGGGAAAGGACGCTTCTACAGTGCAGATAACCCCAATGCCATCCCTAAGATTTTGCTCAATGAGACGCAACAGGCATCCAGAAGAGCGTTCATCGAAGAACCTTTTGTTCCAGCCATTATCGTACCTCATACTATTTTAACGGGCTTAGGTTCACTTCCACAACTCACAGGCTACGTTGCGACCACACCTAAACCAGCAGCTCAAGTAGTGCTCACCAGTCATCTGGATGATCCCGTCCTGGCTGTCTGGCAGTATGGCCTCGGCCGCGTTGTTGCCTGGACAAGCGATGCTCTCGGACTCTGGACCACAAACTGGCTACAATGGAGTGACGCCGCTCGTTGGTGGGCCAACCTTGTTACCTGGACTATATCAACACCCAATAACCAACTCATCGTGAACAGTGAAATAGTCGGAGGGAACGGACACATCATTGTCGATATTCCTCCCGAAACTTCAGTCATATCGGGGGCAGTAAATCAGCAGCAAGTTCAGGTCAAAATCATCGCTCCTGATCTATCCCAACAAACCGTTACGTTACAACCTACCGCGCCTGAGCGTTGGGAAGGCACTTTCCCCACTTCACAGGTGGGCGCATACTTGTTGCGAGTAACATGGCAGGCACGAAACAGCGCTAATACTGGCTCACCCGGCCAATTGACTACAACCACGGGGCTCGTAGTACCCTATTCGCCTGAATTTTCTAGTTCTGGCACAGATACGTATTTTCTCAATCAACTAGCTCATGCGGGTGATGGAAGCGTTATTAACCCAAATGATACAGCCTCTGCATTTTCCACAAACCTGCCACCGGTATATGCGTCGCTCTCCATCGTTTTCTGGCTCTTTGCAATAGCCGCACTTCTACTACCTGTTGATATCGCCTTACGCCGTCTTTCAAACCTGGAATTCCTCGCCGTTGGCTATCACTGGCTACTCTCCCATCTTGGATTGCGCAAAGCAACACTGGCAAAGAATAACCCGGGCAATCTAGTACTGGAAACTATACGTTCCCATCGCGAGGAGCGTAGAAGCCGCGCGTCAAACCGCAAGCCAAAGGTTTCCACTACCGCGGCAAGGCCAACAACCAGTCCGGCTCAACTTAACAAATCCGCAACGCTTGATTCAAAGAAGCAGCAGGAAGTCTCTATGACAGAAAAACTCCTGGAGGCAAAACGTAAGCGATCGATCACAAAAACAGATACGGAGTAATATTAGAGTAAGTGATCTTTAGATGCTATGATTTTCCGAAAGTCACTGACTTTAGAAAATTTCAAGCAAATCCTTAAGGTTTTCAATGATAATATCTGGCTTTATATCGATTTGAATCTGCTGAAGTTTCTGACCATCTCGATTGTGCGCATATGCCAGCAAGTAGTCTTCTATGAAGCCAGCTTTGCTCTCATCCTCAGATGGCTTTGGAGGTTCAGAATCGGACATCTGGCCTCTAATTTGGACAACACTGCTCTGGGATTGATGTTCTCGAGATGCTATATATGACGACATCCACGCCATTTTTGCTTCCTCGTACAATGAAGCTTTAGGTTTCCAAATAGCCAACATGTTCAACATTCTTGCTCCTACAATATCGGCTTTCAGTGAATCTCCTACCATAGCAGCTTCTTCTGGTTGAACGTTCAACTTGTTCAAGGCATGCATGAAAATATCGGGATTCGGTTTGCGAATGCCTAAATCTGCGGAAATAGCCATATGTTCATACTCAAAGTAGTTAAGCAAACCCATAGTCTGGAGGTCTTCACGGAAAGGCAGTCCTCCATAGTGGCGGTTCGTTACCACGCCTAGAGTATAACCATGCCGTTTCAATACTGCTAGTGTAGAAAGCGTATCATCAAAGAGCACTCGCGAATTGGGAATGCGAATGCGTAACGCTTCATATATATCTTCTCCAAGCTTACGGTTCGCTTCCGATATGCCTAATTGCCTTAGGGCTTCCATCGTCGCAAGTACAAAATCCGGTTCGTATCCAGGATTATGCCTTGCCTCCAGGCGTATCCGCTTTTCGACAGCTTTCCGAACAAGGGTACCTAGCGTATGCATTTCCATAGAGGAAAGCGCTTTATCATTTGTGAAGCTAAGAAGTGCTTTCACTGCCATTAGATTCGAAGTTTGCTCTAAACTCAGCCAGGCAGCTTTATCTGCGCTGGTCCAGAGTGTACTACCTAGATCAAAGAGAATACAGCGAATTTGATGTATTTTTATCATTCTTCATTCCCAAACATCTGTGCTTTATCAAATTATACCTACTTGCCTACAGGACATGCAAAAGCACAGTCACATGCTCTATCATCGGGTTAAAAGCTGTTTATACAATTAGAGCCGTATAATATGGGGTTCCATTACACCTGCTGTGGCATTACGTGTATCGACAAGAAGAGATGCCGTTCTAATAATAGAAGTATAATCAAAGATGCTGTGATCAGTGAGAATAACAACACAATCAGCGTTACGCACACGTTCTTCATTAAGGGGCACAGCAGTCAACACTTCTTCTTTGAGTACCAAAACCGGAATATATGGATCAACGTAATCAACCTGCACCTTTTGTTCGCGAAGCATGTGAATGATCTCAATCGCTGGAGACTCACGCAGATCACCAACATCTCGTTTATAAGCGATACCTAAAACCAAAACGCGAGATGCATCGAGGCATTTACCCGCATCGTTCAAAACACGGCTTATACGCTCAACGACATAAGTCGGCATCTGTTCATTGATCTCACACGCTGCCTCTATAAAACGAGATCTGTAGTTAAGAGTACTCAGCTTCCATGCAAGATAGTGGGGATCGATAGGGATGCAATGACCTCCAACACCTGGTCCCGGATAAAAAGGCGTGAAACCATAAGGTTTTGTTCCCGCAGCAGAAATAACTTCCCATACATCCACACTGAGAAGGTTTGCCATCATGGCCAATTCATTGACCAGGCCAATATTTACTGCGCGGAATGTGTTCTCGAAAAGTTTCACAAGTTCTGCTGTACGAGTAGAACTGACCGGAATGACCGTATCTACTACTGTTTCATAGAGTGCCTTCGTCAACTGTATGCAGCAAGCAGTGATGCCTGCGATGACTTTTGGCGTATTATGCAGACCATAATGCGGATTACCTGGATCGATACGCTCTGGAGAATAAGCCAGAAAGAAATCTTCCCCAACTTTCAGACCGCTTTGTTGGAGCCGCGGCAGGATGTACTCATCAGTAGTACCGGGAAAGCTAGTGCTTTCCAGAATAATAAGTTGACCAGGATGAAGGGATGCGGCAATAGCGTCAACAACTTTGAGAATTGCTCCAATATCTGGCTCTTTTGCCTCATTTAAAGGAGTGGGAACGCAGACTGTGATAACGTCTAACTCCTTGAAGACCGATGTATCTATGGTAGCTGTCAATTGACCTTCACTCACTAATGAACCAAGGTCTTCTGATGACACATCAGTAATCCAGGATTTGCGCTGATGACACATACTGACACGTTGAGGATCAATATCGATGCCTGTCACCAAAAAGCCGGCACGTGCCCACTCGATGGCAAGAGGCAGCCCAACATAACCAAGACCTACTACACCGATACGAGCGCTACGCTCTGTAATACGAGTAAGCAGGCGTAGATGCCTTTCCTCACTGTTGGCTCTTTGCGAAAGTTCTTGTGCTAGATCGGTTATGAGCTGCTGCAATTCTATTTCTCCTAAATTAACGATGCTCTTCATGAATATCTCCGGGTAAACAAACCGCAAAGGAAGATCTCTCATGAGGCTGCGTATATGCCGGTATCAGCTTTCGCCCCACAGAATACCACACTCAATGAATATAGAAAAGATTTGGTACCGCTTTAGCTACGAGGCTTGCGTACTTGAACGTCGTTCAGTAGAATAGAACTGGGAACATCGGTGTTCTGTAATACTCCATCTTCACTTCTCAAAGGTACAGTTGTTATGCCAAAACGTCTTTCTGAAGGCCCTACCAATTACCGGCACATGAGCTTACGACTCATTCTTGGTTTGCTCTTCAGCAGTGGCATCGGGCTGATCGCGCACCGCCGTCAATCGCTCGACAAAAGTGGAGTGCTGGGCGCAATTGTCTGCGGAACAAGCATAGTGGGCATGGGCGGCTGGTCATGGGGACTCTCGCTGGTCTATTTTTTTGTCTCGTCCAGCCTGCTTTCCTCCTTTCGAGCACGGGAGAAAGCCATTGCTGCCTCCGATAAATTCAGCAAAGGATGGCGGGCTTGCCACGCTCTTCGCGCTATGCTATGGCTTCTCACGATCACCGAACACACGTCGACGAGCGAAATCAGGCTTCATAGGTGCGCTTGCGACTGCCACTGCTGACACCTGGGCAACAGAACTGGGTACGCTCAGCAAAGCATTCCCACGCTTGATTACAAGCGGCAAGCCAGTTGCTCCCGGCACTTCAGGCGGTGTTACGCCTTTGGGTATGGCTGCATCAGCTCTGGGAGCATGTTCCCTGGGGTCCTTTTTCTGGGCAGGAGAGAGCTTTCGCAAGTCGCTTACTCCCCTACTGGCGCTTTTCAGCGGCATGGTAGGCAGTTGCTCCGATAGTGTCCTGGGAACAACGCTCCAGGCCATGTACACTTGTCCCATTTGCAAGACTGAGACCGAACAGCACATTCATTACTGTGGTTCGCGCGCAGAGTTCAAGCGCGGTATCGCATGGATGAACAACGACGTGGTGAATTTTATAGCCACAACGACTGGCAGCGCTGTAGCCATTGCGCTGGATTGTTTTTTGCAATAAAGACATTTTGTACTACTACACTCTTCCAGTCTTATTGACCAAAATGATACTATTATAGCAGTTTTAATTAGCCTTCATGACAACATGTAAAATGAGGGAATTGAAGCATACTACAAGAGATAAAAACAGGAATCAGAAATTCCTCTGACGCTGCGCAGATTGAAGTTCTGCTACGAGAGGATGGATCACAGAAGGGAGGTGTTTCAGAATATCCGCTATCGTTTAAACAATGAAGTGCCATACATCAAAAGGAGGCTACGATGCCAGCTAACCCAATGGATTATAATAGCGGCAGAGATACCGTACTCGACGTAGCGCGCACCGAGCGCGCGAAGTTCTACAATATCATTGACGATCCAAATAACTGGTACGTCCAGACGCGATGCAGCGAATGGGAAGTGCGCGACATGGTCGGCCACATGATCGACGTCACTGAAGGCTACCTGACAGCCTGGGACATGGCTCGCAAAGGTGAAACCGGCAATGCACTTGGTCTGCCGGTTATGAGCGACCGGCTCAACGAACATGCCCAGGCATTCCGCAGTCTATCACGCGAAGAAGCTATCTCACGGCTCAAAAAAGACTCAGATCAGGCGTTCGTTATTTTCGATGCCATCACTCCCGAAGAGTGGATGGGCGCTACCGCCCCTCATCCCTACATGGGTCCTATACCAACCTGCTTCTATCCCTCTTTCCAAATCATCGATTATGGTATTCACACCTGGGACATGAAGTGGGGCCTTGGTGATAAAACTGGAAAGCTTGATGAGCGCACTGCCGGTATCCTTATGCCATACATGTTTATCGTGATGCAGTACACGGTAGAGGAGGAATCGGCCAAAGGCGTAGATGCTGTATTCGGCATCATCGTCGATGGCGAATGGGGTGGTCAGTGGCGTGTTACAGTTAAAGACGGTCAGTTCACATATGTTCCAGCCGAGAGTCTTGATGGCGTGCAAGCCACATTCCACTTCAAAGATGCTTCTGATTTTGTCCTCACCACCTATCAACGCTTTCCGGGTGGTGAGACAAGTGGAGATCCCAAAGTAATCGATCAGATCCGCCACCTGTTCTTCAGGATATAGGAATTTGGAAAGTGCCAGAGTATCCGCAGGGATGGGAACCTTTGTGGGTGCCCAGAACAAGAGCGGAAGGGTGAGGCTTGTCCAGACAGGCCCCACCCAGTACTTTTATCGCTCCTGTGGGGAAGATTTTTGGTGAGGCAATGCATCTCTTCATCAAGGAACAAGGATAAGCTTGCGACGAGCACACTCGGCCTGGCGCTCCCAGGCTTCCGCGGCTCGTGCAAGCGGCACCGTTTCTCTCTCGACCGTGCAGCGACCAGCAGCGGCGTGCGTGAGGATTTCTGTGAGGGCTTCCGCCTTTTGCTCGTGGGTCAGTGCATTGTTGGTATAGCCAAGGATGGCATGCAGCTTGCTGCGGAGGATAGCTGACTCAAAGCGCGCTGTGGGACCGGCAGCAGATCCGATGTTGACCAGCCTCCCTTCAGTGGCCAACACTCGAACGGCGGCTTCAGCTGGCAGACCCCACACAGGGTCGATGACGAGGTGCAAGGGACCCTCACAGG
>WNGI01006996.1_pt1 | contig 10301 bp, 9 predicted proteins | sample 5400621 | NCBI WGS metagenome assembly WNGI01 (sample SAMN13153374, study PRJNA577476) | soil metagenome | isolation source: 20 cm soil or saprolite under Garry oak tree replicate 1 | place: USA:California | collected 2016-06-15 | reverse complement strand
CATGCCGCTCGGTTCCGGTGCGCTCGCCGGTTCAACCATTGCTCTCGACCGGGAAGCAACCGCAAAAGCGCTCGGCTTTCAGCACGTCACCCAAAACAGTGTTGATGCGGTGAGCGATCGCGATTTTGTCGCCGACTTCCTTTACAGCCTGGCCATGATCGGCATTCATCTTTCCCGTTTCAGCGAAGATTTGATCATCTGGAGCACGAGCGAGTTTGGTTTCATCGAATTCAGCGACTCCTTTGCCACCGGTTCCAGCTTGATGCCGCAGAAAAAAAATCCGGATATGGCGGAGCTAACCCGGGGTAAATCAGGCCGACTCGTTGGAAATCTCGTGACTTTGCTCACGATCTTGAAAGCTTTGCCCAGCGCCTACAATCGCGACCTGCAAGAAGACAAGGAAGCGCTCTTCGATTCGGTCGATACCGTCCGGAGCGCACTCGAACTTTTCAGCGCGATGTTGCCGGAGGTCACCATCAATCGGGAACGAATGGAATCATTGGCGAATGATCCGCAATTGCTCGCGACCGATCTGGCCGAGTATCTCGTCGGCAAAGGCGTCCCGTTCCGTGAGGCACACGCGATTGTCGGAAAACTGGCTGCGAGCGGCAAACGACTTAATGCGCTTTCAAACGACGAATTTCGCGATGCCTCGGATGCGTTTGGGGAGGATGTGCGCGAAATCTTTGACGTCCGCAAAACGCTGGGCCGCCGCAACGCTACCGGCTCGCCTTCACCGGAAAACATCGAGCGCCAGATCGCGCGCTGGCGCGAGTTGCTCGCCTGATCCCGGAGCCGCGGCCTCCCCCCAGGGCGCGGCGCGCCCGGCGGGCGGAGTTAACATCTGTGTGTTGCAGGTGCAACATCGAAATGTTGTCTCATTATCCAGGAAGATCTCCCCCGCAGAAGAAGATTCGCTTTTCGCGCCGCGGCGTTTTTATTTGCACCGTGGAGACGCCTGAAAATTGGAGGACGATTTCCAGCGACACCCATTTCGCCGATGATCATTTGTCGGTCGTGACCGAGCGCGTCCGCACCCCGCATCGGAGTGAGGCGCATGCCTGGACGATCGTGCGGCGCAAATCCGCGGTCGTAGTCGCAGCGATGACGGCGGAAGGAAGCTTTGTCTTCATTCGGCAGGAGCGCATACCGATTCGCAAAGCGATTTGGGAAATGCCGGCGGGACAGGTCGATCAATTGTGCGATTTCGGCTCGTTTCGGGACGTTGCTTTGCGAGAGTTGCGCGAGGAGACCGGTTACGAGCTCGCCCCCGGGGGCGAAACAATTTTCCTGGGCGATTTCTTTTCCTCGCCTGGGTTTACCGACGAGCGCGAATTTCTATTTCTCGCCCGTCCCGTCCACCGCGCCATTCAACATCACACCTTCCAGGATGCGGAAATGATTCTGGAATGTCGCGAATTTTCGCCGGCTCAAATAACTGCCATGATCGCGGACGACACCATTCGCGATGCCAACACTCTCAGCATGTGGGCACGTTTAGTCGCGAAAGGAATCATCCAGTTGCCGCCCCGGTAAGATGGTGCTGCGCGATATCTTCAAGTTTCGCGAGCTGCCGGAGAGCGAAACCTCCAAGCCCTTTCTCGAACATCTCGAAGACCTGCGATGGACGATCGTGAAAATGGCGATCACTCTGATCGTGGCGATGATTTTCTGTTTCGCCTTTCGCAGAACGCTCGTCGGCGTCATGCAGGCGCCGCTGCACGAAATCGATCAAAATCTCGGTGTTCTGCGTGCGCTCGGTATCACTGACTCAATGGTGGTTTCCTTTCACCTCGCTTTTTATGCCGGTATCGTCATCTCTTTTCCGCTGCTTTTGTTTTTTGCCGCCGAATTTGTCCTTCCGGCGCTGACGGCGATGGAGAAGAAAATCCTGTTCCCGGCCATCGGCGTCAGCTTTGCGCTTTTTCTTACCGGCGTCCTTGTTTGCTATTTTTGGCTGCTGCCGAAAACGATCCTCTTCTTTTTTCACGACACGCAGTCGCTCGGTTGGGCTCCGACCTGGACAGTGCAGCAATATTATTCGTTTGTAACGCGCTTCACTCTCGGTTTTGGGCTGGCCTTTGAATTGCCCGTAGTAGTGCTGGTGCTCGTGCGCTTCGGATTGGTCACTTACGAATTCATGGCCCGCACCCGGCCCTACGCCATCGTGCTCATTTTCATTCTCGCTACCATTATTACTCCCACCCCGGACGTCCTCACGCTGGTCGCTATGAGCCTGCCGATGGTTGTGCTCTACGAAAGCTGCATCTGGATTGCCTGGTTCATGAAACGCCGGCAAACCCGCGCGACATGAGCGCGCTCCAACTGGAGTAATGTTCGTTGCCGAAATGATCTACGAGCATTTGTTCGACGTGTTCGCCTTCCTTCTCGGCGCCTGCATCGGCTCTTTTCTTAACGTCTGCATCTATCGGCTGCCGCTGAATCTTTCCGTCAACCAGCCACGCCGCTCCTTTTGTCCTTCCTGCAAAGCGCAAATTCCCTGGCACCGGAATCTACCTCTCGTTAGCTGGCTGGCGTTACGCGGACGTTGCGCCAATTGCGGAGCGCGGATCGCTTTCCGCTATTTCGCGGTCGAACTGCTCACGGCCCTTCTCTTTCTTATCATTTGGAAAGCGTTTCCGTGGCAGATCGCGATTGCCTATTGGGTTTTTATTGCACTCGTCATCGCCGCCACCTTTATCGACTTCGAGCATTTTATCATTCCCGATGAACTTACCATCGGCGGAGCTATTGCCGGCCTGATCGCTTCGACCGCGGTCCCACAATTGATGAATACCGATCGTCGGCTCGAGGCGCTGCTTATTTCCGCAGGCTCAGCGGCGCTAGGTTATGCGTTGCTCTGGCTCGTCCTCGAAGGCGGCAAACTGGTTTTCGGCAAGAAACGGATCCGCTTCGAAAAACCAACCGCCTTCACCTGGACCCGCCACGGCGACGATGCCGATTTTGTCGTGGGCGATGAAAAAAGCCTGTGGAGCGACTTTTTTGCGCGCGAGAACGATAAACTTTTGTTGCATTGTTCGAGCGCGAGAATTGCCGGTCGTGAATTCGCCGACACAATCCTGTCTTTTCACTACAATCGCGTCCGGGTTGGCCCGGACGATTTCGGACTCGACCAACTGGATGAGATCGGCGGGCTAGCTAACGAGATTGAGATTCCGCGCGAAGCCATGGGCCGGGGCGATCTGAAGTTCCTCGCTTGCATCGGCGCTTTCCTCGGCTGGCGCGCCGTCCTTTTCGCCATCTTTGCCGGTTCGCTCTACGGCTCCATCATCGGCCTCATCACCCTCGTCCTGGGCCGACGCGTCTGGTCACTTAAACTACCTTTCGGTCCATACCTCGCCCTCGGCGCAATCACCTGGATGTTTTTCGGCGACTCAGTCGTCCGCTGGTACCAAACATTGCTGCGACCGTAGTTTAAGGGGTCGGAATCGGCGGTGGGGCCAGCGCCAAATCTTGGCGGATTAGCCTACGAATTTCGCGCGAATCAGTCCGATAACGACGCCGCCGACTGCACCGATGCCCAGAATTGGTACGAACATCTTCGTAATAATCGCTGGTGGCAAACTAAGCAGAATTCCTATGGAGAGACCGATCAGCCATCCCGAACACGGTATGTCGATAAGGATGACCACAAAACCGATAGCGAATCGGTTAAAGAATGCCCCGAGCAGTGCTGCGCGTTTATCCGGGAAGGACATCGGCAGCATCGACAGCACAGTGAGCGCGCCGAAGACCAGACCGCAAACATTTGCCAAAGCGAACCAGGACATTTTTTCCAGTCTGGAATGTGTGATGCCTAAGACAAGTCAATTTCCTCCGCGCTGCGCAATTATGGTCCCGAGTCGGCTGAAGTTGCTCTCGCTTTCGATTTCCAGCAGAAACAATCGCTGCACACTCGAGCTATTGCAGTTTGCCCGGGCCGCCCAGCGCGCGTCCTGGCTTCGCCCCGGTGTGCTCGCCATCTTTGAGAACTTGCACGCCGTTGACGAAAACGTGCTTCATCCCAACCGCGTACTGGTGCGGTTTCTCGAAAGTCGCCCGGTCCGCAATTGTCGCGGGGTCAAAGACAACCACGTCGGCGAACATCCCGTCTTGAATGAAACCGCGGTGGTCGAGGCCGAGATTCGTCGCGGGCAAGGCGCTTAATCGTCGCACCGCTTCCGGCAACGTTATCACCTTTTCGTCGCGTGCATATTTCCCGAGGACGCGCGCGAAATTCCCGTAAGCGCGGGGATGTGGATTCGATTTCAGGAAAACGCCTTCCGGTGCCTGTGATGCCTCGTCTGAGCCGAATGAAATCCAGGGCTTGGCCAGTTCTTTTTTCACGTTCTCTTCCGACATCAGGAAATAAATGGTGCCGATGCGCGATTCATCTTCGCTGATTAAATCCATGATCGTTTCGATGGGATCTTTGCCCCGCATCTTTGCTACTTCGGCGAGCGATTTGCCGGTGAGCGGCTTGAGCTTTTCAGATTTGAAACCGACTAGCAAAATTTTCTCCGGCGACCCAGCCGCGAGATACAAGTTCTCCCAGGCATCAGAATCGATTCGCACCTCGGCCGCGATTTTCTCGCGCATAGCCGGATCGCGCAATCGTTTGAATAACGCTGGATACCCGCCATCCTCGGTCCACGGCGGCAGACAGGCGTCGAGTCCAGTTCCGGCTGCGGTGTAGGTGTACATGTTGGCCCTGATTTTAAGTCCTTCTTTTTGCGCCGCTTCAATCCGCCCCAGCAATTCATCTTCTTTCGGCCAGTTTTTTTGGCCGGCGGCTTTGATGTGGTAAACCTCCGCCGGAATCCCAGCTTCACGGCTAATTCGAATCACCTCATCGAGACCTTCGAACAATTGATTACCCTCGCTGCGCATGTGGGAAATGTATTTGCCCTGATATTTGGCGGCGACTTTGCACAACTCGATGAGCTCTTCGGTTTTCGCATAAAATGCCGGCGGATAAATGAGCGAAGTGCCGATGCCGAGCGCGCCCGTTTCCATCTCCTTGCGCACGAGCTCGCGCATCTGGTCGAGCTGTTCCGGAGTCGGTTGTTTGTCCTCCAATCCGATGACGTGCTCGCGCACGGTAGTGGCGCCGAGGAAGGAGGCGACGTTGCACGAGATGCCGCGCTTTTCCAAATAATGCAGATATTCCGCCAGGGTGTTCCATTTGATCTCGAACTTGATGTCCGTTTGTTCGTGAACGATCCGCGCTTTCATCCGATCATTTAATGGGCCCATCGATTCTCCCTCGCCCATGATTTCGGTGGTGACACCCTGACGAATCTCGCTTTGCGATAGCCCATCCTGAATGAGCGATTCGGTTGACCAGGAGAGCATGTTGATGAAACCGGGCGCAACTGCGAGACCGCGCGCATCAATTGTCTTTTTCGCGGACGCCTTCGCGAAGTCACCTACGCCAGCTATGCGATCATCGCGGATTGCGACATCGCCGACATGACCTTCCCCACCGGTGCCATCGTAAACAGTTCCGCCTTTAATGATGATATCGAAGGGCGCATCGGCCGAAGCGATTCGCCCGCAACCGATGATCACGGTAGAGAAGAGAGAGCTAAGCCAGGTTCGCATCCCGAGTTATCTCATAGATACCCTTTCCCGCCAAAGCTTTCGATTCAGGAAGCGTTGGTAAATTTCGCTGCGCTCATGCAACTCTGCGGGTCGCAATTCTTAACTGGGAGGGGCGACTTAGAAGTCGCCGCTCCCAGTCAAAGGCATTTCCTATTCGTCACTGACTGTCGGCTGGCACGACATTCTGCGGTTCACCCCGCAACTCCTGCTTTGTTTTCGTGTTCGTATCCACCATTACTTCCGAACTCGGGTTGGGGGAAATGCAGCCGGAAAAAGTGGCCGCCAATAAACAAATCGCTGCGATTTTAAACCTTCGATCCATCTCGAAACAGAATTTTGCTGCGAACTGCAGAATTTTCCAGTCCCGGAAGACGTGATGATTCATGTTGCAAGAAAGCAAGCAAATGAAGCAACGTACAACAGTCGGCAAGGTTACGAGGAACCAGCAGCCTGAGCCCCGGCAAAGTAACGCGCCGGCGCGAGCCCGACCAAATTTGCGCGATTACTTTTGCGATTCCGTTAGCAAACGGATGAGCTCATCTTTCCACAACGCCGCGATGGTGTGGCTGCCGTGACCGCGCGTATTCTCACTTAACGGAATTACCAGCGCGCGGCCATGTGGAACGCGTTTGATTTCGCGCTCGAGAATTTCTAGCTCGGGCGGATTGATCAGGTCATCCGCGGAATTGATCGCAAGCAATGGTACGCGAATTTTTTCCAGGTCCGGACCGGGATCGTAATCGCGCGACGCTTCCAGCGCATAAAGCACATCGTTGGCATCATCGGCCTTCACGATGTCGGCGACGAATTTATCCAGAACTTCATCCGTTTTCGCGAGTGTGGGCGCTTCTTTTTGTCGCAACAGCGGTTTGCTGCTCATAAACCAAAGCATTTCGGCGGCAGTGCGCAGACTTGGCGGTTGCGTTTTGTATTCGCCGCCGCTCCATCCCGGATCATTGCGGATGGCATCGATGATGATGCGACGCCAGGCGCGGTTCCGTCCGGAAATTTGCGTGGGCAAACTTGCCAGCGGCATCAGCGCGTCCATAAAATCGGGATGCATTTCGCCCCAGAGCCAGGTGTGCATCCCGCCCATCGACGTCCCCATCACCAACCGCGCGCGATTCACACTAAGGCCGTCAGCTAGTAATCGATATTGGGCGTCGACCATATCGCGGTAGCCGTAACGCGGAAATTTCGCGCGTAAACCATCGCTCGGCTTGCTCGATTTGCCGTGACCAATTCCATCCGGCAAGACGATGAAAAATTTCGTGGCATCGAGCGGCTGACCCACGCCGAAAAGTTCGCCGGCAAACTCCGGGCGAATAAATTGCGCGCCACTTCCAGTCGTTCCATGCATGACCAGCACCGCGTTCGTCGTTTTTCCCTGCGTATCTTTCTCAGGCTTCCCCAGGGTACGGTAATGTATGCGCAACTCCGGTAGGGTTTCGCCACTGGTGGACTTGAAATGGCGAATCGTGTAATCGCTTTCCGCCGGCGCGGGATAATCCGCCGCGCCGACAAATCGGACCGCGGCAAGGAGAAATGCCGCCGCAAAGGTATAGCGGATCATCGCCGTGTTTAACATTACCCCTGGCACGTTTCCAGTGGCTTGATGGTTTAAGGTTTCGGCTGGATGGTGGCGGACAGACTCTCAGCAACCAATCGGGATTCGCGAATCAATCGACGCGTGCTATACCGGTGACGTGGTCGAACCAGTCGAGAAAATCGACAAGCCGGAACCGCGTTGGCAGGCGGTGCTCGCTTTGCTCGCCGTTGGTGGAATTTATGTGGCGTTGCCAAGAGCTTTGATTGTCGGTCCGAAATGGGCGCTCCCGGTTTTCATCGGAGTTTTGATCGCGCCGACGGTTGTCGCGCATCGCATGGGCAAACACTCCTTGAATCGCGCGCTTGGCATTTTCATCAGTAGTGTCATCACCGTGGCACTGATCGCGTCGGTTGGCCTGCTCGTCGCGGCCGTGCCCTCACACAAAACAGCACCGGTCGCGCTCTTGTCCTCCGGGGCCGAGCTATGGTTAACCAACGTCCTCGTCTTCGCGGTTTGGTACTGGCGGCTGGACGGCGGCGGGCCGACACTTCGCCAGCAAAGGCGCGAATTCGGCAGCCGCAGCTTCGTTTTCCCCCAGATGCAGATCGAGAAAGCCGAACGCGGCCGATTCGAATGCGGCGGATGGAGGCCGCATTTTATCGATTACCTTTTTATCGCGCTTACGCAAAGCTCGACTTTTGGTCCGACTGACGCGCCGCTGCTGGCGCGTTGGGCCAAGATTCTGGCGATGGCCCAAATCTGTATCTCGTTGACGATCGTCATCGTTCTGATTTCGCGTGCCGTTGGCGTGCTGTGATCGCTTCCACCATCCGATTTGTCGCGCTCCTCGACCGTAGTTAGATTGCGGGCGCATGCGTCCCTTCTCCTGCGTCCCGGCTTTGATTGTAGTCCTGCTCGCCGCAGAAATCAGCCGCGCCCAACAGCCGGTTACACCTGACACGCGTGGCCTCGATTTCAAAGAGTTTGGCCTGCTCGCGATTCAGGACAATGGCCGGCGCAAACCCATCGATACGTTCGCGAGACAGATGTTAATTCAGCTGACTGGGCGCTCGAATTATACGGACAAGGCCGGGCGCCAGTGGACGCCGACTGATTTTCTTCTCTCAGCCGTGCTGGAAACGCGCGATTGGAAGGAGGAGCCGATGGTGCTGGTCTCCTTCGGCGAACTAAAAGAGCAACTTGGCCTGGAGAAAACACAGCGCCGTTTTTCTTTTGCGCAATTGAGCGGGGCGGCCGCATTGTCGCAGATCGCAAACGAAGCGCGCGAGCGCAAGCGGGCCGAGAAACCGCTCGATCGAGTGCAACAGGAAGCCTTGAGTGTAAGCGATCGGGTGGCGCTTTTCGCGCGGGTGATGGACGGGGGGGCGCTGTTGATCGTGCCGTCGCCAAGAAAAGAAACGGATCCATGGGCGCCGCCCGAGCCTTCGGCCATCGCTTCTTACTATAATGAGTCGCAATTCGCCGCTGCCGGGATGTCGCTGCAGGAAATGGTGACCGCTTATAGCCAGGCCGATCCATTCAAGTTCAGTCGCTCCGCCAATCAGCTGCGGGAAAAGTTGCGAGCGCTTTCGCCATCGATCTATCCAACCGAATCGAATCTGCGGTTGGAATATTTCTATAATCATTTCGAAGGATTTTATCGCGCCATTTGGTTTTACGGAATCGCATTCCTTACCTTGTTGATTGCGCATCTGCGGAACCGCGGGCGCGCTTTGCGTAACTTTGGCGTCGTCATCGCACTCGTCGCCCTGGCCTTTCATGGCACTGGAATTGTGTTGCGCTGCCTGATCGGCGGCCGCCCGCCGGTGACGAACATGTATGAATCGATCATCTGGGTCTCGTTCGCCGCCTCATTTTTCGGGATGATCTTTTTTGCCCGATATCGCACCCCGATCTATTTGCTGGCATCGTTGCCGGCCACGCTGGTCGCACTTTTGCTCGTTCATCAAATGCCGATCGCGATGCCGGCAAGCATCGATCCCCTGGTTCCGGTTTTGCGTGATAATTTCTGGCTAACGATCCATGTACTGACAATCACGCTTAGTTATGCGGCCTTTCTCCTGGCCTGCGCTTTCGGTCATATTTTACTTTTCCGTTATGCGCGCAACCCGCGGGGGGCGCGGGCGGATGGGCCAATGCATTTCTGGCTCTATCGCGTCCTGCAACTGGGCGTTCTTCTTCTTGCCGCCGGCACTATTCTCGGCGGCGTCTGGGCGAATTATTCCTGGGGAAGGTTCTGGGGTTGGGACCCGAAAGAAACCTGGGCCCTGATCGCGCTGCTCTGTTACATCACCACTTTGCACGGACGGCTCGCCGGTTGGTGGACCGAATTCGGTCTCGTCGTCGCGAGCGTGGTTTGTTTTCTCGCCGTCTTAATGGCGTGGTACGGCGTCAACTTCGTCCTTGGCAAAGGATTGCACAGTTACGGCTTTGGCATTGGCGGCGAAACCTACGTCGGAACTTTCGTCTTCGCTGATCTGCTCTTTGTCGCATTCGCGATTTGGCGTTATCGCTCAAGCAAACGCAGCCCGATCACCCGAGCGGAACCTGTAGCGGCAGCCGTGTCGGCTGCAGATTGAAAACGATGCAGGCGATACGCCTGCCACTACAGCAGATCGCCTTGCTACACCCGCACGGCATATTTGTCCGGAACGAATGCGCGACCGGCCCGCGCGGCATAAACCTGTGTGAACTCAGCGCCGAAGAGCAAGATTTGCGATGAATAGTAAATCCAAAGCAGGAGCGTGATTAAGGAGCTCGCCGCTCCATAAGCTGAGGCCGCCGTTCCGCTGCCGAGATAAAGACCGAGCGCCCATTTCCCGATGGCAAAAAATATCGCGGTCATGACCGCGCCGATCCAGACGTCGCGCCATTGAATTTTCACGTCCGGCAGAAACTTGAAAATGCAGGCAAAAAGCAGAACGACGACAGCGAGATCGAAGATTGAATAAACGACGAGTGCGATGACGATTCCGCCGGGAAGTATTGCCTGGACGTAGTGACTAAAACTTTTGAGGAGGCTTTCGAGCACGAGCGAAACCAGCAGCAAAAAACAAACGCCGGCGACCATGGCGAAGGAGAGAAAACGCGAACGTATGAATCCCATGATGCCGACGCCAGGTTTGGC
>WNGI01006995.1_pt1 | contig 10301 bp, 6 predicted proteins | sample 5400621 | NCBI WGS metagenome assembly WNGI01 (sample SAMN13153374, study PRJNA577476) | soil metagenome | isolation source: 20 cm soil or saprolite under Garry oak tree replicate 1 | place: USA:California | collected 2016-06-15 | reverse complement strand
GGCGCTTAACTTACTGGGCGTTGTGTCTCGTTTGACCAAGGACTGCGACATTCTATATCCCGAAATTCCCAGGGACATCGCAGAAGCCTCGCGGGCTTTTGCGACCGAGGTTCGTGCCAGAGGCGATACACTCCAGAACGATTGGTTGAACAACGGACCGGCTTCACTTGCAAACCAGCTTCTGCCGCAATGGCAAGAACGCCTGCAAGCTTTGTTTTCGGGTAATGTCATTCGTCTCCGCAGCCTTGGTCGCGTGGATTTCCTCTGCGCCAAACTGTTCGCCTTATGCGATCGGGGTATCGATTTAGGAGACTGTATAGCGCTCGCACCGACAACCGATGAACTCGCAAAGGTGCTTTCATGGCCGGAGCTACGGGAGGCCAATCCAGACTGGCCAGCCCATGTTCGGGCAACGCTTGTAGATCTTCGAAGGAGGCTAGGTCATGGCATTTAGCAGGACTCTCGCCCCCACTCAAACCCCTCAAGCCGATCTGCTCACCTCGTGCATGGCGGGTATCGGCATGAACTTTACAGCGGCTCCGTCGGCCGAGCCGAATATCGAGGATACGATTCTGTTCGCCAGCATTGAAGGCGTGGAACATTACGACCTGCGGGTGCTAGCAGTGTTGGTTACATGGTTTGGCATACATGCACCCTGGGTTAATGCTGATCGGCTCACTAAAGTGGTCGAAACGCAAAGCTCGCCGCGGCTTCGGGCGTTCTGGTCCGCGCTGGCGAGCTGGTACAGGAAAGACCGGCGCTTCGCCCGCCTCGCTAGGTTGTATGTCGGACAACGTCAGGACTTGATCGAGACGGGCACAGATTTTCAGGTTAGGCGTCGCGGCGAAGACCCGCGTTTTAGGGGAAGCGCAATCCGTGTCGCCGCGAACGTTCTTCGCAATCGAACCAGCGATGTTTTGCAACCGGCAGACCTGGCGCAGCGTCACAACGCCTATCGGCATCGAGTGATGATGGGACCAAGCTACCGTGCGGATATGTGGGCGGCACTTGAAAGAGAGCCGACACTCTCGGCAGCGGAGCTGGCCCGGAGAACTTATGGGTCCTTCGCTACTGCTTGGCACGTAAAGCGTGAGTTCAGATTGCTGTCGCCTACTAGCGTATCGCGGGCCTCGGGCCGCCACCAAACGCCGCGACCCAAGCCGGCGAGATCTGCCTAGAAATTCGGTTAGAGTCTTACATGAGGGATCAGACCAGCCCGTGGATTTCTACGTATCGCAACACCACCACCAGTGGCCGATGTCACCCACGCCAGGGCCACAGGGGTTGGATCAGGGATATTCGGCGCATTCGATGCGCGCTACCTTTATCTATGCCAGCTACCAAAGCCATTCGCTCAATCACCTTACCGGAATCGCGATCGCCCCGCCAGGCGGTGGGAGCGGCAACATTTATACAGGGCTCTATATAGTCGACTCGGCGAACAACGTCATTAAATTGCTTCAAGATTGGAGCCATACTCTGGTAACAGTGGCCGGAAATAGAATGGCAGGTTATGTTGATGGATCGATATCCCAGGCTGAGTTCCACGCTCCAACCGTCATTGGTTCGGTGTCTGTGGGAGAGTGATTTGACCCAAACAATCGGCCGCACTTTTGTGCCTGCTGAAAACTCCATCCGGTGACTCTCATCCGAATGTAACATTACAATCGGATCTAGTGGTTGGGGCCGCAAGTTCCCTCATCTTGAATGTCGCTGATTTCAAGGGTCTTCGCGCCGGATAGGATTATCGGTAGGGACAGGATGCAACCCGTGCTGACCACAAGGTCGTTGAGATGCTCGACAAACAAACGCGTGGCGCCATTCTTCTACTCCGTAGAAAGGGTCACAGTTTTCATCTCATCTCACGCCTTCTCTCCTTGAGCCGCGGTTCCGTGAGGAAAGTCGTAAGGGTCGGTTCGGACGAGCCTCCAAGCATCCTTCGTCCGCGTAAACTCGATGTTCACCGTAAAAGAATCGCGCAGATGCTGGCGGAATTTGACGGAAACGTTGTCAAAGTACATCGGGCATTGGCCGACGTCGGTACGAGCGTCCGATATTCAACGCTAACCGCTTTCTGCCGGAACAATCACCTGTTGGATAGTACCTGCGACGCCAAACGCTCCGTCGTCGCGGCACGACAATGGTTGCTGGAGCTGATCAACGGAGCACATACTGTGGAACGCCTTCAGTCTCAGCTTCCTCATGCTACTGATCTCCGATTCCTGTTTTCCCAACTGAAACATGGGCGATCCCGACATCATAAGAAAGCGGCAACCATTCTCGCGAGAAAACGAGGCATTTCGAATTCTGTGATTGCAGCGGCGCTTCAGTCTTCACGCAAGACTACGAGGCGATACTACAGGATGTATCTTGAAGACGGGCCGGAAAAGCTTTTCGCCTGGAATACGACTCGCCACATGGGCGCGGAAGCCCAGTTTTCCGACCGAACAAAACGCATCCTCGAACTCTTCCATCATAAGCCGCCCGCCTTTGGCATCAACCGCACGAATTGGACGCAGCCCGCACTCCTTAAAGCCTACGAGCAATCATACGGTGAGATCATTTCCAGAAGCACTCTTGCCAGAATCCTGCGGCGCGCTGGTTACAGATGGAGAAAGGCGCGACGAGTGCTTACAAGTCCAGATCCGAGTTACCACGAAAAGGTCGAGCTGTTGCTGAATACCTTGCGCTGCCTTGGCGAGAATGAAATGTTTTTCTTCCTCGATGAGTGGGGACCGATTCAAGTCAGGAAGCGTGGAGGAAAGGCATATCGAAACGACCACGCAACAATTCCTCGCCACCAAGTTTCCCGAGGCAGCGTATCGCTGATTGCCGCGCTCAGCGCCACGACGAGTCAGGTAACATGGCGCTTTCTCGAATCAAAAGATTCACATGCCATGATGGACATGATCGAAATCTTGTACAACCAGTACCACACAAAGACGAAACTCTACGTGACTTGGGACGCTGTCGCATGGCACAATTCGGGTCCGTTTCTTGAAGCTTTGGATCAGTTCAACGAAGAGACTAGAGGGTTGTCGGTTGGCCCGATCATCGAATTGGTACCGCTTCCTACGTCCTCGCAGTTTCTCAATGTGATTGAGGGAGTTCTGAGCGGAATGACGCGAGCGGTCATCAATAACTCCGACTACGCGGACGCTGGACAAATGAAGCAGGCGATCTCAAAGCACTTCAGCGAGAGGAATGAGCATTTCAGGCACAACCCCAGGCGAGTCGGTAAGAAAATCTGGGAGTTTGATTTCTTTCAAGAGTTCGATGCACTTCGAGCCGGGAACTACAAGGATTGGTAGGTAATACAAGGGCGATACTTCATTGCGTAACAGCTCTCAATAGCGCACAAGCCATCTGATGGCAGACGCTGTGGCCGTGTTCTTTTTTTCGATATTGGAGCTCCGAAGACCCTCCAGGCATATCCGCCGACCATCATGTTCCGCGTAACCTCGTGCGACCGACTCACTGCGAAAACGATCAAGCCATTCGAAGAGCGCCGGATACCGCACCCGCAGATTTGCCCTAATCCTCATCGCCTTCTCAGAACTGATCAGGAAACGACGACACACCGCTGCATCCGGAAGGCCAATAGCAATGGAGAGTAGTACATCTGCATGTTCCAAACCTTCAAGCAATGGCTCCCGGACGCACAGGAAATCTGATCGCGCACAACGGGTTAGTTCCGTGCGCAGAACTTCGTCCTCGGTGATCTGCTGCAATCTCTGCAATGCTTGCTTGGGGCTCGGATAGTCTTGGCTTAAAAGTGCGTCCCTGACCGCATTCGCTCGCAATGCTTCGTCGAGATTTGGGCTCGACGAGGTTGCATTCATGTGTGGTACACGCAGTTGACTAAACAGCGGAAACACCTTTCCTCTCCTCGCTGCATTCCGTATTGCATCGAGTTCACGCAGGCGCTTACGAACTCTCCTGTACTTTACGATCAGCTCGACGAGCCGATGACGCCACGCGAGTTGCTCCATTCCGGACTGCGTTAGCGAACGAGACGTTATCCATTCCCGTAAAGCTTCAACCTTTCTCAGGGCATCCGAAGTCGCCTTCCGAGAATCCAGATCAAATTCGCAGCCAGCCTCCTGAAAGATGAGCTTCTTCAGCGCATCCGCGTCCTCCAGAAGGCGATTTATCAACATCTCAATCTTCTTTACATCTATTCGGACACCCTCACATTCCATTTCGGCGAGCGTCACTAACATGCGCATTCTGTCCCTTAGGAACCTGTCTTCCAACTGACGATTCCGGAGCTCGACGCTCAGACGATGAAATAACCGGAGCGACATATCAGCGTCGGTACACGCATGTTCAACGAGATCTTTGAAGGGAACGTCGAGGAATGTCTGCCCTTTTTCGACGATGTCGCCGTACCGTTTGGTTTTTGTTCCCAATAATCTCCGCGCCACTTCGCCAAGGTTAAAAAATTCCCAATCGCCAAAGCACTCGCCGGCCGCCAACATCGTGTCGAAGTGTATGTTTCGCAGGCACATGCCATGCTTCCGCAAAATCAGGTAATCAAACTTGATGTTGTGTCCAACAAAGTTTGTCTTGATCCTGAATATTTTTTCGAGGCGAGTTCGAACTTCTTCCTGAGATATTCCATCTAGATCCGACTGCATCAGGGGCACGTAGACACCCTGCCTCTCCCTGACGGAAAATGCGATGCCGTAGAGCACTGCATTCCTCGGATCTTTGTCGCTGGTCTCAGTGTCCAAGCTGCATACCTCTGCGGCCTTGACCATATTATGGAGTTCATCCAATTCTGACCGCGTGCGACCAGCCCTGTAATCGGACCGGGGAGGATTCTCTTCGGCCCTCACTAGCTCCCGCTCTGGAAATGGCAGAAGGCGAACCAGCGACCAGAATCCGTACTCCTTCAAGACGGAAGCGGCAGCTTCCGCCTCTTCGATAAAGTACGTTTCCGCGAACCTGCCTTTCACGTCTCCAAACAATGCCGCAGTGAATTGAAGCTCACGGCAACGTTCACGGAGGGCGTCACTCCTCGTGACCAGCTTGCGCGCAACTTGTCCGAGATCACCCGCTCCGGCTTTCTTCAAAACAGTTTCGAGAGTGCCGTGTAATTCGAGCAAGCGCACAGCCTGTCTTTCTGTGACCACCGAATCGCTCCCATTCTTCTCGGTCAACGCGAACAAAGATGCCACCTGACTAGGGCTGACGCCGAGATGATCTTTTATGGAGGTCACCGTGACAACATCCAGCTCATTACCCTTCTTCGGAAGGATGACACCACACCGATCACTGGTAAGCTGAAGCATTGCTTTGTTCCCTGTTACTATCCAGTTGCAGCGGTCCGCCAGAGCAGCACAGACATCTCCCACACGGACACCCTTCGCATAAAGGGCGGGCACGCGAAGCCGGTTTAGAAAATCGATAGCGTCAGAGACAAGCGAGTCAGGCAGGCATGGTCCATCATCGCCAATGACGACGAGAGCTTTTCGCATGCCGAGTTGCTTGCGCAGGCGCAGCAGGTCGCGAGCGAATCCGAAAAGCATTGTCGTGTCACGGCCACTCGAGTCCTGCAAAAGTGGAGCGCTGTGAAAGCTATTGCGGCTCGCCTCCAGAAGAAATGTGGAGTCTATGACGAACAGACTATCGGCCATCGCGCATTACCATTCACGATAGTTTCCGGAGTTGAGGCTCTCCACGTCCTGGAAAAAATCGATCTCCCAGATCTTTTTGCCGGCACGCTTCGGATTATCACGGAAATAACCGTTCCGCTCGACGAAATGTCTTGAAATGGCCGTCTTCATTTCGCCCTCGGATTGATAATCTGAATGATGGATCACAGCTCTCTTCATTCCGCTGAACACCGCCTCAATTACATCCAAAAACTGAGAAGACGTCGGGAGCGGGACAAGATGAATAGCAGGCCCGAAGCCTGACGAAGAGGTTTCGACGTTAAACGCATCGAGCCACTCCACAAGCAATCCTGATTTGTGCCAGGAAGCGGCATCCCAGGTCAAATAGATCCGACTCGTAAACGGATGCTGATTGAAGAGAATCTCAAGAAGATCGATCATCGCCTGCGTATCTTTTGCGCTGGAATAGAGCCAGCTTACCTCGTTCGTCGTCGCGTTCAGCGCTCCCGACATGGTGACAGAGCCCTTGTTCGGTTGTTCCTGTGGGACGGTGTGTGCGTCCTTCTCGTGAACAAATCCACGACCGCCGTATTTCTTGACTCTCAGCGGACCCAATTCATCAATGAAGAAGAAAAGCTCGTTTGGCTGAAGATTTCGAAGAGTGCTCAGAACCAGATCTACCTTTTCTCGATACTCGGGATCAGGACTGGAAAGCACTCGACGCGCTTTTTTGATCTTGTAGCCAGCTTTCTGGACGATGCGACCGACAGTGCTTGCTGAAATCGTCTCTCCGTAGCATTGCTTGTACGCGGTTGCCAACGAAGCACGATTCCAACTGGCGCGGTTGATTCCGAAAGCTTTAGGCCGGCTGTGAATGAGGCCAAGAACCCCCTTTCTCTTCCGTTCAAGGGCAGCTCCCTTTTTTCCGGGAGCTCTCTTTTTCCGCGGAGGATTGAGTCCCGCCAATCCTTGACGATTGTAGATCGTTATCCAGCCTTGGATGGCATCAACTGGCAACTCTAACTTTTTGGCTATTTCTTCTGGTACAAAGCTGCGATTATCCAGAACGGTGACTGCCTTTTGCCAAAGGCGTTTATCGTTGGACTCTCGCCACTCAACAAGCTGCCGTTTATCTTCTTGACGCACGAAGCGAATACGCCATCGATCTTTCGGACGACCTGGGTGACCTACCGTAGGTTGCCGACTCCGAGCAGCGCAGGCGGCCTGCCTGGATAACACCCCTGGATATTGAAGAATGTTCTTGCCTCGGTAGGAAAGAACGCGTGGTATTGACGAACTCTTCAAAGTAACGGGATATATTGCGGCGACGGTAAGACGAAACGTATGCAATTCGCCGAAGTCAAAGATGAATTCAAATGGATCTCCTCTGTTGAAATCGATCAGGTGCATTGGAATCGCGCAGGATACGCAACCCTCTTTCGCGTCGACAACGTAATCGTCATCATTGCCAAAATTCACGTAGCGGCAATGCTTGATCTTGAATTCATAGAGGTGGTCCTCGGACCAGCCAAGGATCTGAAGTATTATCGTTGCAAGTTGTTCGAGGGTTGTCTTGTCGGCGATCTCAAAGTCCCGATACCAATTGGGAAGTACGAATTCTGGATCTCTCGGATACTGGCCTCGGTATTGTATGCGGAGTTTGAGGATGTGTGAGGTGTGCCGTTCCTGCTTCGCCGATTTTCCTTCGACCTGAATCGGCTCCATTGATTGTGCGCCAGTGCCCATCTTCGGCAGCCTCGGAAGCCCGAACTTTGTGGTTCTCAGTGAGAGATCGTTACGGCGAAAGCAGAGTGTTGCTATGTCAGTTCCAGGATTCTGCGCCGCCTACTTGAATTCGTCAATTGTTGATCCCCAACAGGTAGAGAGTCCTCATGCTTTTGAAGCAGGTGCTCTCTCCCTTAAGCGCTGTGCCAAAAACGTGCCAAATAACGCTGGATTGTAGAGATTGGGGTTAGCTTCGAGCGAAAAGCAGATTCCCCAAATTGTTGAAACTGTTGTTAATTCAAAGCACAGATAGAAAGGATGGAGCGGCGCGACATGCTTGCAAAGCAGGTACTCACAAGTGCTAAGGACCGGCAGGCTTCGTCGTGAAGCGAAATCGCAAAAGAAAGGACTGCAAATAAGGGCACTTCGCGGCAATCGGGAAGTGCCTATGCTCTTCGCCATCTCTTCGCGGAGTTTCAAAGAGGCCTTTATTCCAATTTATCCCAATGCGCTGCCAACCGTGCCCAAACCATCCAGAGCGGGCCGAATGGTGTCTTTAGTTTTCAGGAACTTACCAGCGAGCCAGAGCGCAACCACCCGTCTTGAAAACCGTTAGACTCGAAAGGGTCTCGGGGGTTCGAATCCCTCCTCCTCCGCCACTAAACCCAAGCAGCTTCGGAGTTAGAGAGATTGCCTTTTCGATTGAGACGAGCGATTGTGCGGCTCTTTATCACGGTCTTAACAGAACGGTGAGGAAAACCGTTAGGCTTAAAAGGGTCTCGGGCTTCGAATCCCTCCCTTCCGCCGCGAGTTTAGTTCAATGAGAATTGTATCCCCAGCGAGATTGTCGGGAGCGACGAGACTCGAACTCTCGACCTCTACCGTGACAAGGTATCACTATTAAAGATCCAAGCACTTGCAGGAAGTACTCGCAGCCAGCGCACATAAAGTATTGCTTTGTTGCAGTTCCCGGGCTGAGTGCATCAGCTGAGAGTAAGTTAAAATCGAGACTTAGGTGTGAGCATGAAGCGGAGAGGAATTGCCATTAGCCTGACGTTGGCTGTCGTGGCGGGCAGGGCTGTTGCCACGCATTCGACTCGCGCCAACGCATCTGTAATCCCCAAAATTACCGTCCTTCGCACGCCGCGCGGAGGGATTCAGCCGCAGACAATGCTCGACCCTGACGGCGTGCTGCACATGATTTATTTCAAGGGCGATCCCTCGGCGGGAGACATCGAGTACGTGTGGCGCAAGTCGAGCGAGGAGGATTTCTCTCGGCCGATTCGCGTGAACAGCGAGCCAGAAGGCGCTGTAGCCGTTGGTACCGTACGAGGGCCGCAGATGGCCGTCGGGAGAAACGGTCGTATTTATGTGATCTGGTTTGGAGCTCGAGCCCAGTCTGCCGACTCGACCAACAAGATGCCGGTGCTCTTTTCCCGTCTCAACGACTCGCACACGGCATTCGAGCCGCAGCGCAACCTGATGCAATATACGAGGGGTGGTGACGGCGGTCTCTCAGTCGCCGCCAGCACCCGGGGCGAGGTCTACGCCGTTTGGCATGCCATGGGCGAGCAACCAGGGGAAGATCACCGCCGCGTGTATCTGGCGCGGTCCACAGATGACGGAAAGACGTTTGTGCGCGAAGTCCCGATCTCGCCCGCCGCACTAGGCGCGTGCGGGTGTTGCAGCATGCGCGCATTCGTAGACGAGCACGGTGTAGTCTTTATTCTCTACCGGACTGCAACCGAGCGCATCCATCGGGACATGACGCTGCTGATTTCAACCGACCGTGGAGGAAGGTTCCGTGCAATGACAGTGGGTCCTTGGGAACTGAATGCCTGTCCAATGAGTACAGCCTATCTGAACGAAGGCGGACTGCGAGTTCTTGCCGCCTGGGAGACGGCCGGGCAAGTTTACTTCGACGAAATCGAGCCGAATTCACTCAAGCTTTTGTCGCCCATCGCGGCGCCCGGTGCGAGCGCCAATCGAAAGCATCCCGCCGTGGCGGCGAATTCGGACGGACAAGTGCTGTTGGCCTGGGCGGAAGGGACCGGCTGGCAGAAAGGCGGGTCCCTCGCCTGGCAACTTTTCGATGAAGCGGGAAAACCGATCGGGGCCGAAGGCCGCGCGACGGGGGTTCCAGTTTGGGGCTTATCCAGCGTGGTGGCAGACCGTCAGGGGAACTTTACGATTGTGTATTGATTCATTTCGGACTGGCGGTCAGAGGTTGCTCATGCAGGGCGTGTTCGATATCTGCCACCGCGAAGGAACTCAACATTAGCAGGCAAGCCGTCATCAAGACCTTGCTCCGCCAGGGCCTTGATCGTCACTATCTCGCCAAATCCCGCGCCCGCAAAGGCCACAGCCGCGATTCCAGATAGACGCGAGCCGAGGCTTCGTCGGGCAAACCTTGGGAGCGGCCGTGGTGCCCGATGCCGATCTCCCGGCCACCAAGGTCGGAATATTCATCAATGGATGGGGAAGCAACGGGACCACGATCTGGGGAAATTTGAAGTCGAGCCAGGTCCTAATAAGCGCGCCCATTCCTAAATTCTCCGGACCGTACTTGAAACGTCGTACCGAGAACACTCGTTGTTTGGTGAATGGCCAATGATCCAGCGTCTTGAAAACTAAGGAACCGTTCCGGCGATCCATGGCAATAGAGTTTTTGCCCAACAAGGCATTATTATTCTAATCGTCGATAGACACGTGATCAGGCGATTTCTGCTCGGAGGCTTCCTTGCGCGTAAAATTCATTTACCGACTCGTTCTGCTATTCTGCGCCTTTTGGGTACCTTGCTATTCCTTTGCCCAATCCGTCCGCGTGCCCGCGGTTCCTCTCTTAACGCATGACCCCTACTTCAGCGTCTGGTCCATGAATGACAAATTGACAGACGGTCAAACGCGTCATTGGACTGGCACAGTGCAGCCATTGATCGGGCTGCTAAGGATTGA
>WNGI01006992.1_pt1 | contig 10303 bp, 11 predicted proteins | sample 5400621 | NCBI WGS metagenome assembly WNGI01 (sample SAMN13153374, study PRJNA577476) | soil metagenome | isolation source: 20 cm soil or saprolite under Garry oak tree replicate 1 | place: USA:California | collected 2016-06-15 | reverse complement strand
AACCGCGGTGGTCGTGGAGGTCGACGGTGGCGTCGTCCTGGGACGACGTTCGATCGAGCCTGGCTACGGCCTGTGGTGCCTGCCCGGCGGCTTCGTCAATGACGACGAGGACCCGGCGGACGCCGCGACGCGGGAATGCTTCGAAGAAATCAGCGCCGAGGTCGAGCTGACCGGACTGCTTGGCGTGTATCACATCGCCAAGACCGGGGCGCCAAGTATGGTCGGCATCTCATACCGTGGGCGCCTCGCCGATGGTGCGAGATTGTCGGCCGGCGTCGAGATGCTGGAAGTCGGCGTATTCCAGCTCGATTCGCTTCCGCCATTGGCCTTTCCCAGCCACGAGCGCGTCCTGGCTGAATACCTCAAGCCCCGGGCGCGGGAGGAGGTAGAGGAGCCTCGCGTCGCCGCAGGGGCTCCGCATTCATTACCGCCATCACGACTCCGAGGGCAATCGCGACCGCCGCGCACGCGGTGAACCCGGCCGCGTAGCCGGCGTTCTGCACCACCGGGCCGAAGATCAGCGGTCCGGTCGACAGGCCGACGAAAAGGATCGTGCCGTACATGCCCATCGTCACGCCTCGAGTCGAAGCGGAGGACAGGTCCGCGAAAACCACCCCGATCGCGACGAACGCGGTCGCCATGAACGGCGTCCCGATCACGAGGACGATCGCCGGCCCGACAAATCCAGTCAGGTGACCGAGCACGACCGTGGCCGCCGACCACACGATGATCCCGGCGAGCACGATCGGCCAGCGGCGGCGGGCGCGGTCGACGAGGCGGCCTCCGGGCAGCCTCGAGAGGCCGTTGACGACGGCCTGGAGAGCCAGCAAGTAGCCAACCTCGGCGCTCGGCAGGCCAAGGGCCTCCTTGCCGAACACCGGGAGGAACGCGCCGACTGTCCCCCAGACGAGCGTCACCGCGATGAGCCCGATGGTGACCGGCACAAACGCGGGTTGCCTCAGCAGCGCCCGGAGGGGCGCGCGCAATGAAAAACCCTCACCGGTGTGCTGGCGCGTCCCGCTCGCGGCCAGCGCCCCTGGGATTGCGAAGAGGAGAAGGGCGGTCGTAACGGCGATGTCCGTCCTGATGTCGAGCCACCGCAGAGTTACTCCTGCTATCGACGGACCAAGAAAGAAACCAGCCTGCATCGAGAACGTCAGCCAGCCCATCGAGCGTCCGAGACGGCTGCCCGGGGTGGCTTCGGTGACCGCGCTGAACAGAGCCGCCTGCTGGGCGCCTGCCGCAAGTCCACCGGCCACCTGCCAGATGAACAGAGGAAGGACGCTCGGCGTCGCAGCTGTGGCCAGCTGCGATATGGCAGCGAGCAGAAATGAGAGCCCGAGCAGCGAACGCGTGCCAAAACGGTCGACCAGGATTCCGGATGGAAGCGACAGAAGCGCCGCCGCAAGGGTGGAGACGGAGAACAATGCGCCGACTTCGAAACGGCTCGCTCCCAGGTCGTGCGCGTAGAGCGGCACGGTGAGACCACGTGCTGAAAGAGCTGCAAATGAAGCGCCGGCGGCGAGGTATAGCGCGACCATCCGGCGCGATTCCGGGACGGTCACGCGCACGGTTTCTAAGATAGCGGCGCATGGTCCGCGAGCGTGTGGGCGACTGGCGGCTGGCGTGGCGCTTTGTGGTTGCCGGATTGCTGGCTGGCCTGGTTGTGCTGGCCGTGAGCTCCATCGGCCTGGTCGACCGGCCGTTTTACGCCGCGCAAGATCAGCTGTTTCCCGGGCCGCCGCCCGACCCGAGCATCACGTTCATCGAGGTCGACTCCCGCTCTCAGAAGGCGCTCGGCACTTTCCCCTGGCAGAACTCATACAACGCGCGGGTCATCAACTACCTCGCGAAGCAACATCCGAAAGTGATTCTTTTCGACATCCCGCTCGACCACCTGACCGGGGTGGACGTCGAGACGCGAGAGCAGACCGACGACCTGCTTGCGGCGGCGATCAAGTCGGCCGGCAACGTGGTCCTGGTGTGCACCGCCGACGTCTGGCCGAGGCCGGAGTTCTCCACGGTGGCCGCTTCGGTCGCCGACCGCAGCCTCGCTCCACCCAATTCCGCCGACGTTGTTCGCGGCGTTCCACTCCGACCTAAAGAGACGTGTCCACAGAACGAAGCGGATGAATCCGCGTTTCTCCAGGCGCTGAGGATTTTGACCGGCACCGGCAGCCCTCTGATCGTGGCGGCCGATGGCTCTTCTGCCCAGCTGGGATCACATCGCATTCCGCTGGTTGATGGCCAGATGCTCATCAACTTCACGCGTGGCTCGAATCATGTCTGCTCGTATGTCGATGCCTACAACGCCAGCTGTCCGAATACGAAGTTGATCACCGACCACATCGTCATCGTCGGCACAAAGCTCATCGATGCAGGCGATGTCTACTCGCAGGCAATCAGCTTCCCGCATCCGTACGATCCGGACGCGGGCTTCTGCCCGAGCAGCCGGAAGGTCTGCATGCAGGACAACCAGAACTACGGCTACCGCATCCTTGGCGACGCGATCGGCACCGTGCTGGCCGACCGCTACGTGCGCGCTCAGCCACGCAGCTCCGTCATCTTCTCGGTGCTCCTGTTTTCCCTGGTCGTGGCGCTCTGGGTCTATGTGCTGTCGTTTCGGCGGGCAGCTCTATTCGTCGCGGGGGTGCTTTTCCTCTATTACGCAGCGGTCATCCTATTGAGCCAGGTGGGATACCTGGCTGATCCCATCTACGCGCCGATCGCGATCATTCTCGCCGCCACTTTTTCGCTTGCCGCGCGGTATGTCCTCGAAGAAAGGGAGCGCCGTAAAGTCGAGCGCATCTTCGGCCACTACGTGGATCCGCGCATCGTGCTCCAGCTGGCCGCGTCGCGTTCGATCGAAGACATCATCTCGAGGGGCGAGCGGCGTGACATCACGCTGCTGTTCGTCGACATCCGCGGTTTCACCGCGATGTCGGAAGGAATGTCCGCGGAGGATGTCCAGTCCGTGATCCAGGAATATCTCGACGAGATGAGTTCGCTCATCTTGAAATGGGACGGGACGATCGACAAGTACGTCGGCGACGAGATAGTCGCGTTGTGGAATGCCCCCGTTGAACAGCCCGATCACGCACTGTTGGCCGTCCGATGTGCGTACGACCTGGTGAGCCAGGCGCCCGTCCTTGAAGCCCGGCTTACGTCTAAGGGCTTGCCACCGATCAGCTGGGGCATCGGGGTGAACAGCGGTCCGGCCGTCGTGGGCAACCTGGGCAGCAAGGATCGGCTCCAGTACACGGCGCTGGGCGACACCGTGAACACAGCCTCACGCTTCTGCGGCGCGGCGCCGGCTTTCAACCTGCTCATCGGATGGGCCACATACCAGTCGTGCTTGGATTTCATCGCGGTCGACGAGATGCCCGGCCTGCAGCTGAAGGGCAAGTCGGCCGAGACGTTTCGTTTGTTCAAGGTCACTGCGATCCGCCAGGACAAGGCGTCGCCATGGGTAGAGTTCCCTACAGAGGCGGCACTCGACTCATATTCCGAGCACAGGCAGCGCCTGGGCGCGAAACCGGTGGTCGCTGTATCGACACAGGACGGAGATTGACGGCGCGCGACGCGGCGCAGATTCTCTCGTCCGCTCGGCGTGCGTTGGCGCTGACCGGGGCGGGCGTATCCGCCGAAAGCGGCATCCCCACCTTTCGCGGTGAGGGCGGACTGTGGAAGCAGTACGACCCGGTCAAGGTCGCGTCCATCGAATACTTCATGGCCGACCCGAGCGCCTACTGGACAGTCTCGAAGGAGCGCGGCGCGGTCGCGCTGGCGGCGCGTCCCAACCCCGGTCACCATGCCCTGGCCGCCCTCGAGGCCGTCGGCCGTCTTGCTGCGGTCGTGACTCAGAACACCGACGGCCTGCACCAGGAATCGGGCAGCCGCAACGTGATCGAGATCCACGGATCAAGCCGCACCGTGCAGTGCCTCGACTGCGGAAGCCGGGAGCCTCGCGCCGACGTGCAGGCTCGATTACACGAGGAGATGCCGCCGCGCTGCAAGGTGTGCGGCGGAACATTTCTGAAGCCGACGGTGGTGCTGTTCGGGGAACCCATGCCTCAAGCGGCGATCACGAAAGCGTTTGCCCTTGCTCGCGAGGCAGACGTGCTGCTGGTCGTCGGCTCTTCGCTGGTGGTCTATCCGGCGGCGGACATCCCGCTCGTCGCCCTCCGATCCGGCGCTCGGATGATCGTCATCAACGCTGAGCCGACGCCTTTCGACGAGCTGGCTGAAGTCGTCATCCAGGGTCGATCCGGAGAGGTGCTGCCGGAGATCGTCGAGCTCATAGGTGGGTGACGGTGCCGAACGTGACGGGTCGGCCATCGACGATCAGCTCGCCCTGCGGGCCGATGTCTTCCGCGGTGCCTTCGATCGCCTTGCCCGACAGCTCCACGCGCACCCGCCGACCCAGCGTCTCCGAGAGCTCACGCCAGCGTGCGAGCACCTCCTCCGCGGAGGCCGACGTCCAGCGCTCGAGCTGAACTCGAAGCCTTTCCAAAAGTTGATCCCGGTCCTGATTGAGCTGGGCGCCGCCCCGGGGTGCCCAGGTCAAGTTGATGCCGATACCGCAGACCGCCTTGATCGGCGTGGCTTCGACCAGCACACCACCCAGCTTGCCACCGTCCAGCAGCAGGTCGTTCGGCCACTTGAGCCGTACTCCGCTGCCACAGGCCTCCGCCGCGGCGACACCGGCTGCGAGGCTCAGGATGGGATTTGGGGCGAGCACGAAAGAAACAAGCAGCGCCGTGCCGGAAGGCGATTCCCACGTGCGATCAAGGCGTCCGCGGCCGGCTGTCTGATGGTCGGCGACGACCATCGAGCCGATCGGTAGGGCACGAGCCACGTCCTGCGTCGACGTGACCGACCGTAGCCGCACGACCCTCGGGCTTAGCTGACCCACGCGCCGGTAAGCTAACAGCAGCATGAGGTTCCACCGCGCCGCCACGCTGGTGGTGATGATGCTGCTGGCGGTCGGATTGATCATCATGTTGACCGCCAGCGCGATCGCCAGCTTCGACAGCCACAGCCTGATTGCGCTTGGCGTGGTCGTCGTGGCCGCAGCCGTCAGCGGCGTCGCGTTCAGCTGGAAGCGTTACTACAAGCGCGTCCCCCGCCCCGGCCGCTGATGCTACGTCTGGGCTACAAGGCTTCAGCCGAGCAGTTCGGCCCGCGAGAGCTGCTCGATTTTGCGGTCACCGCCGAAGACAACGGTTTCGAAAGCGTGTTCGTGAGCGATCACTTCCAACCATGGCGCCATTCCGATGGCCACGCGCCCTTTGCGATCGCCTGGCTTGCCGCCACAGGTGAGCGAACGAAGAAGGTCTTGTTGGGCACGTCTGTTGCAACTCCGACCTTCAGGTATCACCCGGCGATCGTCGCGCAGGCATTCGGGACTCTTGGCGTTCTGATGCCGAACCGAATCATCCTTGGCGTCGGAACGGGCGAGCATTTGAACGAGGGGGCGCTCGGCATCCCGTGGCCGGATAACAGAGAGCGGTTCGCCCGCCTGCGTGAGGCGGTCAAGCTCATCCGGCTGCTGTGGACGGAACAATCCGTGACTTTCGACGGCGAGTACTACCACACTCGAAATGCGACGATCTACGATCGCCCAGAGCAGCCCGTTCCGATCTATGTGGGCGCCGGGGGACCCCAGGTGGCGAAGTATGCCGGTCGCGCCGGCGACGGCCTCATCTGCACCTCGGGCAAGGGAATGGAGCTGTACTCAGAACAGTTGCTCCCGTCGTTCGCCGATGGTGCAAAAGAGTCAGGTCGCGATCAAGGCCGGCTCGATCGAATGATCGAGGTCAAGGTGTCTTACGACACGGATCATGCGCGTGCACTGGAGGAGACAAAGATCTGGGCCGCCCTCGCCCTTCCGGCCGAGGCAAAGGCCGGGGTGGACGACCCGCGCGAGATGGAGAGGCTGGCCGCGACAGTCGAGGACGTGGCGCATCGCCGCTGGCTCGTATCGAACGACCCTGAAGAGCACCTGGAACAGCTCCGGCCATACCTCGAGCTTGGGTTCAACCACCTCGTCTTCCACGCGCCGGGTCAGGACCAGGCGCGCTTCCTGAAGCTTTACGGCGAGCAAATCCTTCCGCGCTTGCGCAAGCGTTGGGGCGGTTAGCGATGACCACCTGGGTCGTGGTCTTGATCAAGGACTTCAGCTCCGCCAAACAGCGTTTACAACCTGCGCTTGGACCCAGGTCGCGGCAGGCCCTTGCGCGGCGCAATGCGCGGCTTGCCGTGAGTGCGGCCGCAGCCGGCGACCGGGTGCTGGTCGTCGCCGGTAGCCATGAGGTCGCGGAGCTTGCCGCCAATTGGGGCGCCGACGTGCTGCTCGAACCGAGGCAGGAGGGACAGAACGTGGCGGCCGCTCGTGGCATCGAGCGCGCGGTCGAGGGCGGCGCTGACGCGGTGCTGCTCCTATCGAGCGACCTGCCGCTGGTCACCATGAAGGCTGTGCGCGAAGTCATCGACTCGGCATCTCGACTCGACGCTCCAGTGGCGATGGCGGTCGCGGCCACCGGGCGCGGCGGTACCAATGCGCTCTACCTTCGTCCACCAGGCGCGATCAAGCTGCACTTCGGTTCCGACTCACTGGCTAAGTTCCGGCACGAGGCGGAGGGCCGCGAGGTCAACTTCGTGGTGCATCACTCCGAGGCGCTCGCGCTGGACCTCGACGAGCCTGGCGACCTTGTGCGGTTGCGGCGTGCGGTTTGACGCGTCTCGAGCTGATCGCGGTGGAGGGTCTGCCTGAGGTCAGCCCGGGCAACGACCTCGGGGCCCTCATCAGCTCCAGGTCGGAGCTCAAGAATGGCGACATTCTCGTCGTCGCCCAGAAGGTGGTGTCCAAGTCGGAAGGCAGGTTGATCAGCCTTCAGGCGGTGACCGCAGGGGACGAAGCCCTTCGCATCGCCCCCAACCTGATCGCCAATCCAGACCCTCGAATGGTCGAGGTGATCCTCGACGAGAGCGTGCGAGTGCTGCGGTCGCATCGCGTTCTGATCACCGAAACACCCCATGGCTTTGTCTGCGCAAACAGTGGGGTCGATCATTCCAACGTTCCCGGGGACGACGTGTTGATCCTGCTGCCTGAAGATCCCGACGGCAGCGCGGACAGGCTTCGGCTGAGCCTGCGCGAGCTTGCGGGTGTCGAGGTGGGCGTGATCATCTCTGACACCTTTGGCCGGCCGTGGAGGCTTGGCATCGTCAACGTCGCACTCGGCATCGCCGGCCTACCCGCATTGGTCGACCTACGCGGAACCCCCGACGACACAGGCAAGCCACTGCACGCGACAGTGCTTGCGGTGGCGGACGACATCGCGGCCGCGGCGGGCCTTGTCATGGGTAAGACGGCGCGCACACCGGCGGTGATCATGCGCGGCTTTGAAATTGGTGGAAGCGGGCGCGGACGAGACCTGGTCCGTCCCGCGGCTGAGGATCTCTTCCGCTGAAGACGGTCGTCCTTGCAGGCGGAACAGGCGGCGCCAAGCTCGCCACCGCCATCCGGCGCCTCGTGCCGCCCGGACATCTGACGGTGATCGCCAACACAGCCGATGACGATGAGTTCTGGGGCCTTCTGGTCTCGCCGGACGTGGACGCTGTCATCTACCGGCTTTCGGGTGTCTTTAACGAAGAGGTTGGCTACGGAATGAAGGACGACTCGTTCCGGGTGCTCGAGGCTCTTGGCCGGCTGGGTGAGCCTTCGTGGTTTCGCATCGGCGACAAGGACTTCGCGACGCATATGGTCCGTGCGGAGATGCTGCGCAGCGGTTCCACGCTTACCCAGTGTGCGGTGGCGATGTGCGAACGATTCCGGATCGACACCCACGTGCTGCCGATGACAAACGAGCGCGTGAGGACGAGATTCGTCACCGACCGCGGAGAGCTATCGTTCCAGGAGTACTTCGTGCGTGAAAGGCTTGGGCCGTCGCTCAGGTCTATCCACTTCCACGGCATCGATTCGGCCCAGCCGACCCCTGAAGTCGTGTCAGCACTGCGGGAGGCGGACCTTGTGATCATCGGGCCCTCGAACCCTTTGATCTCCGTCGATCCGATCCTCAAAGTCGTACACGACCACATGCCGCGCGATCGCACCGTGGCCATCACCCCGATCGTGGCCGGCGCCGCGCTGAAGGGGCCGACGGTGGAGATGATGCGGGCTGTCGGCCTGGAAGCCAATCCCGTGGTGGTGGCGCGCATGTATCACGAGGTCGCTGCGGGCTTCGTGCTCGACGATCGCGACAAGGGACTTGTCTCCGACCTGGAGAAATTGGGATTGCACGCTCTCGTGATGGACACCGTGATGTCCGACGGCGGCGCTGCCCTGGCCGCCAGTGTGATCGAAGCTTTTACGTCCCGTGCGAGTTGGCGACCATCACCAGGACACCGATCAGCACCATGACGAGGCCTACCACGAGGATCGCGTACTGAGCCAGAGCGATCAGCTGGCCGGGCGGCTTGATCACCTCATCGGCCTCCATGCCCGGCGCGTTGCCTGAAGCGAGCGCCCAGCCACCGGGCGGGGCGTCTGCGGCGTCGCGCTTGCCCTTCTTTTTCTTCTTGGGCTCATCGACAGTCGTCTGTGCCGACTCCTTTGCTTCAGACACCACCGACCAGGCGGCCGGCGATGCGGCCGCCGGCTTTTCTGGTTCGATCGGCCGCGCCGGTTCGGACGGTGCGGGGGCCGGCGTCCATACCTGCTCGCTTGGGGCCTGCGGGTAAGTCGGCGTGTATGTCGGCTCAGGCGCGGGCGGCGCCTCAGGGGGTGCGAACTGGGTCGGAGCCGGTGCCGGCGGACCGACATCCCAGGGCGACTGCGAAGGCGCCTCCTGCCGTCCCTTCGTCGGCGGGGGAGGGGCGGCAGGCGGCGGTTCGAAGGCGGAGGCTTCGTACGTGGCCTGTGGCGAGGGCGCGGCCCAGGTCGAGGTCGAGGTCGGAGCCGCGTCGGCGGGGGGTTCGACCACCTTCTCGGTCCGGCCGTGTGGCGCGAGAGTGCGCTGACGAGCGGCGCGCACTTTGTGCTCGATCTGTGAGCGCCGGGCCGAATACATCGAGCGCTTGTCCACGGACTTCCGGCGCAGAACGAAGAAGATCGCGATCAGGCCGACCAACGCCGCGGCGGGGCCGATGATCAGGGCTATAGGCATAGGCGCCGATTATCGGCGATCGGTCCATATGTGACAATCGCCGCCGTGGCGCTCTACGACCGTATTCAGGCCGAGCTGGTCGAGTCGAGAAGGCGGCGTGACGAGGTGACGCTGAGCACGCTGTCCCTCTTGAAGAGCGAGCTCGTCAAGGCGAGCAAGGAGAGCACGGCGGGCGGAACGATCGATGACGAGCTCGTCACCAGGCTTGCCCGGAAGGAGGTGAAGCGTCGTGAGGAGGCCATCGAGGTCTACCGCAAGGCGGGCCGGGCAGAGTCGGCAAGCCGCGAGGAAGCGGAGATGGCTGTGCTGAAGTCATACCTCCCGGCCGCGATGAGCGAGCAAGATGTGGAGGCGGAGGTCGCAGCAGTAATCGCCGAGCTCAGGCCAGAAGGTCCGAAAGGATTCGGGATGGTGATGAAGGCAGCGACCGCACGCCTTGCGGGGCGGGCCGAAGGTCAGCAGGTCGCTGCTGCCGCACGCAAGCTGCTTGGCAGCTAAGAAGAAGCCGAAGAAATACTGGATGTCGCCGCCGCCACCGCGCGGGGCGAAAAAGCGAGCGCTCCTGACGGTCGAACGCTTGCGCGAGCTCTATCCAGCGGTCACGGAGCTCGAGCACAAGGACCCGTTCCAGCTCGTGATCGCCACCATCCTCTCGGCGCAGACCACTGACCGGTCGGTCAACCTCGTCACACCTGAGCTGTTCAGGCGCTATCCGACGCCGGCCGACCTCGCTGCCGCTGATCCGGCCGAGGTCGAGAAGCTGATCAAGCCGACCGGTTTCTTTCGGCTGAAGACGCGCAGGATCATAGATGCGAGCGGGCGGATGGTCGAGCTGTTCGCCGGGGTCGTGCCGAACACCCTGGAGGACCTCGTCAAGCTTCCAGGCATCGGTCGCAAGACCGCGAACGTGATCCTCGGCGTTGGGTTCGGCGTGCCGGGGTTTGCGGTCGACACCCACGTGACACGCCTGACGAACCGCCTCGGCCTGGTAAGAACTCGCGACCCGGTCAAGATCGAGCACCAGGTTTGCGCGATCGTGCCGAAGGAGGAGTGGACGGGATTGTCGCTGCGGCTGATCCTCCACGGACGGCGGATCTGCATCGCCCGCCGGCCGCGCTGCGAAGAATGCGTGCTGA
>WNGI01006991.1_pt1 | contig 10303 bp, 10 predicted proteins | sample 5400621 | NCBI WGS metagenome assembly WNGI01 (sample SAMN13153374, study PRJNA577476) | soil metagenome | isolation source: 20 cm soil or saprolite under Garry oak tree replicate 1 | place: USA:California | collected 2016-06-15 | reverse complement strand
GCCAGATCGCGGCCCGGCCGCACTGGAATGGTGACGTGCGGCACCTTGATATCCAGAATTTCATAAAACTCGCGATCGAGGCCGGTGCGATCGACTTCCTCCATTTCATTCCAATCCTTCAACGTCACCACCAGGTCGAGCCGCTTTTCTACCCGAATCGCACCGATGCCAAAGACCGACGCGACATTGATGATCCCGATCCCGCGCACTTCCATGTGATAGCGCGTCAGGTCCGGCGCCGTCGCCATCAATTCTCGCCCTTCCAGCGAAGTGATCCGCGTCACATCGTCCGCCACCAGGCTGTATCCGCGTTCGATCAATTGCAGCACGCTCTCGCTTTTGCCGATGCCGCTTACGCCGCGAATGAGAACGCCGACGCCAAGAATGTCCACCATGCTGCCGAATTCGGTCACTGTCGGAGAAAAATCGACTTCCAGCGCGATGGTCGCGGCGTTGATGAACTTCATCGTGATCATCGGCGTGCGAAAAATGGCGATCTCTTCATCCGCTGCCACTGCCATCATGGGGTCGTCGAGATGTGCTCCCCGCGAAATCACCACGCACGGGATTTTTTGTTCGCACAAGGCGCGGAACCGTTTCACCCGCAATTTGGGGGAAAGACTTTTGAGATAGGTATTCTCGGCGGCGCCCAGCACCTGAACGCGCTTCTCGGCGAAATAAACGAAGAACCCGCTCAAGGCGAGACCAGGCCGGTTAATGGTCGGCTCGCGGATTTTGCGGTGAAAACCGACGCGCGGGCCTTCCAGTCGCAGCGCCAATTTCTCGCCGTGAGTATTGAAAAAGCTTTCCACTGTTACGACGGGCACGCTTTTGCGTTGGTCGCTCGCGGAGGTGATTGTTTGGGTGGTTGGGCCCTCAGGCATAACGGAATCAACGTTTACCTTGTCGCGGCGGGAATTTCCACATCGGCCGCCAAATAATTCGAGCCGGGGGGTAATTGATTGTAGGGCGGCTGTGTCAGCCGCCAAACCAACGAGAATGGTGTTTCACCGAAACGCCTACCATTCACCGAGCCCAAAAAAAGGACGCTCGCTTTCGTTCTCGAATCGAGTTCCTTGCCGGATGATCCACCAGAGTTCGCGGCTTGTCGTCGCCATTACATTGGCTTTTGCGGCTTCGCTAATCTTTGCGGTCGCGTCGATCCTGGCAGCTCCGGTTGAGCAGAGTCCACCTCCGGTTACTCCCACGCCGGAAGCAAAACCTTCTCCTGTCGTTGTCTTATCCCCAGCCGCAACTCCCTCAAAAGCGGTAGAGAACTCGGTTGTAAAAATCTTCGCAACCCTTCGCCTCCCCGATCCGAGCAAGCCTTGGACAAAAAAAGAGCCCAGCGAAATCACCGCCAGTGGGGCTGTGATCAGCGGCAAACGTATTTTGACCAACGCGCACGTTGTCCAATACGCCAGCGAAGTGCAGGTCCAGGCGAATCAGGCAGGGGACAAGCTTCCCGCGACCGTGAAGGCAGTCGCGCCGGGAATGGATCTCGCCATTCTCGAATTGGAAGACCAGAAATTTTTCGATTCGCATTCGCCATTACCATTTAAGAAGACACTGCCGGACTCAAAGGACCCGGTGATGGTCTATGGATATCCAACTGGCGGGGCCAGCCTCTCGATCACCAAAGGAATTATCTCTCGGATCGAGTTCACCGGTTACAGTCTCTCGACCCTTGGACTAAGGATTCAAATTGATGCCGCAATTAATCCCGGCAATAGCGGCGGCCCGGCGATAGTTAATGACGAGATAGTCGGCATCGCGTTTAGTCATCTGCAGTCGGCGCAGAACATCGGCTACATCATTCCAGTAGAGGAGATCGAGCTATTCCTGCAAGACATTGCCGACGGCCATTACGATGGAAAGCCAACCATGTACGATGATCTCCAGACCCTGGAGAACTCGGCCCTGCGCTCTTTTCTGCATCTGCCGGAATCTTTGCAAGGGATGATTGTTCACCGCCCGTTCGATTCGGCGGCGAGCTATCCACTAAAGGAATGGGATGTAATCACGAAGATCGGTGATGTACCAGTCGACGATGAAGGTATGATCAAGATTGGAGATACTCTTCGGATCCGTTTCCCCTACATGGTTCAGAAACTAGCGGCCAAGGACACCGTTCCGCTTACTGTTTTTCGGGGCGGAAAGGAATTGAAGATAAACCTGCCAGTATTGCGGCAGCGTCCATTGGTCATTCCGGAGCTAAAAGGAAGCTACCCTTCCTACTTTGTTTACGGACCGATGGTTTTCTCTGAAGCGACGATGGACTTGATTGCTATCGCCCAGAAAAATCGCGAGACTGGCGCAATAATTGGCCTGCTCACTTATATCGGGAGTCCCTTGATCGCGAGAATAGGCGACAAGCCGGCATTTCCAGATGAACGATTGGTCGTCGTCCCCTGTCCATTTTTCCCGCACCGGCTCTCAAAAGGATATGGAAACCCCGCCTGGCAGGTATTGAAGACCGTTAACCATCAACCAATTAAGAACTTGGCTCATCTGGTCGAGGTTCTGCGAGATTTAAAGGATGAATTTGTTACTTTTGAGTTTAATACTCGCTCCAGTGGCGAATCATGTGTTTTTCCCAGGGCCGAAATGGTCAGCGCTACCGAAAATATCCTGAATGATAATGGAGTCCGATCCCAAGGTTCCGCTGACGTGATGAAAATCTGGGCAGGCAAGACTACTGGCCACTGAATACAGACTACAGACCATGACCTACCTCTTACGTTTCAGCTCTCACTTCTCACACCTCCGCTTTTTGTTACCGCTTCTCGCGATCATGTTTGTCCCTGCTACCAGGATCACCGCCACCGCAGAAGAGGAGGAAGCAACTCCTTATTATGGCGACTGGGAAAATGCGCATGGCGATAAGCTTCAGATAACGAGCGGGAGTATTCAGGTGAATGAGGAGAAGCCCATCCGTTATGATGATATTACCGAGGACAGCGACGGCAGCTTCTTCGTTCTTCAGCTTAAGGACCAGAGTGAGTCGAGCTACTTCGAGGGCAAATTCCTTCGCCTCGCTTTCGGCAAAGATCCCGATCGCTTCACCATGTCGATCTACAAAACTTTGGAGGATGCCCTGAAAAAACAAAACGAAGTCAAGCACGTCGAATGGTCCGCACCGCCGGAGGAAGATGAGGGTGAACCTGAGGGCGAACCTGAGGAGTAACACGCGGAAACGGCTAGCTGCCTGGGACTCGTTAGAGCCGATAATCGCGCGAGATCGGGTGGATCGCGCAGCCCCTTGCTCGAGCAAATAGGAATGCACCCTCGGCGCCTTAATTAACGTCGCTCGGTGGAGCCGTTTCGACAGGCTCAAGGCCCTTGAGTTTGCCGAAGGGCGGCCTTGTGCAAATGATAGATCGGCGGGCAAGATGCCCACCGGCCCCACAGCCAAGATGGCTGTGCTACATGCGGAATCGTTCGCCCAGATATAACTGGCGGCTGATTGGGTCGTTGATGAGGAAATCCTTGGAGCCTTCGCTTTCGACCCGGCCTTCATAGATCAAGTAGGCGCGATCGACAATCGATAAGGTCTCGCGCACGTTGTGGTCGGTGATGAGAATGGCGAGACCGGACTTCCGCAGGTTTACGACAATTTGTTGCACGTCATAAACCGCAATCGGGTCCACCCCGCTGAATGGTTCATCGAGCATGAGTAAACTTGGGCTGGTCACGAGCGAACGCGCAATGGTGAGCCTACGTTTTTCCCCACCGCTCAAGGTCAATGCCGTGTTCTTCGCGATTTTCTCGATTCCGAATTGATGCAGCAAATGATCGCAACGCTGTCGCCGCTCGTGTTTGCTCAGGGGCAAGGTTTCCAGAATCGCCAAGATATTTTGTTCCACCGTCATTTTGCGAAAAATCGATTCTTCCTGCGGCAAGTAGCCCATGCCCAATCGCGCCCGCTTGAACATCGGGAAAGTGGTCACGTCTTGATCGCGAAAAATGACGCTCCCACTGTTTGGGCGGACGAGACCGACGATCATATAGAATGTCGTCGTCTTGCCCGCACCGTTAGGTCCCAGTAGGCCAACGATCTCGCCGGCCTTGACGTTAACGTTGATCCCATTCACCACGGCGCGGCCACCGTAAATTTTGACCAGCTCGCGTGTGGCCAAAACATCCGGGGGCACGGTTGTTTTCGCGCTGATCGGTGAAGGTGCAGCGGTCGTGCTAATCATGGTTTCGGCGACGGCGTCGGCGATCCCGCTTTTTCTCCCTTTGGTTCCTGGCGTATTTCGGTCCGACTCGGGCCATGCGTATTAAGATGTCCGTCCTGATTGATAACCATGACCGTCTCGGAGCTGGTCGCAATGTGCAAGTTCAGTCCCTGCTGGACCTTGGGCATGCCTGTCAGCTCGACGCTGCCATCGTTTGCAGTATAAACGGCATGCTTGGAGCGGCCGACGGCGTGCGTCGGCGGACCGCCGTTCGGATCTGGCCGATCACGCACCACGCCGACGTTTCCCTCCGCGATGGCTTTCTCCAGTCCCTGCTCTTCACCTTTGTGTAAATAAACCGTTAGCTTGTCCGATTGCAGATTGAATCGCGGATCGAACACTTTCACGTGGCCGGTAAAAACACCAACGTTCTTACCCGAATCGAAAGATGCTTCATCCGCATAAATTTCGGTCGTGATCGGACCTTCGTTTTTCGATTCGGTCCCGAAAGGATTTTTGCCAGTATCGTCGGTTTTCTTTTTCGGCGAACTTGCTGGTTTGGAAGTTTGTGCCGCCGTGGTAACGACCTCGGTTTGGGCAGCCGCTGTAATTGCCAGCGCCAGGATTGCGAACGCGATCAGCTTCATGGCGATTTTTGCGGCCTCAATTTGGATTGATCGGTGATCACCATTTTCACGTTGCCAGTGATGGTTCCCAGTCGCGCCGCGGTGTCAAAGCGGGCGGTGTCGCCCACGATCTCGAAATCGGCGCGTTTAATCGTCGTTCGTTGCGGCGAACTGAGGACACGCGTATTCAAGTCCAGCACGGAGTCTGCCATCGCGATCTGAAGATCGATCTGATTGTCCTCCGTGTAAGTGGTGATGTTCAACTCACGAAATTGCATGTGGTCCTGATCGACGCGTCGCGCAGTGCCAGCGACGAACCGACCGCGCAAATGTCCATTTTCATCAATATCGGGCAAGACGAGTCCTTTTGCTTCATGGCCGATGGGCAGGGGAACCTGGCCGGCTGATCCCGGGCTGGGAGTAGCCGACTGCGCCGGTGTTTCTTGGTCCTTGTTCTTCTTTCCGCCATGCTTTTTCGATTGCTGCGCGAAATCGGCCGGCCCGACGAGAAAACTTGCGCCGATCAGACCGAAAAAAAGCGCGCGCCGCGCGCGCCCGTTACGAAACGGCAGCATGAACAGTTTTTAACACGCGAAGAACCTTCGGCAAATTTTTTAGGGGCAATTGGTTTGGACCATCGGATAAGGCGTGTGCCGGATTCTCGTGCACTTCCATAAAAATACCGTCGCATCCGGCTGCCATGGCCGCGCGCGCCAGCAAAGGTGCGAGGTGGCCGTCGCCCGAAGTAGAGTCGCCGGCGCCACCTGGGCGTTGCACGGAATGGGTGGCATCAAAAATCACGCGGTAGCCGGCTTCACGAATCCAGGCCAGCGAGCGGAAGTCTGCCACGAGATTATTATAACCAAAGGTGGTGCCGCGTTCGGTGAACAGGAATTGTTTCGCGCCAGATTTCTCCAACTTCTCCGCGATGTTTTTCACGTCCCAAGGGGCAAGAAATTGACCTTTCTTTACGTTGATGGCACGGCCGGTCTCCGCAGCCGCGCGCAGCAAATCGGTTTGCCGGCAAAGGAAGGCGGGGATTTGCAGCAAATCGATGAGTTCGCCCGCGATTTCCGCCTCGGCTGGTGAATGCACGTCCGTTGTGACCGGAATTTTCAGTTCCCGGCCGATAGAAGCGAGGAGTTCGCAGCCGGCGCGCGCGTCAATTCCGCGAAATGATTTCACCGAGGTGCGATTGGCTTTGTCGTAGGACGCCTTGAAAATGAATGAGACTTTTTCCGCAGCACAAATCTTCGCAATTTTTTGCGCCATCCGCCGGACGAATTTTTCCGATTCGATCACGCACGGCCCGAGGATAAATGCAGGCTCGCGCCCGCCGACGGTGACGTTTCGGATGCGGAGCGGTTTAGCGTTCACAAGTGTGCACTCTAACGGTAGTCAGACTGTCACGCCAGCCTATGGATGACACCAGTTTGGCTGGGGAGCGCACGCGCCCTCGCGTGCCGTGTGCAAAATCCGTCATCGCGAGCGACAGTCGACGGGATCCCGAGGCGTTACCTTAAAGCTTTCATGGCGGGATCCCTCGACTGCGCTCGGGATGACAAGCGTTATTAAGAACGTCGCTATCGCTTGCCTATCGCCAAATCGTAAATGGCGAATGGCAGATACAGTACGACAAAAAATGCGAGCGCGAGCAGATGCATCTCGAAAAGATAAAGCGGACGATAATCCGAGAGAATGTTGAGGAGCGTTTTCGCCTCCGGTTTGTGAAGAAGAAAGCCGTAATTGAACCCGGTGAACTTGTCCGCCGTCAGCGTGATAATGAAATAGAACTCCGTCCAGGCGAAGACACGAACGATGGAAAAGGGATGTGGTCGTAGATGATGCACCGACATTAAGAAAATGATGCCGATGATGATTCCGCAGTGGGAAACGAAGAAGCTGAAGAATCGGAAATCGGGAAAACCAAAGGCCAAATTCGGGGTCAGGACGGCTTGTACGGTACCGCCGATTCCCCAAAAATAGGCGACCTCGAACCAGCGCGGCCGGCGTGTCCACATTGCGATGATGATTACAACCATCGCCCAATCGCAAAGTTGGAGTGGGAGAAGTTGCTCCCAGCTGACAGCGCCGAATTGCCGCACCAGACTGAGGTAGACGAAGTAATTCACCACCAGCGCAAGAGAGAGTGCGCCGACGATGATCCGTTCTATTACGGAAGATTTCGTCCAACGGACGAGCGCCGCGAGTGCGAACGGCAACGCGATTGTGAGAAAGATGACAAGAAGATGCGCGACGCCGTAAGGATGGAAGGGTGGAGAGGAATTCATTAGGGTAATCAAGGAGCGGCGGTCTGTGACCGCCGGGGCGATTTGGAAATCGCCCCTCCTCGTTCCTCAGCGCATCACCCAGAGATTACACGGAATAACGTCCATGAGCCATTCCAGATTGGGTGGCAATTGGCCGGCATTTTTCTTGGGATCGAGCGGCACGACCAGCAAATCCGCCTCCACCGATTTCACAAAATCGGCTGCGGCAAACCCGGTGTTGCCACGAATGCAGCGCACTTCGATCGGTACATCGGTATGGCCGAGATCGAGAACGAAATGCTCCAATTTCGCATCCTCATCCTCTTCCGCCGGCATGCCGTCCTGTTTCGCGCGCGCTTCATCGAAGGTTGTGATAAGCCGCACCACGTAAACGCGTTCCGAATTTTCGCGTGCGGCCAAATGCAGCGCTCGACGCAGGCTATTGGACCCGTGTTCGGAATATTCCACGAGGAAAACGATCTTTCGCAACGGCTCCGGTTCGCGCGCCGGATGGGTAAAGAGAATGACCGAGCTGCGACCTTCCCGCAAAAGCCGGCGAGCGACATTTCCCAAGAAGGGATGAAGAATTACCTCCTTCTCGAGCGCGCCCGCCACGATCAGGTCGATCTCGTTTCGCTCGATCGCTCGCAGAATTGCGGTTGCCGGATCGCCCTGCTCATAATGGATAGGGGAATTCTTCGGCAACGAGAGCCGCTCCAGTGCAGCTACAAACTTCGCACTGGTCTCCTCGCTTTTTTCACCCACGTAAACCAGGCTGAGCTCCGAGTCGAACCGGTCCCGAATCCGTTTCGCTTCCGCCAATACCTGCTCAAAGCGGGGCGAGAACGTACTGGCAACGGCGACGCTGCGATAAGGCGACGGATCGATCATCAGGAGATGGGTACTTTTCCCGCTTTGCCCTTACTCGGCAACTTGGGATGCGTAAAAATGACGAAGCTCGAATGACGAATGACGACGGAATAATCGAATGACGAAGGACCGTAGCGCTTCTTGCGTACTCGTGAGGGCGTCGCGCCATCAGAGTCTTCCGAAAGATTGTTTTGGCGAGACGCGCGCGCTACCCAAAAGGAGGTACGACGCCACCTATGGTCGCTAATCTGTCCCGCATTCGGGCTTCGTCATTCCTTCGAGCTTCGTCATTCGGATTTCGTCATTCTTCCTGAGTTCTTGATCGAGAACGACTCGATCAGCGTTGCAACTGTGCTTTCCTGCACGAATTTCTGCCCGTGCGACGCGCGATTTATCCCGGCAGCTTCGATCCGGTGACGAATGGTCATCTCGACGTCATCGAGCGGGCCCGCAAGCTTTTCGATGAAGTCATAGTGGCGGTGGCGATTAACGATCAAAAGCAACCCTTGTTCGCACCGGATGAGCGGCTCGCCATGCTGCGGCAAGCGATTACGATCGATGCCGTGCGAGTCGCGCCCATGGAAGGACTGCTGGTGGAATTCGCAGCTTCGGAAGGCGCACATGCGGTTGTGCGCGGGTTGCGCGCCATTTCCGATTTCGAGTTTGAATTTCAAATGGCGTTGATGAACCGAAAGCTCGATTCCGAAATTGAAACTATCTTCCTCATGCCGAAGGAGGAATACACCTATCTTAGCTCGCGTATTGTGAAAGAAATCGCCAAGCTCGGGGGCGATGTTTCCGCGTTTGTGCCGCCATTAGTGGCTGAGGCGCTCGCAAAAAAATTTAACCCTAAATTGGGAAACATTGCGAGCGTGATCTGAGCTCCGAAAGGCGTCCCGCGTGAAAATTCATTTGAACCAAATTCCACCGGAAGGGTTGCATCTCGACGGCGAGGAAGATTGCCCGCTCGGCGACATCGCGACGCCGGAAATTCGTTGCGTCGGGCCGATGCGTTATAATCTGGACGTCGGCGTTTCCGATGGCGCGCTCTGGGCCAATGGAACGATTGCGCAAACCGTGGAGCTGAGCTGCGTGGCCTGTCTCGAGCGTTTCGAGCACGAAATCAAGGTTTCGGCGTTCGCGCTCCACACCGAATTGCATGGGCCGGAAAAAATCGATATCACGCCGTTCATGCGCGAGGACATTTTGTTGAATCTGCCACCCTACCCGCATTGCGATCGCGAGGGCGGGCGCGTTTGCAAAGGAGCGAAAGTTGAAACCACCAGCGACGATGGCACAGGGAAAGCGGATTGGAGCGCGCTGGATAAGTTAAAGCTGAAAGGTTAAAAGGGTTAAAAACGTTAAAAGGTTAAAAGGGGGAGGGCCCATTTTGACGTTTTAACTTTCTAACGAATTACCTTATCCAGGCGGCCGGTTGTTTTTCGGCGAGATCGTGCTTTCATAGCCGCCTGACATGGGCGTCCCCAAACGTAAAACCTCGAAGATGCGGTTGCGTACGCGCAAAGCGGCCAACCGTTGGCATGCGCCACAGCTAAATAAGTGCTCGCAATGTGGCAGCACCGTGGCCTCGCATACGGTTTGTCCATCCTGCGGTTATTATAAAGGGCGCCAGGTGTTGAGCGTGGGTGCCTGACGGCACGTTAAATCGTTGAATCGTTAAAACGTTACATCGTTAGATCGATTCACGATTCACGGATCTCGATTTTCGTTTTGCATTAGCCGCGCGATGATCGCAAACTGCTTGCTCGCATGAAAATCGCGCTGGATGCGATGGGCGGCGATTTTGGCCCACCCAACCTTGTTGCTGGAGCCGCGCTCGCTTTGCGTGAGTATCCCCACATCAGCAAACTCTTTCTTGTTGGCGATACCGCTCAAATCGAAGCGGAGCTGAGGAAACTCGGCTGCAACGACAGTCGGATCGAGATCGTGCATTCGACCCAAGTGGTCGACATGAGCGACCGCGCCTGGTCCGCCGTGCGCCGGAAAAAAGATTCGTCCGTCAGTCGTGCGGTCGATCTGGTCAAGCGCGGTCAAGCCAACGCCATCGTCAGCGCTGGCCACACCGGAGCGGCCGTGGCAGCGAGCATGATTAAACTGCGCACTTTGCCCGGAATCTATCGGCCCGGTATCGCCGCGGTACTGCCCACCGAAACGAATGTTTTTGTTTTAATGGACGCGGGCGCGAACATCGATGCACGGCCTGAACATCTTCTCCAATATGCGTTCATGGGCTCGGTTTATTCCAGTCACGTGCTCGGCTACAAGAATCCGACGGTCGGCCTGATCTCGCTGGGCGAGGAGGACGTGAAAGGCAATGAGATGACCAAGGAAGTCT
>WNGI01029372.1_pt1 | contig 10304 bp, 15 predicted proteins | sample 5400621 | NCBI WGS metagenome assembly WNGI01 (sample SAMN13153374, study PRJNA577476) | soil metagenome | isolation source: 20 cm soil or saprolite under Garry oak tree replicate 1 | place: USA:California | collected 2016-06-15 | reverse complement strand
TATCCGTCCCTCATAGGAGGTATGGATTACTCATTATCTCATTGTCCGTGTGCCTGTCCAACAGTCAATATAGACCTTTCGGCTTCCCAACTTGTCACGCCTGCTGTACTTGTCAACGTACATTTGAAGCCTGGCTATCCATTCATTGATATTTGTGCGTTTTTGCATAGATCAAGCATGCGATGGGCCCTCATCACTGCTCTCCAGATGCTCCCGCTTACCCATACCTTGATATATATCCTAGAACAGAGCCGCTTGATTATCCTGGTACATCCGCACAGTATCCGTCGTTCGAGCTGTGTAAGTTCAGAAATTTCCTGTCATCCCTTTACTAACAAAACGCAGATCCCAAATCCTTGAACGTCTCGCCGACTGCAAAGTACCTGGCACGCTCACGCTCCAGGTATACACATTCCCAGTTGCATGAGCAAGTCTTAAAGGAAAGATTACCGGGACACGGGTGTAAAAAATCTCATCGTGACCTTTATTTCGATGTCTTCCCCGATAGAGTCGACTCCACCCCGAGTGGAATAACCGATGAATCGTATCCCACGCCTGACTCTGGCAACCCAACTCCTTTACTCAAGGTTGCGCTTCAAGTACGCGACTATCGTGGGTAAGCGTATCATCGCAAAATTCTTTTCAATCTACGCGTCTTCTCTGGATGGACAAGTCCTACTTCAACTACCCGTAATCCTCCTGCCCCTATCGTACAGTGCACTGAAAATCCCGAGGAGTTAAAAAGGAAAAAAAAATCGTCGTCTTGCATGTTATGCATTATGTTTTACAAAATAGATGTCAGTATGTGGTTTGGTAACTAGATGAATGAAACGTATTGTATGATGGCTGGTTCAAAGGTTTTCATCGTCTGGATATGGTGGGGGATCGCCTCCTAAAGTATGTCCAGCGTCAGACATCTCTTCGAATTTCGGCGACGCAGACGATGTTGGAGGTGATTGCACAACCGCTGCAACCGCCATTCGACGTTCCCGCTCTTGTTGATCGCGCGAGGCCTTGATCATTCTATCATCCATAAATTGCATCTTTATCTTGATAAAAACACGCTATCAGCGAAAGAATAGATGAATAAGTCCGATTTCCAGATCTTCCATGTGACGCGGATCGTGTGCATAGTAAGGTTGGAAATCTTCAACCTACGCAAAAAAAAGGGGGGAGTGTTTGCAGTCAATGCGGCGTGGCCTAGTGACTTGTATGATTCTGCATCACCTGTGGACGGAACCCCATCTGTAAGAAGAAAACATCAGTGACGAGGTTGATATACGACGAAGAACGAGACGCTAACTTCGACGGCATACTCTAACGCGCCTTTCGGGTCGACCAGATCGCGTTTAATGTATGTATTCGTAGTTTTAAATCGTTTAAACTTTGGATTATCAGGTTCACGTTGCAAATTGTCTGCGATCTTCAGCAGTGTCTAAGAGAGAGATCATAAACGCGCGTTTCCAATCAAGCCGCAAGGATGTAGCTATACATTCATCGATAATACCGCTTGTTCTTTCGAATTGGGCCGTGTGATGCCTGGATCTATGAGTCGTCGAAACTTCTGCCGCCGCTCATGTTCTTTGATAAGTTGTGCAGGAGGTGCATGTGCATGTGGCGTCAGTTCCTGTATTCTGCGTGCTGCTGCTTCCGCGATTGAATCATGCGGGATGCTCCCATCCTCCATGCTGAGCCTAGAAAGAATCGGATTCTATAGGGTAGATCGAGGTGCAACGTCAAGTGGTGGGTGCATTCACACGGGCAGTTGACTCAGATCTACATATCTACAATACGGGGGTTATCTAATTATATTATGGTGTATACTACATCCTATTCTTCTTCTTCGTTCGATTGATAGTCGACCGTCGGCAAATCTTGCGTTGAAATGCCTGGCATAAGGCTATATTGAGAGAGCCTGCGCTCATCGATTGTCTCTGATGAGCTTTCGCTGCTCCAGGCTCGCTCCTGTTCAAGGTCAGCACTCAAAGTTCTACTGGGAGTCCCCTCTCGTGTTTCCTCCGGGGTTGAAAGTGGAAAGCGCAAAAAGGATTTGCCGGGGAACCTTGACAAGATGCCTCCTGCAGAAGTGGACATCCTTTGTTTTGCACCTAAGCCCACTTCGTGAGGTTGGCCACTACTATCTATAGCGCCTGCTGGCGATACCGAGCGTCCTGAAGGTAATGTCGGGGTGCCGCGTCCCTTTTTAAAAAACCATCTGGACCCACGGGAAAATGCAGCCTCGACTTCCGTATCGACAGATAACGGATGGTCGGATCCTGCAGACTGCCATCGTCCTGCGTTGGCGATTCCGATCGTCGTATGTGACTTTGGGTAGAACGAAGGACCTTGCGGATTGCGCGGCGTCCAAGGAAAATCTGTTTTTCAATCTTCATCCGGTTCTCGATCATGTGCAACTGCCGTCTAGTCAGATACATAATCTAGCTATTGTAAACGCACCCTGACCTTTGGCCATGTAACAAGTTGACCAATTCGCATCATTCTTTCTAGTTCGGGCGGATCAGGATCGCTTAACAAACGAAACCAATCCTAACCACGATTTTAGGACAGGCCTTCACCGAGAAATATACGACAAACCCATAATCTGGTCCTCGGCCATATCCTTGTTTACCAGATTCGGTCAGGACAGATACCTTGGAAGAGTTGGCTACTCACGTCACCGCACCGTCGAATCGCTGCAAGAAAACACTTGACCAATCTTGACCTAGCAATTGTGGAAGTAACTCTAAATCCCGTATCACCTTGAAGTTCTTGGTAAGCTCATGTTTCAACCACTGCTCGGCGGCAGACAACAAGAAATTGCCTCTCCAACTGGCTGGGATATACATGAAATAAATGAAAATTTCCAATAGTAGCAACTCACCTTTTCCTTTACGATGGGCAACGGGTTTACCTGCGGAGCCTCTCGGAGAAAAGAAAAACAAATGGACATGGGGATTGACTTGTGAGACGACAGGGTTCGTCACTGCATACAAAAACGGATCAGCCAGTGCTTCCACCATTGAAAGGCAGCAGAATGACCATTAAAATACAGATTTAACGATTGCACTGGTATGTCCACCCTACAGAAATTCTTAGCTTAATTTGCATTCCGTGGTTTGGATGCCGAACCTTAGAGAACCATCTTTAAACTTACTACCCCAGTTCCAGGGAATAATGCGGCCATCGTCCCGCTTTTCCATCAATACTACGGGATTGAGAATCCCCGGAACCGCGGCAGATGCCAACAAGGCGGTCCATATTATGGTGTTAGGGGCATTCATGTAATTAAGCAGTTTTGTAGGTCTTCGTTGAGGTTAGTTCTGAAGCTGCCATGAGGAGAGTTACGCACGAGTGTGGATCGGCAGGGACTACAGATATGTTTAGGATTCGACCAGTCCTTAAGTAGGCTTCACGGAAAGTCATCGATCCTCGGGTGAAGAATGTACACTACAGGAATTATTTAATAGCTTTGCCATGGCAAGTCTCTCACCTTTCTTGCCCATCTGCTTCATTTTCAGAAAGACAAAGAGTAGATTTTATGCTGGTGACGTACAAAACACTATCAAACCGGGCGCCAGTCTTCCATGCCCGTTTAATCCAGACTGAGATGGGTTCTTCGGAGGCAGTAATCCTGTTGGCCACTTCCGGGACAAGCAGTAGCTTTAGTTCTTCATCTGTCCTTGTGCACACAAGGGCAGCGATGAGTCCGCCGGCACTGGTTCCAGTAATGACTCGGGGAAGAAGACCCGCGTCCAAGAAGGCTTTGACAACTCCAAAATGATCTGTGAAATATGTAAAGCCAATTATCACTTTTGATTAGATAACGTCTTACAGTAACCGAACGATGCGCCTCCAGACAAACAAAGTGCAGATATGCCTATTTAACACGCGTCAAGAACGATGATCTGCCATAAATGCGGGGCATATTGACCAAGGTTGATATTCGCTCTCTTGAAAAACTTGCGCTTCTCGTCAATCGAAAGATTGGTGGTATCCTTGATATATTGCAGAGCACATTCCAGCTCAGAAAAATAGGCTGATGCCATGTAAGCAAATGTCACTGGGAGCTCGACGGAGACTGACATTCAATGAGATCCTTTGTTTTGAAGAACGTCTGGGAACACCTTATTTAGAGTTCTCGCCGAGCAAAGTGGAAATATCTTGCCTCGCTATACAGCCTGTAGCAGATCGTGTTTGAGTCGCGTGAATTCGTAGATAAATCATTGATACCTTGGGGACTCGACACCGGCAAAATTTGCCCTTAAACACGTCTCCAATATGCCCAGCAGCCCTCTTGCATCTCTTTTCTCTCTCATTCTTTGAAGCGAACCTTTAACCTTTCTGACAAGCTTCCAATCATAAAAGGTGTCTTCGTCCATGTGTTTCCACTCATTGAAGAGAAGAAATTCATCGAGATCCAATGCTGCAGCTTTCCATTCCTGCCCACATATATAGACTGGTCAAAACACGCTCATTACCAACTCACTTCATACGATCTTGCTCCGCGGAGTTTCTTTCTCAACAAGCCTTTCTTACCGCGCCCTGTATGCCTGATTTGTCCCAAAAGCCTTAGCATATAAGATGTACTTACATGCAGTTATCCACTCCTTTGTGTTCACTAGCTGGCGTATAATCACGTACAGACCAAATTCGGCGGTGATGAAAATGAAGATGAAAGCCTTCGTTCTAGGGTCAGCTTTGGAATTGTGGTAGGACCAGCGTGCTCACCAGAAGAGGCCATCGCAGAAGAACAAAGGTCCAATCTTTCCGCTTCACATGCCCTTTTTCGCGTTTGGGTCTCCTACATCCGTGTTAGCTGGCATTATCTGAACAAGTGATATATTCGGCCACCTTTTCACTTTGATATTGACGGGCGCAAAGTCGGACAATGCAGTGACTTTGCGTATGCGAGAATTGGACGGGCTGGGAGGACCTGAACGGAGCATCGGAGAAAAGTCGCTATGGTTGTCATAGCTAAGGTAGTCGGCATGTAATGCCTCCGCGAAGGCCTGGATGTGCCTGCAAAAGATCGGAATTGACGAATGAATAAGTAATCACAAGACATACTGCTCATTGACAAAGTCTTCCGAGAGCAGCTGCTCCGAAGACGAGCCGCTCTTCATGGTTGAATGGAGCGGATCGGGACAAGGCTAATAAGAGCACGTGGTCTGACGTAGCCTAATCGAATCGCGGTGTTGTGCCGTTGTTACAGTGCCAGTACGCATGAACCGCGTCCTCTATCTGTCCGCCATTCCGCTGGCTGCTGCCTTGCCGATTCAAAGCGTACCCGCCAATTCTAACGGCGTCACATTCTTTGCTGTCCTTTTTACCACTCTTTCGACCCTGACATTCCTTTGCGTTTCTAAATCCTTATTCAGGAAATCAAGGCGATCCTGGTTCACAAGACTCGCTGCCCTGACTCCTACCTCAACTCCTGCCGGAAACAAGGCTTCTATTTTGTCCAAATTTCTGCATACTCAACCCAGACCCGGACTTTTGGTTGGCTTTCTAGGCTCTCCTACTTGGGAAACATGCCTCACTCTCAATGTACACAAAACCTTGCATGAACGGCGTCGATCTTTTTTCGCGGTCGATCATCCGCCACCTACAAGCCCTAAATATTGGTACTCTAGTCTTAGCTTCCGGAACTCAAACACCAGTCGCCATAGGCATCTATCGTCCATCTCATTCGGACGAGCGTTAGAATTCTCATCTCTCGTGTATCAATCAGAAAATGGAACTGTCCTTTTTACGCCTAGACCTCCTCCCCCTGCACTATACGATAGCTCAATAGTCATCCCGCGACGACGCTATTCTCTTCCAGCGGCTGTACGGAATGCTCAACACGCCCAAATAAAAAGATCCTATAGTACGAAAGCAAGACGTATAAAACTTCGAAGACCGGAGGTCGATTCCATTTCCTTCGCTCCCGTCTCATCTGCAAAAGCTTTGAGTGATTCTGTCGCGCATATACTCCCGTTGCCTTTCTCTCCCTTACTTGACACTGGGTCTTCTGAACGGTATCCCAAGCTGCTTGGCCCCGCCCCGGACACTCCTTCTCCTTCAACACAAACAACTAATTATAGAACGCTCTGCAGTCCTACAGATGAATCCTCGGAGATTCTTCCATCTTCGATAGCTGAGTGAGTAGCCCACCTCTAATTCTCCACACATCACTATATTTGGACGCAGACATGAACCTATGATGGATTGCAAGTCATCCAAGAGGGACACTCAAGATTCTAATTGCGAAATTACAAATGTCGTTTCCCCTTTGTTTCTCAATGCTATTCCGAACATGTCCATAGATTTGGATGACGAACCGTTACCGCCCCTCAACTCCGTTGTCATGTTTAAACTCAGGCCAAGATACAGATTGTTGTCCGTCCGGGCGAAGCGCAGTCCGCCGCTCGGCCCATCGCCTCTGCGAACAATGATATTACCCGAAAGTTCCGACTCTGATTTATCTCCCAGAACTTCTCGTGAAGACCCATCTATGATGACCCTTTGCGAGCCGAATACTGATGTCGAAACTTTGGCTTCAGCAAAGAAGAGAATTATGGGTAGCCAAAGTCCGAGGACTATCGAAGATAATGACACGGATGCTGTTCTTGGTTTGATTCGTGAACTCGCAGAAGAAGTCAACGACTGGGATGACAGTCTCTTTATGGACAAAAACTTCAAATCGATGATTGACAACTCCCAAGACATCCTTCTCGAGAAAGATCGTGGGCAATCAACTCCAAACTTATCCGTTGTTAGTCCAGATAGTGGATTCGACCGCATCACTGAAAGTCCGACAAAGGGGATCTCGCGGAGCAGAGATACTGAAGTAAATGATGCCATGTTATCCGGAGGTGGACAACTTATATCATTCTGGGGAGCGGATTCAGAACATAGGTATGTTTTCACAGCATCTAGCGACTCAGAATAAACGTTGTGGTCTTGATCAGAGATGAAATTGGAATTGCGCAGTGAGATGTACTTTGTAAAGGTGGTGTTGCATCACTAGTTCTTAATGTCCTACATTATCCTCGATGTATGCTATGTTGATTTCAATTACTATCGAATAGTCCGTGTCATTGCGCTTTGCTCAGCCATTTTTTGACGTTTATCTGTCCGCACTTGTCGACAGCTTTTTTGATGTCGTCGCGTTCCGGGACACATCGATATTTCACAAATTCTTTTGCTATGCTCGAATTCGGAGCCGCCGTTGGAACGAAAACGTGAGCACAGGCAAGGGATTCAAAAGCCTACAAAAGTTCAGCTAGCTCGGAAGAGAAGTAGTGCAGATCGACGTACCGTTGCCATCATTTGCCGAGAACACCGCATCATGCCTATACTACCTCCATTGATTTGCACAGGCGCTGATGACGTAGATCTAGAAAAACACATCGTGACTTCAAATTGAATGTACCCCATAATGGTCCTCACCATGGAGAAAAGGAAATGCAGGTCTAGTTCGTTGTGTCGTAGCTGCCGCTGCTAACCTTGAGGCTGACAAAAGCGGATATTTCGGGGACAGGTTAACGACCAAATGCGTCTGTGGTGCTGTTGCTTTAAGACCCCGGTGCTTGGTATTCTATATCTTCGACGACTCACCAAAAGTTTAGATAGCACTCTCACATCTTTCGTTAGGCTGAATGTATCATTGAATATTGCTAAAACACTCTCGTCGGCTAAAAACTTTTCTACGGCGGCATTCCAGACCTCGCTCCATGATTGCAACTGGGCCTTGGCTTCAGGTGGAATTTCCGAGAGTAGAATTGTTTTGGCGATTTTTATCCAATCATCCAGAGCTGTGGGAGAGGCGGTTCTTAGCATTCTACCCGAAAATCGACTCTTGACACGCTTTTCGAGCAGATTGACTGAATCCATCCGCGTTGTCAGGCCGATGACGGCGACACCCTTGTTATCTGATCCAGCGTGGCAGCTTTGGACAGTGTCGAGCAGGCAGTACAAAAGAGACTGTCGGGGATGAAGGGCAAATAGGTCAAATGCATCGAGAATCACTATGGATGGACGCGGGAGCGTAGAGAGTAAAGAAATGAGAGTTGGCAAATGCGTAGCGGGAGGTAGTGTAGACGAGAATACCGTTTCGGGCTCAATGTCTTCTTCATCGTCTTCTTGAGACGGGAGGTATATATTCCCAGTCTGTTCATTGAGCTGGATCGCGATCTCGCGTAGTGCGAGCCGATCCGTCGTCTGGACCCATCCAGAAAGTCGCAAGACGATTGGTGGCTCTGTTATTTTGGACAAACATTTATCTACCAGCTAGAACACGTCAAGTTTCAGCGCCCTCGCAATATTATAAGGGACTCACAGAAGTTTTTCCGCTGCCCCTAGGCCCAAGTAGGAGGCAGCTATTTCCTTCGCCTCGGTTTACAGTTCCTTCGACCAAATTGTGCAATTGCTGGTATGCAATTTGATTTGCAGTTTGTGGATCATCGTCGTCGTCGATATCTAAAGCTGAGATATGGTGCAATGCTTGAAGACTCTGACGTTTCTGGAGAGCGAGGCATGAGTGCAGGGCAGCTGGTAGCATCGCGTGACGTCACGTCACTTGACGCGTCTGTCCCTATGCATCATGGGGTTTACAGGGTATGTAGGACCCGTTTAATCAGGCTCTGTTCCACGACCCAACCATTTCTCAACAGTCTCGCTCGCTGGGTGAACGCGCCTACGACTGGTCTACAGCTTGTTTCTGACAATATCATATTAAATCATCAAGTCTGTCGCAATCTCTTTGTATATATATCTTCCTTACACCAATACAGGGACAGTACAAAGGGAAATGGACGCTATCAGTTAGATCATACCGGTCAACTCTCTCCCAAATACCAGGTTCACAAGTAATGTCGGAAAGAACCATGTGTGCGTTGACAATGGACGAGAACGTCTTTGTACTCTTGGAAGATCCTGCCGCTCCAACAAGAGCCGATGTCCTGGCTGCAGCACCTCCAGGTCAGGAAGAAGCTTATTTACAAAGTCCATCTCATTATCGTACCACATTTTTGACCTTGACACCACCAATCGCGCTCGAGCAACTCCTTTCTCAATTAAAGGCGCGCTGGGTCCCTGTCAGGCAAGCAAGCGGTGCTCAAAAAGTCCAGTCACTCGGACCGCAGCTAACCATCGAAGGGCACATCTTTTCAATTGGCACCGATTGGCTTGTGCGGGCAGGGAACGTGATCCTGGCTGGGGGTGCTGTCAAGGGCATGTTGCTAGAGGTGGGAATATGCTCCAGACGCAAGTATAACTGAGTGGATAGAGAATTTACAGGCTGAATATCTTCCACTACCAACGTTGCATTCGCCGATCGCGGATGGAACATCGGAGATGCTTTCGAATCTTTTAACTTCAGTGCTTCCGAATATGCGAGATGCAAAGACTGTAGCGGTGACTATTAGTGATACGCAGTGGGAGGATGTGCTATGGGATCGCGAAGAGGTGGAACAAAAGGAAGATATGAAGACGGAGTCAGTGTACGTGTACGGAGATGAGGATATCACGAACAAGAAAAGAGGAGATTGGACGGGAATAGACAGAGACCGTAGATCGGCGTACTTGATAATGGGTGCCTTGAAGTCAGAAGGCATTCTTTGAATATTATGAGTCACTCCCTCTTACAGCATGCTTTCGTGTCGACACTTGCCTCGCCCTCACTGCCCCGTTCCTCGGCATGCATGCACCGCCCTTCATTTTTATCAGAACAGACAGCTCGACCTCTATGCATCTAAAGAGGCAAAACGACTCACATTGCGCCAACTCGTAAACTCTTCTCTCATATTCCGCCCTTCCCCGCTTTCTTCATGCACCTCATAGGTATTCTTTGGGCGTTCTATGGATCAAGATCGACTAGTAAAGGTTGTCACGCTTTCTGGCCCTCAGAATCAACCAGCGTTAATCAATACGTTCTATCCATAGAGTGCAAATTATGTCCGTACGGAACTACCTGTTCGGATCGCCCACAGGTTACGGGATTTGCAATCACTGCCATATGTAGTCGTGACTCAGGAGGGAGTGGCAAAGGTATACGAGGTGCGTCAGGATCTCCATCGCTGTACCCAAAACTCATTGTCTACTATCAGCTCTATTGGTCGGCTTTCGAGAAGTAGGCACCGTCTGTTTGCGTCCATTGCTAGCTTCCTCAAACATGCAAAAAGGTTACGACGATACCCTCCTATTGCGAACCTTGCGGATAATGAAGCCTTTTGCACCTTTCTCAACGGTCTATTAAATGAACAGTTAGTCGTTCCCTTTCTTTCTTACTGAACCACCATGTATTCACCTCGCCAGTGCTG
>WNGI01014658.1_pt1 | contig 10304 bp, 7 predicted proteins | sample 5400621 | NCBI WGS metagenome assembly WNGI01 (sample SAMN13153374, study PRJNA577476) | soil metagenome | isolation source: 20 cm soil or saprolite under Garry oak tree replicate 1 | place: USA:California | collected 2016-06-15 | reverse complement strand
GAAAATACCGCCAGCGAAGTCCAGCCAGCCTACGATGCTGCCTGCTACATGTGTCCGGGAAACTCGCGCGCCGCGGGAGCTCAGAACCCTGACTACAAAACGACATTTGTGTTCGACAATGATTATCCCGCGTTACTTCCTGACACTCCACGGGGCAACCTTGACGTAGACAGCCTGCTCGTGGCGAGCAGCGAGGCTGGAATCTGTCGTGTGCTCTGCTTTTCTCCGCGCCACGACCTGACTATTGCGCGCATGTCTCTGGAGGAACTGCGCCCGGTGATCGATCTTTGTTCTGAACAGTCGCGGGAGTTGGGCTCGCGCCACTTCATCAATTACGTTCAGATCTTTGAGAATCGCGGGACCATGATGGGCGCCAGCAATCCCCATCCGCACTGTCAGATCTGGGCCAGTGCCAGCCTGCCCGATGAACCCACCAAGGAACAACTGGCGCAGCAGGAGTACCAAACGACGCAGCATTCGTGCCTGCTCTGCGACTATCTGACCCTCGAAAGGCAGCGCGACGAAAGGATCGTCTTCGAAAATCAGCACTTCACCGTTCTGGTACCCTTCTGGGCAATCTGGCCTTTTGAAACCCTGGTAGTCGCGCGTACGCACATTGGTTCTCTCACGGAACTTACGGACGATCAAAAAGATGCGCTGGCGGACGCTCTCAAGCGTCTGACCACGCGCTATGATCATCTTTTCGAGATCTCATTTCCTTACTCTATGGGATTTCATCAACACCCGACCGACGGCCAGCCTCACCCGGAATGGCACTTGCACGCCCACTATTATCCGCCACTGCTGCGTTCGGCAACGGTTCGCAAGTTTATGGTCGGTTATGAGATGTTGGGAACACCGCAACGGGATATCACCGCCGAGACCGCCACCGCGCGTCTCCGCGAAATGAATGAAACGTCATGACGGGGAACATCGCTTATCCCCTGATGCTTGGAGGAGCGTCTATGAAATACGTCGGGCTGGCTTTTACGGTCGTAGTCCTGGCTTCCCTGTTCGCTCGGTCAGGCTTTGCCTCTTCTCCAACCGGCAAATCGGGCGTTAAGAAGGAATCCTTCGGGACGCTCGCTGACGGAACGCCGGTCGACATCTACACCCTGACGAACGCGCAAGGAATGGAAATCCGCGCGACGAACTACGGTGGAATCGTCATCTCGCTGCGCGTACCGGACCAGAAAGGCAATCTCGACGACATCGCCCTCGGCTTCGACGACCTCAAGGGTTATCTCGCGAGCACTCCCTACTTCGGCGCGATCATTGGGCGATATGGGAATCGGATTGCAAATGGGAAATTCGCTCTCGAAGGAAAGGAATATACGCTGGCCAGGAATAACGGTCCGAATTCAATCCACGGCGGGTTGACGGGATTCGACAAAGTCGTCTGGCACGCCGAGCCCTTCCAGAATCACGACGGAGCAGGAATCACTCTGACCTATACCAGCAAGGACGGCGAAGAGGGTTTTCCTGGAAATCTGAAGACAAGAGTCTCTTACACTCTAACCGACAAAAATGAATGGATTATCGATTATGAGGCCGTCACGGACAAAGCGACCCCTGTCAATCTGACCCAACACACGTATTTCAACCTGGCGGGCGAGGGAAAGGGCGATGTTCTCTCGCACATCCTGAAGCTGAATGCCAGCCGATTCACGCCGGTAGATCAGAACCTGATTCCCACCGGAGAGCTTCGCCCTGTCAAAGGTACGCCCTTGGACTTCTTCACCGAGCCGACCGCGATCGGCGCCCGCATCCAAGCGGACTACGAGCAACTGCGTTTCGGTCGCGGCTACGACCACAATTTCGTGCTGGACGGAAAAGGGAGCGATCAGGTATTAGCCGCCCGTGTGAAAGAACCGACCAGCGGTCGAGTGCTGGAAGTCTATACCACCGAGCCTGGGCTCCAATTTTACTCGGGCAACTTCCTGGATGGCACGATCAAGGGGAAACACGGCCATGCGTACAAACAGCGCTATGCCTTTTGCCTGGAGACGCAGCATTATCCCGACTCGCCCAACCATCCTGACTTCCCTACGACGATTCTGCGCCCGGGACAGAAGTACCATTCGCGGACGATCTACAAACTGTCCACTGAATAGTGGAGCGGCACGATATCTGCGCTCATCCGGCGTTAAACCGAACATCCAGTTGCAGCCCAGGGGTGGCGCCTGGGAGGCATCGGTCCGCGCGCACAATGCCGGACTGACGACCTCAAATACTGTGTTCACAAAGTCTTCGTCTAATGGTGCATGTTTGAGAAGCAGGCGCAAATAAAGAGGACCATAGAGCAGGTCGAGAACTCTATCAGGATCCAGGTCAGCCCGAATCTCGTTCTTCTTGATCGCCTGCCGCAACAATCGACGTGCCTCCACTCTCCTCGGTTCAACCCAGTGGGCTCGAAAGGCTTCCTGCCGACCATAAAACCAGAGCTCTAAATGCTTCCAGAGCTTTACGTCGCTTCCGTGATATGCGCGCACTCTCTGGATATTCTCTCCCTCGAATCTCAATTGTTTCTCGAAGCTGCCTTCGAAAGCATTAGCCTCGCGGTCGCAGCGCTTGCCGCTGACAAACCTGCGCACAGCACCATGACGATTCGAAATCCGAAAACGAATGCTTCGGTAACCGACTCCTGGATGGCAGCCGTCATACTGCGATCGAGCCCGGAAGGCACCTGCAAGCCGGCGAGTCTGACTTCTTGGGTTTGAATCTCACGCAATATGCCGGGTGGCAGCGAGAGATGAGTCAGATTGCGATTCAGGTGAGAACCAAAAGCAGTCACCATGACGATCCCTAGAACTGCAATCGCAACTACGCCCGCAATGCGCGCCACCGCGTTATTGATTCCAGAAGCGGCGCCGACCCGGTCCTGGTCTACTGAAGTCATCACGACCGTGGTAAGGGGTGCCACGGTGACCGTCATGCCGAACCCCAGCACAATGATTGCTGGGAAAAACGCCTTCCAGTAGCTGTCCCTTCCAATAGCGGCATACAGAAACAGCGTCAGCAAATTGGCGCCACTGAAACTGGAGGAGTCGAAGAGACTAAGAGGTATCATCGGTGAATTCACATGGCGTTCGACGAATGCCAATGCAATGAGGCAGACAAATCCGATGATCAAACTTCCGAAGACCAGTGGATCTCTCCAACCGACGGTGACGGATTCGATGAAACCGCTCACTAAGCCGCCCAGTCCAAGGGTGGCCAACAGCGCACCCATCCAATCTATCTGACCTGCAATGGCGCTTCGGCTCTCCGGAATTCGCCAAACGGAAATCGCGATCACAGCCGCCGCAAGCGGAAGATTAATGAAGAATGCCCAACGCCAGGACGCGTGCTGAACCAACCACCCACCGAGGACGGGCCCAATTGCGGTGGTGATCGCCGTAAAACCGGACCAAGTGCCGATCGCACGCCCCCGACTTTCCTCGTCGAACGATGCACTGATTATCGCGAGGCTCCCAGGCACGAGGAGCGCAGCCCCCACACCCTGAATACTCCTCCAAATGATTAATTGATTAATGTTTAACGCAAAACCACATCCCAAGGAAGCCCCCGCGAAGGTAGCTACCCCCAACACGAATATCAGGCGGCGGCCAAACAGGTCACCGAGCGAGCCGCCGACTAGAATCAATGCACCTAGGAACAGCCCGTAAGATTCAACTACCCATTGCACGCCTACCACAGTTGCATAAAAGCTGGATTGGATCGCCGGCAGAGCTACATTCACGACCGTGCTGTCGATGAACGCCATGCTGGACCCGAGGATGGTTGCAGTGAGTATCCAGATCTCCGCTTCTGCTGCGTATGGAACTCCATCGCCCGCCGATCGGATTACGCCTTCATCGCAGGGTATTTTCATGCAAGCTATAAATGCCAGTCGGCGTCACTTCCAAACAAACAGTATTCCGTTGATCAATTGCTAGTGTGCTGGTGGCGGGACACTCGCAGGAGGTGCCAACATTGTCTCGCGATCGCCCAGTCCTCCTGCGCTCGAATGATCAGGACACGAACCGCCGAATCCGGCGTGGCAATGTCCGAGTCCACAGCGTGTTGAGCGCTGGAGACCTCGAGTTCAATGCCGAGAAAACCAAACTGTTCACAGGCCGCGTCGCGTACCTCCGCTGAGTTTTCTCCCACTCCCGCGGTAAACACCAGCGCGTCAATGCCTCCTAGCACGGCTACCATTGCGCCAATGCCCGCCCGCAGACGATGCACGTAGATATCGAACGCCAACTTTGCTCGCGCATTGCCTTGTTTCATCAACACCAGAATCTGGCGCATATCCCCCGAAATACCCGAGACTCCGAGCAGGCCCGATTCTTTGTTAAGAACATCGTCGATCTCCTGAGGCTTGAGCTGGCCCTCTCGTATCAGATAGGTGAGAATTCCCGGATCAACCGAACCAGATCGAGTGCCCATCATGAGACCTTCTAGCGGAGTGAATCCCATCGTCGTGTCAACGCTGCGGCCTCCTTGAATGGCAGCAAGAGAACAACCATTACCCAGATGGCACGTAACCACCTTGAGCGAGTTCAAGTCCCGGCCTAGCAGCTGCGCGGCACGCGCGGCGCAATATTGATGATTGATGCCGTGGAAGCCGTAACGGTGTATACCGCTTTCGAACCAATGATACGGTCCCTGATACACCGCCGCGGCCTGCGGCATTCTACGATGAAATCCAGTGTCGAAAACGGCGACTTGCGCAACTGCGCCTAGCAGTTTTTCAACGACCTCAATACCTTCGAGTTCAGCCCGATTGTGGAGGGGTGCGAAAGCAGAAACGTTGCCAATTTCAGATTTCACATCCGACGTGAGCAGAACCGGTTCTTCGTATTTCGGCCCGCCGTGCACTACGCGGTGTCCTGCGACATCAATCTCACTTGGCGACGTCACCGTAGGCGTCATGCCATCCCAAAGTGTGCTCAGCAGACGCTCAACGGACTCCGCACGCGACGAGAATTTCACTCGATCTCGTTGCACAGCCCCGCGCGCGTTCTTGACCTCAGTTTCCGCAATCTGGTCGTGCCATTCAATCTTGCCTTCCCAAAGGGGAGCAGCAGGATCGTCAGGAAGCGTCTCGCCAATCTCGTACAGAGAGCATTTCTGGCTGCTGGAACCCGAATTGAGCACGAGGATCTTCATGGGTCAGTAGGGCCATTTCCAGTTTTTCACCTCAGGCAAATCGTCGCCGCGCTCGCGCGTGTATTGATTGTGCTCCACCAACTTGTTTCGCAGGAACTGCTGGAAGTGGCCTCCGATACGTTGTAATTTCGGCACCCTGGCCACGACATCACCGGCCAGATGAAAGCGATCGAGGTCATTCATGACGGTCATGTCGAAAGGAGTGGTGGTAGTTCCCTCTTCTTTATAGCCACGCACGTGGAAATTATCGTGACCATGCCGGCGATAGCACAAGCGATGAATGAGCCACGGATATCCGTGGTAGGCGAAAATCACCGGTTTGTCAGTAGTGAACATCGAATCAAATTCGGAGTCAGAGAGTCCATGGGGATGTTCACTGTGAGGCTGCAGCGTCATCAGGTCCACGACGTTCACGACTCGAATCTTGAGATCGGAAAAATGTTGCCGCAGAAGATCGACCGCAGCCAGCGTCTCCAGAGTCGGAACATCGCCGGCGCAAGCCATCACGACGTCCGGTTCGCTGCCCTCATCGTTACTTGCCCAGGGCCAGATGCCGATGCCGGTCGTGCAGTGCGCGATGGCGGAGTCCATGTCGAGCCACTGCAACTCCGGCTGCTTGCCGGCGACAATCACGTTCACATAGTGGCGACTCCGCAAACAGTGATCAGCCACGGAAAGTAAAGTATTCGCATCCGGCGGCAAATAGACGCGAATGATGTCGGCCTTCTTGTTCATCACAGCGTCAATAAAGCCTGGATCCTGATGAGTGAAACCGTTGTGATCCTGCCGCCATACATGGGAAGTCAGAAGATAGTTCAGCGAAGCAATGGGGCTTCGCCACGGGATGTCACGCGTGGTCTTGAGCCACTTGGCATGCTGGTTAAACATCGAATCCACGATATGAATGAAGGCCTCATAGCAAGAAAAGAACCCGTGACGGCCGGTGAGCAAATAACCCTCCAGCCATCCCTGACACATGTGCTCGCTCAGCACTTCCATCACGCGGCCATCCCGCGACAGGTGCTCGTCGACCGCGAGAGTTTTCTCCATCCAGACTTTATCCGTAGCTTGATATATGGCATCGAGACGGTTCGATGCAGTTTCATCCGGGCCAAAGATGCGGAAGTTTGCATGTTCTAGGTTCCGCTTCATCACGTCGCGCAGGAACGTTCCGAGGACTTTGGTCGACTCTTCAGTCTCTTTGCCAGGCTCGGATACTGAAACCGCGTATTCGCGGAAGTCTGGCATCAATAGATCTTTCAGGAGCAGACCGCCATTGGCATGCGGGTTCGCCCCGATACGGCGGCTACCCTTAGGCGCGAGTTCCGAAAGTTCCGCAATTAGCTTGCCGGCCCCATCGAACAACTCTTCAGGGTGATAACTCTTCAGCCAGTCTTCGAGGATTGGCAAGTGTTCTGGCTTGGTATCCAGATTGGCCACCGGCACTTGATGTGCGCGCCAGGTCCCCTCGACTTGTTTGCCGTCCACAAATTTCGGTCCGGTCCAACCTTTCGGAGAACGCAAGATGATCATGGGCCAGACCGGCAACCGGGACGATCCCTTCCCGCGGGCTTGATCCTGGATGGCGTGTATCTCCTCGATCACGGTGTCGAGTGTAGTGGCCATGAGTTGATGCATCAAATCCGGTTCGTGTCCCTCCACAAAATAAGGTTTGTATCCGTATCCTGCGAAGAGCTGAGTCAATTCTTCGTCGCCGAGACGTCCAAGTACAGTCGGGTTCGCGATCTTGTAGCCGTTCACGTGCAAGATCGGCAACACCGCTCCGTCGCGCACCGGGTTGAGAAACTTATTGGAATGCCAACTGGCAGCAAGCGGCCCAGTTTCGGCCTCGCCATCCCCCACCACGCAGCAAGCAAGAAGATCAGGATTGTCGAAAACAGCTCCGTAAGCATGCGCGATGGAGTAGCCCAGTTCTCCGCCCTCGTGGATGGAACCGGGTGTCTCCGGCGCATTGTGGCTTGGAATGCCTCCGGGAAAGGAAAATTGCCTAAAAAGCTGTTTCATGCCTTCTTCATTTTGCTGAATGCCGGAATAGAACTCTGTATAGGTCCCTTCAAGGTAAGTATTCGCCACCATGCCGGGCCCGCCATGCCCCGGCCCGCAAATGTAGATGACATTGAGATCGTGCTTCTTGATCAGGCGATTGAAGTGCACGTAAATAAAGTTCAGCCCTGGCGTCGTACCCCAATGACCGAGCAGCCGGGGCTTCACGTGCTCGATCTTCAGGGGTTCGCGCAGCAACGGATTCGCGTACAGGTAGATTTGTCCCACCGAAAGGTAATTGGCCGCGCGCCAGTAGGCGTTCATTTTGCGCAACTCCTCAGGGGAGAGAGGCTGTTTAGAAACGGAAATACCGGCAGTATCGGCGGAGGCTACTGGGGTCATAGAAATTCCTTTTTATGCTTGCTTCGTTTGTTTGGATTCGGCGATGTTCGGAAACGTCACCCTTTTTGTTCCGCTTAGACCGAAGACCAAGTGCTGCGCCTGTGACAGGTGGGACGCCTGTCCCTTGCCATTTCACATCATTCTCGGATATTTTGTTACGCGCTCGTCGTGTTTTCCCAGGAGGATCCCGTGAAGACCGTTCTGACTCTTCTCATTATCGCTGCTCTTATCGTCGGCGCGACGTGGGTAATTACCGACAAGTTGCGTACAACGGTATCGGACCACAACAAGCGAATTGCGCAGCTCGAGCAAAGGTCCCGCTTTGTCTCGCACACCGTGACTATCCAAAATCTCGGACAGCTTACCGCTCCCACAGCTATTTGGACCGTGGAAGACGTCAGTGTACGCATCGACTTCGCGTGGCTCTATGTCGAGCACGTGGGAGCGCAGCAAATCGACAAGTCGGTCATGCTAAGTCCGGGCGGCGACATCGCTAAAGGCAACAAGGCTAAAGCCACTGTAGTTGTCCGAGAAAGCGCACCGACCGCCGGCGGATGTTTCCTCAAGTTTTGGCTCCAGGGCAATCAAATAATGCTCGACCCGCCGGAGTGCCCAACTGGGATAGAAAACTTTGCCGCTATAGAGGCAGCCGTTCAAGTCCGGTAGCGGTTACTCTCTGAGAACCGCCAATTCACGGGGGTTCTGACCGGGCGTTGTACAGCGAACTGGCGCGGCAGTTGCATGAAGCCCGCCGTCTGACCATCATTGTCGAAATCAGGTGATGACTTCGTTCCTTGGCGTGATGACGGGTAGCACGTTCATTTTCCTGGGTTCTGAGTGAAATGGCGATGTTACCCCAACTAAGGGTCCATCGCTGAGCGGCCTTGCTGTAAACTTCGAAATCACATCGAGATGATCATGGGCAATACTGATCAGAGGAGCAGCATCATGAAAAAATTCTTTGTAAATATATTCTTGCTGTGGCTTTTGTTGAGCACGCGCATATTGTTCGCCCAGGCGCCGCCGGAGGGGATCTGGCAGGGATACGATGGGGAATGGAGGCATGTTTCTCAGCAGTTAATTGCACTAGCCGAGGCGACGCCGGCGGATAAATTCGCATGGCGCCCTGCAGCAGGAGTCCGGTCCACCAGCGAAGTGTACATGCACATTGCGATGGCGAATTTCTATCTATTGAGCGTCACGGGCCCCAAGATGCCGGCGGGCCTCAAAGAGGACATGGAAAAAACGGTTACGTCCAAGGCCGAAGTAATCGACTGGCTGAAACGTTCGCTGAACGCCATCAGAGAAGCTCACCTAGCTGCAAAGCCCAACGAGCTAGAGCGTAAAGTCCATATCGCCGACAGAGATGCGACGGTTGATGGAATGTTTCTGCGCATCATCGTTCATGCCAACGAGCACATGGGTCAATTAATCGCGTACGCGCGCATGACTGGCGTCGTGCCGCCCTGGTCGAAGAACTGAAGCCCTGGCGCGAAGCTCAGAAGAATACGCAGATCAGTTCCGCTCTGTGAAGTCGTCCCCACCCTCCAAAGAGGGAATGTTGAAATGAAGACGAATCGGCGAATTCTGGTTATAGATGTTGGTGGCACACACGTAAAACTGCTCGTCACCGGTATGAAGGAACCCATTCTCATTCCTTCCGGGCCAACTTTGACTCCGGCGGTAATGATCCGCCAGGCCAAGGATGCTGTGAAAGGTTTTCCGTATGATGTCGTGTCAATCGGCTACCCCGGCCCGGTGGTTCACGGCAGGCCATTGCGGGAACCACATAACCTCGGAAAAGGGTGGGTCGGCTTCGATTTTCGCAGGGCGCTGGGACGACCTGTAAAGGTCATGAATGATGCGGCGATGCAGGCACTCGGTAGCTACAAGAAGGGTAGGCTACTCTTCCTCGGCTTAGGCACCGGATTGGGCTCTGCCATGATTGCTGACGGAGTAATCGAACCGATGGAGCTAGCCCACTTGCCTTACAAGCGTGGAAAGACCTATGAGGATTATCTCGGGATTCGCGGCCTGAAGCGGTTGGGTCGGAAGAAATGGGCGCGAGAGGTGGCGAAGGTGGTTGAATTAATGCGCGCAGCATTGCAGCCGGAAGAGATTGTACTCGGAGGAGGCAACGTTAAGAAGCTCAAGAAGCTTCCGCCCGGCACCCGCCCCGGAAACAACGAGAATGCGTTCCGGGGAGGCTCCGAGCTGTGGAACGAGAACGTGGATCATCGAAGGTTCAGAGGTTAATCCGAAAGAGAGAAAAATTGCAGGATGGCCGTTCCTTCCACCCGCTGGGTTCTGAGTGTAATTGATTCCATAACAATGTCGGCTCCCACGCCCGAGTAGACTTTGGTGGTGCCAACCAACCAGAGGCCCGGGAGAAAGGAGCCGAACATGATGATTATAGGTTGTGACTACCATCCGGGTTTCCAACAAATTGCTTTTGTCGATACCGAAACAGGGGAGCTGCAAGAGCTGCGACTGCAGCACCGCGAGGAAGCGGAGAAGTTCTACCGCGATCTCAAGGCAGGGGGAACAAGCGTACGGGTGGGAATGGAAGCCAGCGGGCATGCTCGCTGGTTTGAGCGGCTGCTCTCCGAGCTGCGTTTTGAGCTGTGGATCGGGGACGCGGCCGAGATCCGAACGAAGCGGGTGCGCAAGCAGAAGACGGATCGCCAAGATGCACAGTTGATTCTGCGATTGTTGATGGAAGATCGCTTTCCGCGGATCTG
>WNGI01010427.1_pt1 | contig 10304 bp, 7 predicted proteins | sample 5400621 | NCBI WGS metagenome assembly WNGI01 (sample SAMN13153374, study PRJNA577476) | soil metagenome | isolation source: 20 cm soil or saprolite under Garry oak tree replicate 1 | place: USA:California | collected 2016-06-15 | reverse complement strand
GGGTCCCGCAGCAAACAGCGCGTGAGCGCCAGTAGTTTTCGCTCACCGCCCGACAAAGTTTTACCTGCAGCCAGATTGGCGTCTAAAATCGAGCCCGTCTCCGAAGGCGGGAGCTTTTGGCTCAGAATTTTCCAAACTCCTGTGCGTTGGCAGATGCCTTGAAGTTCCTCGTCGGTCGCATCCGGTTTGGCCATCCGCAGATTTTCCCGGACTGTGTCAAAAAAGAACGCTGGGAATTGCGACATCATCGCAATGCGCTGCCGCAGTAGATCAGGTGCGTAGTCGGTCGTCGTCCGCCCGCCGACCACGATTTGGCCTTGCTGCGGATCATAAAATCGGAGCGCCAGCTTGAAAAAAGTCGTTTTGCCCTGCCCCATTTTGGCGACGAAGCCAGTCGTTTTTTCCGGCGGAATAGTGAAAGAGAGATCGGTAAAAATTTGCCGCGAACCGGGCTTATACGAAAATGTAACATTTCGCGCCTCGATGGTCGGCGCCACCAGTTGGGTGTCCGCTGCGCCGGGCTGCTCCTCTGTTTTCGTGCGGGATTCCAGGATATTCATGACTGTCTCGATGTTTGGCCATGAACTTGAAGCCATTACCAAATAGCTGGAGAGCGCTTGAATGGGCAACATCAGCATCGGCGCAAGTAGAAGCACTGCTACCACGTCGCCCGGGCGCGCGTTGCCGCCCGGCTTGAGCACCAGCCACACAGCGAATCCTAGCAACGCGATCTCGATCAGCAGCGTAGGCAATCGATTAAGAATATTGACAGTCTCAATCGTGATGGTTTGGCGCAAGCGCGCCTTGAGCGATTTGTCCAAACTTGCATTATGCTTGTCGCTAAAAATGCTCTCTGCCTCCATCGCCTGGATTTCTTCCGGGGATTGCGTGGCGCCCGTGATAAGACTGGACAAAGCCAACATGTAGGTCTGAACCGCCTTTGATGTTGTGCGAATACGGGCGCCAATCTTGCTAATGAGATAGGGCGAGAACAACGCCAGCGCTACGATAATCGGCGGAATCGCGCCCGAGGGAAACTGCACGCCGAAAATAGCAAGAGGTTCTTTGTGAAGCTGGATGAAGTTGTAACTTACCAAACCTGTGGTTCCCACCAGGACAACGAACTGCAACGGCGGTTCAAGCGTAATCTGTCGAAGAGTCATTTCCGTTTCTATCGTCATTTGATTGATGATCTGGTTCAGTTGGCCGGAATCATATTTGTGAAAGAACTCAGGCGACTGTCTTAGGACGCGGTCAAATAGACTGGTGCGCAATCGATTTGAGAGCAGTGCATCCATTTTCGTCGTCAGCCATTTCAAGGGAATGGAAAAGCCAACACCGCAAATCGCGAGGATCACCCAGCCGAGATAGGTTCCGACGAGGCGGCGACTCGGAGACTTGATTTCAAGCGAAGGGCGTTCTGCCGGCGACGCAGCGGGCTCCTGGTTAGCGGCTGTGAGGCCGCCAGGTTCTGCTGGCGGTGTGCGGACGTTGATCGGGCTACTAATACTGACTTGGTTGGTTAGGTATCCGAAAAGTTGGACAACACCGCGATCTATTGCTTGCTCGGTCAGCGACAAGATCACATATAGCAAGACCAAACCGCGGCAAATGCCGATGAGCTTCCAGCCAAAGCTAAAAAGAGTTTTCCATTTTAGATCGGAAGGAGGTTCGGCAGATATTCGCTGCATCTCGCCTGTACCTCGCCTGCCGGCGATCGGAGCGCTTGGGAACTGAGAAAGCGTAGGCTGTGGGGCGGGTTTTGTCGCAGCAAGCGGCGGCAGTTGTCGACTGTTCATACTTTATTCTCGTACGCCGCCATGCGCTTTTTTCTACACCGCCGGGCATGTTGCGCTTTGGGCACTTGCAATGTCAAGAGATCCCCGATCTGAGCCTGCTTGTGAAATGCGTCGTCAGATTGACGGAGCAGTAGCGCTGTAAAACTGGAGTTCGAGGCAACGTCACGTCGTTACGTTCGGTGCGGTTACGTCTCGTCGCCAAGGCGTAGCAAGCCGGTGCAATAACGCTTTCGCTTCCAAAGGACCAATGCTTGGCATGACTGAGATCAGTCGCGCAAGCAAGCCACTCATAACCGGCGCCGCGAAGCTGCTCCCCGTGACTTCCCTAACGGAATGGTGGTTCCAAGGAAGTTCTACATTCACACCACGAGCAAAGAACTCGACCAGGTGACCGTGTTTGTAGAAGAAGGTATGGTCATCATCAAGCCTAGCCATATTGACAGTAACCACGCTTGGAAAATAGCCTGGCCACTCCGGTTGACGAAAATCAAGATTGTTGCACGCGGAAACGATATGGATCTCCTTAAGATATGCTTCGTCAATCCATTCCTTATATTGAAAGATGTGTTCTGCTACTCTACAGCCGAAACTGCAATTTAAAATGCGGTAGCCTCGGTCAATTGCCTGCCGAATTCCTTCGCGGATAATCACTGTGCGCGACGCCAGGTTCTCCCCGAGAACGCGAATGCTGCCGATCTCCGCGTCAGGTGCGATGCGACGAATCACTCCCGCGATCGCGGTGCCGTGACCAAAAAGGTCGGTACCGTCCCCTGACTTTACCTCGATCTGAATTCCGCTGTCAACGACGTGCAAATCGTCGATTAGCGCTAGACCGGCTAACTCCGGGTGATCAACTTCGATCCCCGAATCCAGAACGGCGATGCGCACACCTTTACCCGTTCCGTTAGTCAAGGCTTGGCGGGCTTCCTCGAGTTTTAACGGAGATGAATCCATCTTCAGCGCCGATTCCATCCAACCGCAGTCCCGAGCAGTCGATAATCGATTAGATCTCTGATTACTGCGGCAGCCGATTGAATTGCGGCGAGATGTAGTGGCTTAAAACCCTCGGGAGTTTTCCCAGCCGGCATGGGCTCTCCCTGCTGCATGAGAACATCGAAAAGCTGCACACAGGAAATAACCCCACGCACTTGGTTAAGAAAATACAAAGGCACGGCGATCATCGCATAGGTGGTATTGTGCAGTTTCTTGTCGAGGTCGGCGCTGTATTTCACATTTTTGTACACGTTGCTCTCGATGAATGCCTGCTCACTAGCGACAACCAAGCTGATGATGCCTTTGTTAAGCGGTTGTTTAAAACCAACGATCTTGTCGGCATTCGGGCCGCTATTGAAGGTAACAACAAGATGTTGCTTCCCTTCGTCGAGCAGCCAGATGCTGCCCTCGTCGGCAGATATTCGCTGAAAAGTGTCGGTTAAGACCTTCAGCAACATCTCGTCGCAGATGCTCAGGAAGTTAGCGGGCGATATCGCGTCGCCGATTTTTGCGAGATGTTCTTGCAGCGCAGGTCGCAGTGGAATGAATCGCTGCTCTGGAAGAAAGTTCGCGCGAACCGAAGTAGTCATTTTGGCGATTCTCTTAAAATTTTTATTTCCCTTACGAGCGCAAGAATCAGGTCAGGCTGCTGTTCAAGAAGCCTGATTAGTTCGCGTCGCTCTTCGTCAGTGCACCGACCAGCGGCCAATTTTGCCAGCTTTTTTTGAATCCCGGGAGAGATCGGCCGATCTGCGCGGCCTGACACCTCGTCCGTCCTATTCTCAATCAGTCGAAAAAGTGGCGTGAAATCGTCAATCATGCGTTCGCGAAACGTCTAAATTCTCCGAAAAATCAATACGAGGAAAAGCGCCCGATGGCATAGAATAGAAATGAAGTGCCCATTCTTAAGACTTATCGGCTACTGCTGTCTTGCACGTTAATTTCTAATTCACAGACCGATGCGAGCTCCGGAGCGCATCTCGACAGCTCCACAAAATCATCCCACCCCAGGGTCAACCACGGGTCGGTCCGATGCAGCTCCGCCAGCACGGCGGTTCTGATTCTGACGCGGGCGGATTCGAGGGCGCGGCTTACTTTGGATTCGTGCCAATTCCATATCCGGCCGATCTCGCGCTGAGTGACCTCATACATGTGAACAAGTCTAAGCATCAGCAACATCTCTGGCGATTCCGCTGCGAAGGCGTTCATGACAGCCTGGCGCAACAACCCTACGAGGGCGTTATCCGGCTGACGTGCCGGAAAATTACCGATCCCTTCGAAATCGTTTGTCTGGCTCTTACCCGATTTATCGCGGAGTGATTCTCTGCGAGAAGCTTCGCGGCGTTTAAAATCGATCAATCGATTTGTTACCACAGTGATTAACCATGAACTCAGTGGGCAGCGACCCCCGTACTTAAGCAGAAGCGGCTCGCCGGAACTGCCGAAGCAATCTGCCCACAAATCAGCGAGCAAATCCTCCGCTTCAGTGCTGCTTGCACCGCGCTTACAAAGCGTGGCTTTAAGTTGAGCGCTATAACGAGCTCGCAAGGCACGTGTAGCGCTTTCGTCGCTATCCAATACTTGCTTGATGAATGGTAAATCCGGGCTGCGATCCGAAATTCCGCAGTCTTTAGCGCGGTCCTTCACTTTGTCCGGCGGCTCCAGCACAAAATCGTCTCTTGCCTGAGCAGGTGGCGAACGGTGACCGGAATACGTATTATCTGCCTTCAATAGGGTGGAATCGCTACGCATACTACCTAGTTTTCAAGTTCGGCGCCAAGCTTTATTTGCCCAGCGTAGATTTTCCTGTTTGGCTCGCAGGCGATCGATAGCAACATTCTACGAGCCAGCTGCTTCCGTGGGAACTCCTCATGGTCTGGAGCGATTCGGGAATCGGAGTTGGTTTAAATCTGGTCTTGGCATGAGGGATAGCTTACTGGTAAAAAGCCGTCGAGTTGGGCTGCTGGCTCAGTTCGATTCCTGGATTTTAGCCACTGTTATTGACCCTTGAGGACAAAAAATGCCTGAGGCGACCGAAGGTCCTGGCTGGATCAACAGGGCAGCCTCGCTGCAAGAGCTTTGGCAGCGCCGTTTCGACTGGATCCAAGACGCAGCGAGGACCCGCGCATTCGTTAAACGCGCAATTCGGGAAGGCGATTTCTTGGTCGCGTATGATGCTGCACGCGAAACGGTCGAGGAACGTCAAAGTGCCGATCCGTGGATGCAGCAGCAGATGGCGCTCGCTCTTGCCCAACTGGGTTCCACCGCGCGGGCGCAGGCTATCCTAATGACGCTTGTCAATAAGGATCCGACAAACCGTGAAACCCTGGCTCTTCTTGCACGAACTTATAAAGATCAATGGTGTACCGATACGTCCAACGCAGCGGCACTCAATTCAGCATTTGAATGGTACAAGCGGGGTTTTGAGATCGACCCACCCGATTATTACCCTGGGATCAACGCTGCAAGCCTCGCGCTGCTGCGACACGACCACACGACAGCGCATCGCTTAGCCGGCGAAGTGCTCGAGATCTGTAAGCGTAAACTAGCTGCGCCTGATCCCAATGAGATCTATTGGCTAAGAGTTACCCTGGCAGAGGCTCTGGTCATTCTCAGGAGACGCGCAGATGCCAAAAAAGCGTATCGAAGCGCGGCTGCGACGCCAGACCTTAGTTTGCGGGAGCTTTCTTCGACTCGCCGACAAGCACGCCTGCTATCCAAGCATCTTTATCGCAATTCCCATGTGTTTGATACTTGTTTCCCGATTCCTAAACTCGTTGTCTTTTCTGGCCATATGCTGGATACCGCTGGTCGTAGCGTTCCGCGCTTTCCAGCTAGTAAGGAGCGCTCGATTCGGTTAGCCATTAACAAACAGCTCGAATCGATCGGTGCCGGAATTGGCTTTTCCAGCGCCGCGTGCGGATCGGATATCATTTTTCTTGAAGCGATGCTGGATCGCGGTGCGAATGTGCATGTCGTTCTGCCGTGGCCAAAAGAGGAGTTCATCCAGACAAGCGTAGCCATCACCAAAGATGATAATTGGATTGCTCGCTTTGAGGACGTCCTTCGTCGAGCGGCGTCGGTGCGGGTTTTGGGCCAGTTACACGTCCCTGGCAGTGCAATCGGCTTCGATTACTGCAACTCGGTCATGGTCGGTTTGGCGCGTCTCTATGCGCGATCCTTAGATCTCGAACTCGTCCCGCTTGCTGCTTGGGACGGTCTCCCGGGCGAACCGGGCGGTACAGGCTCATTTGTCCGTTACTGGCGCGCTCACCACGTGCCCGTGAAGATTATTCCAATGCATTTTCGAGTGCCCCCAAGAACCTCTCGAACTAAACGCGTGAGCGATTTTGGACAGGAAATTGACGATGATTTGGAAAAGTGGATGCGCGCAACTAGCCGGCAGGAAATCAAGGCCATCCTATTTGCCGATGTGACCAGTTACGCCCAGCTAACAGAAAAGGATCTGCCGAAGTTCATAGGTCAATTTTCGCAACGAATATCACGCTTGGTCGCGGAGAGCGCCCTCGCTCCCACGAATGTGAACACGTGGGGCGACGCTTTTTTCTTTGTGTTTAATCGCGTGGAGCATGCCGGCCGTTTTGCGCTTGAGCTTCGCGATCTGGTCAAAACAACGAATTGGGCTGACCTTGGTCTACCACCAGAGCTAAGCATTAGAATAGCGGTCCACGCCGGACCGATATTTGTAACATTTGATCCAGTAAGCAGACAGATGACATTTACTGGCGCTCATGTCGTCCGTGCTGCCCGGATCGAGCCAGTGGCTCACGCGGGCGAGGTTTTTGCCAGTGAAGAGTTCGCTGCGCTTGCCGCCGCCGAGGACGCTCAAGAGTTTTCCTGTGACTTCGTCGGGACTACGCAACTGGCCAAGAGCTATGGCTCCTTTCGAATCTACAGCTTGGTGCGTTCCCAAAACACAGTAGCTTTGAAGTTGTAATAGAGAGTCAGACCAACCGCGCGGGTTCACGATTCTTGGATGCCACAGCTGTCGTGGTTAAAGTCTCTGCACGATGGATAAAGTCCGGTGTATGTGAATAGCATTCCCTCTAGCCTACCAATTGCACGTTTCGATCGCTCGCCGTGATCGTCTTGCCGCGGGCGATCATTTCGCGGTAGGGCGATTTAGGGGTCGCTGAGAAAACGAGTATTAAAGGTATAAAGCTGACCCGACCGTCTACTGGCGTCGCACCCATGGCTAGCCGACGACCCCTAGGCGCGCTCGGGGAAAAGTAGAGAGCTATGGCTTCTTTTTCATCCTGAAAAACAGGATAGAACCGCTCCGGCATCGTTTCACTGGTGCGCGTTTGCCGCGTGCGAAACTCGGCGGGCCCGCATAGGCTTCCAAAGTGTCGTGTAACCACTCGGCCCAGCGAATATGCCCGCTGCTTCCATCGTGGCGCGTCTCGAGATTATCCTGTGACTGTACCTCAGGAACGCCCAGTGATTCATTGTCGAGGCGGCACAGTCTAGTGAGCGCAAAGATTCTGCGTCAACAGGCTAGGCAATCTGATCTGGGAGACTCATTGCGAACGAGACGCGCTACCAACTGAGCTATACTCCCATCGTCGGCAAAGAGATTAGCACGCCGGGCCGATTTTTCATCAAGTCAAACCAGGTTTGAATTTTCCGGCTCAAATCGTCAACGGCCGCTGACGTCGCTCTCGATAATACGAGCGAAGCGAAAGAACGATTGCAGTGGGCGCTTTCGCGTTTAAGGTGCGCTCTTCAATTCCTAGCATGCTCCAGACGATTCTCGCTCAGGCTCAAAGCGCGCCGCCTCAAGCAGTCCCCGGCGGCGGCATCGGCTCCTTTTTTGTGCCGCTGATTTTCATTTTCATAATCATGTATTTTGTGATGATCCGGCCGCAGAAAAAACGGCAGCAACAGCAGCAGAATTTGATGGCAAGTTTAAAAACCGGCGACCGGGTCGTGACCAACGCCGGCATTCACGGTCTGATTTCGAACGTAAAAGAGAACACCGTGCTCGTGAAGGTGGCCGATAACGTAAAGATCGAGATGGAGAAATCGGCCATTACAAATGTGCTGAAAGAGAGTTAAATCATTAAATCGAAATGACTCCCGCGCTTACATTTTTTGTTGGGCTCGCAATGCTGGTCCTCTTCGGTTGGTACTTCGCAACTGATCAAGGGCCGCGGAAGCGCCTCCTAGCCGGCACGCTGATGCTGTTGCTTGTCACCCTCAGCATCGCCGCGATTTGGCCACCACAGAAAAAAATCGCACTTGGACTCGATATTCAAGGTGGCACCTCCTTCCTCATCCGACTCGTGCCCGGCGACAAGCCGATCACCAAAGGAATGCTTGATCAGGCAGTCGAGGTGATTCGGAAGCGCGTGGATTACTTTGGCGGAGGCGAACCGATCATTAGCCCAGTCGGCGGCGATCGGATTCTGGTCCAGATCCCGGCTGGGTCGTTCATTTGCGGTTCGACCCCGAAGGCGGCAAGAAGTTCGGCGACATCACCGCTGCGCATGTTCATCATCGCTTTGCGATTGTGCTTGATGGCATCATCCAATCTGCGCCTGTCATTCAAGATGCAATTTATGGTGGTGACGCGCAAATCACAGGAAGATTTACTGAGGAAGAAGCGCGCGGGCTGGCGAGTGTGCTTGAGAACCCGTTGCAAACGCCTGTGAGCATCGAAGAAGAGCGGAGCGTCTCGCCGACTCTCGGACTCGATTCGATCCGGGCCAGCATCCTCGCCGGCTTGGTTGGACTGGCCATCACGCTCGTCTGCGTGGCCATTTACTACAAAATTCCCGGTCTTGTCGCAAATCTGGCGCTGATCATCAATCTGATCCTGCTCATCGGCGCGCTCACGATGTTTCATTTCGTCCTCACATTACCGGGCATTGCCGGTATCATTTTAACAATTGGTCTTTCAGTGGACGCGAACGTGCTCATTTACGAGCGATTGCGCGAAGAAATGGCCCTCGGGAAGTCGCTCAAGGTCGCCCTTAACACGGCCTATGAGAAAGCGTTTAGCTCGATTTTCGACGCCAACGTAACGACGCTGATCACGGCGGCGATTCTGTTTTGGAAAGCGAGCGGCCCGGTGAAAGGCTTCGCGATCTCACTTACGCTCGGTATCTTGGCGTCGTTGTTCACGGCCCTCATCGTGGGGCGGAACTGCCTCGGTTGGCTTGTCGATACAGGACGGCTGAAGCGCATCTCGATGTTGCATTTGATTTCAGCGCAAAACATCAATTTTCTCGGCAAAGGCTTTATCGCCTGCATGTGCTCGCTCGCGCTGCTCTTGGCCGGCGCGACCGCCTTTTACATCCGCGGTGAAAGAAATTTTGGCGTCGATTTTCGCGGCGGCGACCTGATCACATTAAGCGCCCCGGGCAAGATCGACATCGCACAGGTGCGCAACGCGCTCAAGCCGATCGGACTTGCCGACGCGTCAATCCAGGAATCCACACAAGCGGGGAAGAGTTACATCACCGTCCGCACGCCGTTGAACACCAGCGACAAAGTGGAAAAGCAAATCATGCAGACACTTCCGAATGCGGGATTTCATGTGGAAGGTTCCGAGCGAGTCGGCGCTCTCGTCGGCGGTGAGCTGGCAAAGAGTTCGTTGATCGCGCTGGGCCTCGGCATCTTGGGAATTTTAATTTTCGTAACGTTCCGCTTCGAACTTTCCTTCGCAGTAGGCGCGATTGTCGCGTTGTTGCACGACGTGCTTATGACGGTCGGTATGTTCGCGTTACTCGGCCGCGAACTGACGCTCACGATGGTCGGCGCAGTGCTGACCATCGCCGGTTATTCCATTAACGACACTATCGTCGTTTACGACCGAATCCGTGAAGGCCTGGCTAGCGGACGGCGTGGAACGATTGAGGAGATAATGAACTCGAGTATTAACCAAACCCTTAGCCGCACCATTCTTACAAGCACAGTCACGCTTATCCCGATTCTCTGTCTGTTTTTCTTTGGCGGCGCAGTGTTGCGCGATTTTTCCCTCGCCATCATCATCGGCGTGGTGGTCGGTACTTACTCTTCGATCTTTATCGCCTCGCCTATCGTATTGTGGTGGACGCGCGCCCGGGGCGGCAGAGAGACAGCTTTGCGCCGCGAGGTTACCGAAAAAGCAGCGACCGCAGCAAATCCTCTCGCCCAACGCTAAAGCCCCTGCTGAAGCTGCGTTCTTTGGGCGATCTTTCGGTCGGCCGACGCATTGGATAGCCTTTCAGCGTTTTGCCGCGAAGATTTGACGAGGTCGCGTGGCCCAAGTAGGCTCCGGCTCGCCGGCTAAGAGTATATTTCAAAATCGAGGTGATTATCGATGCCAGAAGTGATTGTTCGTAAAGGTGAACCTGTCGATCGCGCGCTGAAGCGGCTAAAAAATAAGCTGGACGCCGAAGGTATTCTCGAGGAAGTCCGCCGTTTACGCGCCTTCGAGACACCTTCCCAAAAGCATCGCCGCAAGGCAAAAGCCAACGCCAAGCGCGGTAAAATGAGGTTTCGGTA
>WNGI01035075.1_pt1 | contig 10305 bp, 10 predicted proteins | sample 5400621 | NCBI WGS metagenome assembly WNGI01 (sample SAMN13153374, study PRJNA577476) | soil metagenome | isolation source: 20 cm soil or saprolite under Garry oak tree replicate 1 | place: USA:California | collected 2016-06-15 | reverse complement strand
ATACCCATTGCGTGTGAGCATCTGCGCATAATAGACACCCATTTTGCCGATGTAGTAAGCAAGAGGAGCGGCCGCAGCAAAGCGAGCCGCCGTTATTTCTTCCTCGCTTGCATGTTCGCTGAGAATGACACTTGTAATATAGGGGGCAATCATCGCGCTATGCGGAGGACGACCAGCCTTGCGTGCTCCTTCATCAAGCTGATCGCGCAGTTCTCCCCACTTATTGCTGGGCCAGTAAACCGGCAGTACACCATCAGAAATTTCGCCTGATTGCACCACATTTTTCGGCCCCATGGCAGCAATATAAATAGGTATTTCAGTACGTGGAGGGGTAAAGCGTAGTTTAAAACCCCGCTCTAGATGGAATATTTCGCCGTTGTAGACCAGTTTTTCTCCGCGCAGGATCATTTTGATAATCTCAACGTATTCGCGGGTCCGCTGTACCGGCTTCTGGAAAGGTACACCATGCCAGTGTTCGATAACATTGGCTCCTGATGGGCCAAGACCGAGGAGGATGCGGCCGCCAGAACGTTCATCCAACGTGGCAACAGTACTGGCGATCAATGCGGGAGTGCGTGAATAAATATTAGCGATGCCAGCCCCAATCTTGATACGTTTGGTGGCACGCACAAGATCGGCCATAGAAGTAAAGAGTTCGTAGCCCCAGGATTCGCCGAGCCAGATCGAATCGTAACCCAGTTCGTCCGCAATCTTGACCTTTTCTACTACCTGGTCCCAGGCAGCAGGGAAATTCGGAGAATCGGCTAGCAGTCCGATGCGGTTGCTGTATGCTCGTGTCATGCCTTGATCCATCTTTCTATGGTCTATAATTTTTTATCAATGGTCCATTATACACCACAGAAAGATGTTTTTAACTCAGGAACGACGTTGCCAACTGGTCAAACGCATCGGCACGCTCGATATGCGGGCAATGCCCACAAGCCTCAAACACCTCTACAGGGCTTCATCCCAAAATATGAAAAAAATAGCATGGCAAACCTTGCGATTTGCCATGCCGATTTGTAAACACTGTACGAGTGCGATTTTATGAATTACTGCGCGTGGAACTTCACCTGGTTACTGGCACCAGTCTGCTCATCAATGGCCTGAACGAAGGAGGTTTGTCCGCTAACCAATCCTCCTGGCGCGGTAACAGTTACTTTGAATGTTCCACTAGCTGAGGCTTGCACGCGAGTGAGGAATAGTTGACCTCCACCTGAACCTCCTGAGCCTCCCGTTCCTGGGAAGAGCCAGAGGATGTCCACAAAGCCAGACGGGGTAAAGTGGCTTCCTCGCACTGTGATAAGCGTAAAAGAGGGACCGCTGTTAGGCGAAATTGATAAATTGGGATTGACCATGAAATTAGTAGTTGCCGCCACTCCGCTCGTTTTGCCACTGGCCACTATATCGTTGAAACCAAAACCAATTTTCGCAGTGGAAGGCACAATAAAGCTGGTCGTGAAGGCTCCTTTAGCGTTTGTGAATGTTTTAGCTACGAGGGTATTCTGGAATACTATTTTCACACCCTCATTGCTTCCGAATCCACCACCGTTCAGGGTTACAGTTGTCCCGATGACCCCCGATGTTGGGCTGGCGATGACAGCCGGTGTCTCATGCACAAGCGCGCTGGCAGTCACTAGACTGATACGACCTGTCGCAACGAGTTGTAATGACGAACCAAAGGGAAAGCTGGGCATATTGAGCGTAGTAAACACATTACCATTATTGTCCGCCCCAGCAATACCAGCTTTCATCGTCCCTGACACACTATCATTCCACACCAGGTTAACCGTCTCATTTGCTGCAAAGCCACTTCCATTAACAGACGCCTGGGAACCGAAGGTGGGCGTTCCCCCATACTGACCAAACACTGACAGGCTCGGTTTGGTAAATGTGAACAACACCTTTACGCTAAATGTGTTGCTGTTCACATGTACAAAGTACCTGGTTCCCTTTACATAGGTCGAGGGGATGGTCAGTTGCGCAAAAAAGGAACCGAATAGGGGATCAGTAACAACCGTGACGACTCCATTTGAAGTTGTTTGAAAGAAGATCTTCACCGTTGCATTCGTTGCGAAGCAATTGCCATTAACACTGATTGAAGTACCTGGACTGGCTGTGGTTGGAAAGATGTTAACCGACGGACTTTGGCCTATAAAACAGCCACCACCACTTGCCTTTGCTGCGGATCCCGGGTGAATTACAAGCAAGGCAGGAACAAGGAGTAGCACCAGTAGCCCTGAGATGAACAGAATCGTAGTTCGTTTATTTGGGAAAATCTTTTGTAACATGCTCATATCTCTCCTTAATATGAGAAACAACAATAAAAAAGGTATAAGGGACAGTTGACGAATTATCCCACATTAGGATAGTCGATTAGAGATGCGAAATATATGTAGAACTGGTTATGATTTATCCTTGAATTGTCAGCTATGGTTGAGATATCTCAATGCAACCATATTTTATATACAAAGTATTTCTTGACTCAGCCTGAATCAGGATGTATGCTCATTTAAAAGCAAGGAGCATATAAGCGATGGATCAGCATATTGAGCGCATCCTGAACCAGGTACCGGGTTGGAACGTCGCCGACGCAGTTGTGGCCCCACTGGTTGGTGGTATTACCAATCAAAATTACCGCGTAGACATTGATGGAGAAACCTTTGTATTACGTATCGGAGGTAAAGGTACGCACCTGCTTGGCATCAATCGTGGCCGCGAAAGCATCTGCACTACAATTGCTGCGCAGGTTGGTGTGGGAGCGGAGGTTATACACTTTCTACCCGCCGAAGACGTGCTTGTCACACGCTTTATCGTTGGCACAGGTATCACACCTGAAACTGCCGCTCAACACGATATGCTGCGCCGCATCGTCGATTCTATGAAGCGTTATCACGCTGGGCCAGCTTTCCCAGGCACCTTTTCTCCATTCGAGACGGTGCGCAGCTATCACACACTGGCGCTCGAACATGGTGTTTCGTTTCCCGATACGCTTCCACAGGTTTTTGCCTTAATGCAACAAATCGAGCAGACCCTTGCAATAAGTGGCACAACATACGCCAGACCTTGCCACAATGACCTGCTCGCCAACAATTTCATCGATGACGGTCATACCATCCGCATTCTTGATTGGGAGTACGCCGGGATGGGTGACCTCTTCTTCGATCTTGGTAACTTCGCTGTAAACCAGTCCTTAAACGAAGAACAGTGCGCACTGCTCTTACTAAACTATTTCGGAGAAGTACGGCCTGCCGACCTGGCGCATCTTCATCTGATGCGGCTCGGCTCCGATTTACGTGAGTCGTTCTGGGGATTTTTACAAATAGGTATTTCAGAACTCGACTTTGATTATAAAGAGTACGCCCATCATCACCTGAATCGCTTCTTACAAAATGTTCAAACAGCACCTTTCGAACAATGGCTCCAAGAAGTTACAAATTAATATAAAAATCAGGGGTGCAGGGGGCGAAGCCGCCCTGCCGGGGTCTGGGGTGTCCCCAGTAATTCCCTTTTTCTTCGCCGACGCAGGCGGCGAGTCTCTTGAAACGCTGTAAAAAGGACTTTTTAATTGTTCCGACGACTTAGGGACATGGTTCTCGATGGAAGTCAAACTAGCGTTACTAAATATTTTTAAGGGAACCATAAGGAGACCCATTTATGCACGATCAAGCCAGAGTTGTCATTATAGGCAGCGGCATCGCTGGTTCCAGCATCGCTTACCATCTGACCGAACGAGGATGGCGCGACATTGTTGTACTCGAACAAGGGCCACTTTTCAGAGGCACGACTTCACACGCGCCCGGTCTTGTTGGTCAACTGCGCTCATCTATCAGCCTGACAAAGATGCTAGTCTATAGCATAGCGTTGTACAAACAACTACAGGTAAATGGCAACCCAGGCTACTTTGAAGTTGGAAGCTTGCGCCTGGCCTCATCGAAAGAACGCATGGAGGAACTAAAAAGGCAGGTAGGCTTCTCGAGAAGCGCCGGATTAGAAGCTGAACTCATTAGCGCCAGTGAAGCAAAACGCCTGTTTCCCATGATGGGTCTGGATGGAGTCGAAGGTGCTTTATTGCTGCCAACCGATGGTTCAGCTAAAGCTCCTATTCTGGCTGAGGCCTTAGCAACTATAGCACAACAGCGCGGCGCAACTTTCTACACCAATACCCGTGTCACAGGGATCGAAGTTGTGAACGGTCATGTGAAGGCGATCAACACCTCACAAGGTCGTATTCGCACAGAAATTGTTGTTGCTGCCGCTGGTATCTGGTCACCAAGGATTGGTCGTATGGTTGGCATTTCTGGTAACAGTATTGTGCTGGGTGGATACGAACATGATCCTGCAGCTTTTGATGTTGACGCCATTCCTGATAACTCTAATCCCACTGTACAAAGCTTCGACCCAACACGCTTCGAGAGCTTGATGCAGGGATGTATCAAACGCGTCCCGTCCCTTCGAGGTGTCGAGCTTGTGAAGCAAGTGAATGGGTTAGAGTCGTTCACTCCTGATGGTGAGTTTGTCCTGGGTGAGTCGCCGGATGTACAAGGCTTCTGGGCCGCCTGCGGCTTCTGCGCGCATGGCATTTCAGGCGCTGGTGGTGTTGGTAAAATGATGGCAGAGTGGATTATTGATGGTGAACCCAGCCTGGATCTATGGGAAATGGATATCCGTCGTTTTGGCGCATACACTGCAAGCCGTCGTTACATCGCTACTCGTGTCAACGAAATCTACAGCACATACTATGACATTAGTTACCCCATGCGTGAACGTAGCAGCGCGCGTAAATTGCGCATCAGTCCCGTGTATAATCGTCTCGAAGAACTCGGTGCCGTTTTTGGCGAGAAAGCTGGCTGGGAGCGCCCCAACTGGTTCGCCTCGAATGAACGGCTGGCCGAAGGCCAGGGATGGCCCGAGCCATATAGTTGGGCCAGTCGTTACTGGTCACCCGCAATTGGCGCCGAACACCAGGCCACACGCGAGCACGTGGCAATGTTTGATGAAACCTCTTTCAGCAAGATAGAAGTAATCGGCCCTGGCTCACTGGCCTTTTTGCAGTACATTACTGACAATCAGATGGACCAACCCATAGGAGCCATCACCTATACTCAAATGCCAAATAAGCATGGCGGCACCGAATGTGATCTGACCGTAACCCGCCTGGCTGCTGATAGATTCCAGATCATCACCGGCACCGCCTTTGGCAACCATGACCTCTCTTGGATTCGCAGCCAGATGCCGGGCGATGGCTCGGTCTATGTGAACGACATTACATCCAGTCGTTGCTGCATCGGTGTATGGGGACCACGAGCTCGCCAGCTGATGCAGCTGGTGAGTGAAGACGATTTCTCGAATGAAGCTTTCCCTTACCTGACAGCGCAAAATGTGACGATTGGCAATATTCCTGTACTGGCACTGCGTGTAACCTACGTGGGTGAGCTCGGCTGGGAGATTTACGCACCAATGGAGTACGGTCTCAAGCTATGGGATACCCTGTGGGAGGCAGGGCAACCGCTTGGCATGCTGGCGGCAGGCTATAGAGCTATCGAGTCGCTGCGCCTGGAGAAAGGGTATCGCTATTGGAGTGCAGATATCCATTCAGAATATAATCCCTACGAAGCTGGCCTGGGTTTTGCAGTCAAACTGCAAAAGGGTGATTTCCTCGGTCGGGAAGCATTAGAACGTATCAAAGCACAGGGCGTCATACGCAAGTTGAGTTGCCTGATAATGGATGATCCAGCCGCCGTTGCATTAGGAGGCGAACCCTTGCTTAATGGCAAGCAAGTGCTGGGCTTTGTCACGAGCGCTGGATATGGCTATACCGTGAGACAAAGCATTGTATATGGGTATTTACCTGTCGAATACGCCGTACCCGGAACTCGGGTCGAGTTGCAACTATTCGGGATACATCATGGAGCGACGGTAATGAAGGAGCCGCTGTATGATCCGAAGAACGAGAAGATTAAGGCATAATGCGTTCCCTACTTCACATGAATGCTGAACGGCACACTGACCACGTACTGTGGACACAGTTGACCTTTTTTGCACACCGCTCTGCCATAAAAATTCAGTTGTGTAGTACCAGTCCCTTGAGCAGTAAACCGCCAGATGCAGGCATTTGCAGTTTGCGAGGCATAGCCATAAGGTGTTTGCAGTTGCAGTACACCCTGCGAAGTAGTGGGACCATTCCATAACTGGCCAAAGGGCAGTTGTATCTCGATCACGTCGCCCTGATGAGCATTGACTGCAGTATTGCTATTCGACATTTTCAGCACAACGTTGGCCTGTGTCGAAGTAGTACCGACCACTGCATTACTAGGGCAACCATGAGGACTTACGGGGCTGGTGGCAATTGGCGCGGGGGTAGTCCCCGTTGAGGTCGAACCCGACCCAGAGCTTGAGTTCGTGCCACAGGCTGTTAGTATGAAGGCGAGCGCTGTAGCCAGTGAAATAATCAACCATATTGATTTTCGTCTGTCAATCTGAACCGTACGCATTTTCGTTTCTCCTTATCCTCTTCGCTCGAATACCTACTTCTTCAAAAGATTTGAGTAAATAAGAGCTTCTAGTGTCAAGACGTTTCATTGTGTAATAAAGTTCCCAGGTAGAATCATCTAACTGGAATAAACGGGAATGGGAGAAAAGTAGGCATACTTATTTACTTGTTGCCAGCATCGCAAGCAATTCTTCTGCATCAGATAAAAAGCGGCGTGAAGAGAGGACTTGATGAGCGAGGCCTAAACGCAATGCTTCTTTAGCTTGAATAGTTTCGCCGGTCAGCATCATTCGCATGGTGGCGTTGCATCCTATAAGTGCGGGAAAATAGACTGCAGCAACCGGTGGAAATACTCCTAAAGAGATTTCCGGCAAGCCGAAGGTTGCGTCTTCGTGGGCAATCACGGTATCGCAGAGCGCTGCCAATTCACAGCCACCGCCGAGCACATGGCCTTTCACCAGGGCTACGGTAGGAATATTGTGCGAACGGAGTTTCTCAAATGCAGCGAAGTTATCATACACAGCACGCAACATTTCTTTTTCGCGCCCATCAAGATGATCACGCACATCGACACCTGCGCAGAATGCCCGATCTCCAGCACCTGTGATGACTATTAAACGAGGAGGATGCTCGATTGCATCATGCATGGCGGCAGTTAGTTGATCAAGCATTTCGATCGAGAGAATATTAAGGGGAGGCCGATCAAGAATCAACCATAGTATGTCATTATGGAGGCGTATACGCACGTTGGACATACACTAACTCCCGTCAAAATTTCTATAAACGGACTGTCGCAAAGTTCAGTGCCCGCGGGCACTGAACTTTGCGACAGTCCGTTTATATTTTTACTACCTTCCTGAGAAACTTCCTTTGCGTTTTTCATTGTAGGCAGCAATGCCTTCTTTGGCATCTTCGCTCTGGAAGCAGAGCTGCTGTAGCTCTCGTTCGATTGCCAGGGCTTCGGAGAAGGCCACTTCAGCGCCAGATTGAACCGCGCGCTTGATACGCCCAACCGTCTTGGATGCCCTGTTGGGAGGACAGAACTGGCGAGCGTAGTTCATGACCTCTTCCCAGAAGTTCTCCGGCTCGTAGATGTAGTTGATGAGACCCAGTTCCTGTGCCTCTTCAAAGCTGATGAGCTTGCCTTCGGTCATCATTTCAATGGCTTTATTCTTGGGGAGCGCGCGCGCCATACGCTGCGTGCCACCCGTACCAGGAAGAACGCCCAGCGTGATTTCAGGCAGTCCAACCTTGCCGGAATTTCGACGGGCGATACGAATATCACAGGCAAGCGCAATCTCCAGACCTCCACCAACAGTGTGACCATTCAAAGCCGCAATTACCAGCTTGGGAGTCTGTTCGAGGCGTGTTAAGGTCTCATTCGCATGCAGACAAAAATAGTATTTGAAAGTCGGTGTAACAGCATTGAGCATACCGATATCTGCGCCCGCACAGAAGAACTTTTCGCCTGCACCTCGCAGCAGAATTACATGCACATTTTCGTCGAAACGCGCCTGCAAAATAGCCTCATCGAGCTGGCGCATCATCTCATAACTATAAGTATTAGCCGGCAAGTTCGTTAACTCAATTACACCTATGCCCTCAGTTACAGTATAATTTACTAATGTTCGTTCTGATGTGGTAGTCACAGTTGGCCTTCCTTTCGTGCTACATCATAAGCATCCAGTATGTCATCATCTTTGACGCATTCAAACGGTGTATGACACGCGTTACAATAAAATTGTACTGTCAGTAGTTGCTGGCCGAACAAAGAAAAGAATTCAGTGTCGGTCGAGCGGCAAAAGGGGCAGGCAATCTGCACGTTTGCCTTTGTTTTTGTCCCTTGCTTGTCTGTATTATATTCCATTACGATAAACCAACAGATTTCCGTCTTGTGACACTATCCCATGCATTCCAGGGAAGTGACTGGCGAAGTTCCCAGCATTTCGTGTCAACATTAAAGAATACAGGAACATCGATTTCCAGACTGCTCAATGTTGGCATAATTTTTTGCAGATAGCGACGTCGCAATTCGTCAGGTGTTGCATCGATGATCCCTTCACGATAAAGGCTTTGCATATTCGGATCATCTTCGGGGCCAAACCAGCAGAGCGTCTCATCCCACAGGCGAAACAGCGAGGCTACCAGCGTTGAACGCACGGCTCCTCCGGCTTTGGCAAGACGGCGCACCCAGCCATCTGCATGCATTTCATGAATACGCTCTTCCTGCACGATTTTACGAGCGCGCTGGCGTAATGGCTCATAGCTAGAATTTTGCGCCGATGCAAAGAACGTCGTTAGAGCCATATCCAACAAAAAATTGGTGGCAACAAAGTCGGACCACCCCTGGAAATCATGATCGAGATAGGCAAGATGGTAATGTAATGTGCGAGTCATGGGTTCGACCTGGCTGGGGTCTGACCCTGCCTGGGTAAAGTCTTCGAGCAATGGATAGAGTGTCCGGGCGTGCCCTAGTTCATCCTGTGTGGGCGCTCCATTACACCAGTAAGCGTAACGCCGCCCTATAGCCTGCTTGTTATCTGCCAACGACGAAAGAACTGCAAATAAGGCCGCATTATCTATATGTGAACCAGCCATACGTTATTCCTTCTCACCATACATCATGATTCAATCACCGTGACAATGCTGTCACGGGGTATGATAACCATCTCAATCCAACTGAACTCATCATAGATGCTGCGGGCATACACCTTTGCCAGTTCCATATCGTCCGCCATCACATTGCCAATCTCGTGTAGTGGCTCTTCATACTTGCGACGTGCGTACACCTGCCACACTCGAGTCTCATTCAGCGCTTCACGCCTCCGGGGCGCGCTGGTTTTGCTACTGTTCATGCGGAAACTCCCCACGTACGCATAATCTCGATACCCTCCTCAGTCAGCCTTGCCTTCGTCCAGACAGGATCCCACACTATTTCAATGCGCACCTCTCGCACGACTGGCTCTTGCAACAAACGTGCGCGTACATCATCCATGATAAAATCCATCGCCGGACACCCCATCGCAGTGAATGTCAGTTTGATATCCACGATCCCCTCATACTCTGACATCGCGACGATCAAACCCATATCTACAACGCTAATCGGTATTTCTGGGTCCGTCACATCACGCAAAGCATCCCATAAAGCAGGACAGGCCGAATCATCACTCGGATGGGTCTCTAAAGATGGATAGTTGGTGGTCATGCATCCTGCTCCAAAAGTCGTATCATCTCACGCTTTCCTCGCTGCAGCATTCCAACGAACTCTTCATTCATCGGCCCGCGCGCCTTCCAGCGTATCATGACATCATCCCAGGTGCAGGGACCATCCTCAAGCAGCCAGTGCTTAGCTTGAGCGTCAAAATGGGAGGGAAAAGGACAATCGATCACGTATTTCTTCTGCGTTTCATCGTAATGCGCCGGGACGTTGAGATGCAATTCTTCGCACAATGGGACAGCGCTCGACATCCAGATCTGGCGCAATTCGTCATTGCTATGCCCTTTAAAGCCATATTCGAGCTGTTCACCATGTTTCTTCAAGTCGTCCGGCAGACCACACCACTCAACACTCAGCAAGAACATCCAGTCAACCGCCTTCTGCAACGCTTCGTGTCCACTATTATCCTGGTTGAGCTTGCGCATGCCCTGCTCTCCGTGGCGCAAGTGAAACGTCTCTTCCTTGTCTACTTTCACAAGGGCACGCTTCCATGGGCCAAAAGTTGTGCTATTGTAGACATCACTGAGCAGCACATAGCCCATCCGGTCATAGAATGCGTTAGCTACAATCAATTCCACCCAACTATCCAGGGGTA
>WNGI01006989.1_pt1 | contig 10305 bp, 8 predicted proteins | sample 5400621 | NCBI WGS metagenome assembly WNGI01 (sample SAMN13153374, study PRJNA577476) | soil metagenome | isolation source: 20 cm soil or saprolite under Garry oak tree replicate 1 | place: USA:California | collected 2016-06-15 | reverse complement strand
GGGAAGCTGTGGTGGATGTGGGCGTTCAGCACCCCGCAGGTAACCGTCTATAGCATTCAGCCGGGACGCGGATTCGAACAAGCGGCCCTGGTGTTGGGAGCGGACTTTGCAGGTTTCTTGGTGCGCGACGGGTGGAGCAGCTATCGTCAGTTTTCCAAGGCCCTGCACCAAACCTGCTTAGCGCACCTGCTGCGGCGCTGTCGGGAGATGCTTTTGGTGGCGGGAAGAGGTGAGGCGGAATTCCCGCGCACGGTGCAAACCATTTTGCAGCAGGCTTTGCAGCTACGCGATCGTCGCCAGCAACGAAAGATCAGCGAACACGGAGCCGCGGTGGCCCAGGGAAGATTGGAAGTGCGGATGGATCGGACCTTGGAACGGCGCTATCGCTCACCGCAGAATCGCCGTTTCGCCAACCATCTATTACGTGAGCGGGAGGCTCTATTTACGTTCCTGAGCTGCCCTGGCTTGGAAGCGACGAACTGGCGAGCCGAACAGGCCATCCGCCCGATGGTGGTGACCCGCAAAGTCTGGGGTGGTAATCGAACCTCACGGGGAGCACATACCCAAGGTATTCTGGTCAGCATTCTTCAAACTTGCCGTCAGCAACTCCGCTCCGCTTCTTCTATCCTTCAAAAGCTGATCTGTGCTCCTCGGCCCAAGCCGCTGGACTTAACTGTCCCTACGCGCTAAACAAATACAAAAATTCTAGCAGTCAGCCCAGCAGCATCTATGGGTGATTAGGCTCTTCGTTTAGATATGCGAACAATACTTGCTTCCCCTGCGGCACGCGGCTCCCGCCACTCGGTTCGACCGTGATAAAAACCGCGTTGATTTGTGCGAGGGATGAGGGATCGTCAAACCGCAAAACCCAACGTTTATTCGTGGAATTATCCACGTACATTACTCCGAGATTCAGCGCGTTGTTGCGATCCGGCCCACGCAGTCCCCACGCCTGGAATGTGCTTGCGTTCTTCAGACCCGACTGCTGATCTAGATCGTAAGCATAGAAAATTAAAGATTTCCCTTTTGTATAAAAGACTCTTCCGTACGACTTCTTCTTTTTGCCGTTTGCGCCGATGTCGTACACCTCGGCGAGATAAAGGTCACGCGCTCCCATCAGCTCGCGGATGTCGCGATCCGAGTCAAGAAACTCTTGTTGCTTTGTGATAAGCCGTTGTTGTTCGGCGAGACTCACATCTTTTTCTCTAAGCAACTGCGACATCTGAAGGGTCCGGCTTTCGAGACTCGCCATCCTAACTGCATCGTCCGTACTTGTTTGCCGGAGAGCCTCAACCTGTTTTTGGCCTGCTGCAAGGAGGGACTGCTGGTCATCAAGCTTGCGAAGAAGCTCCTCGCGCTGCGAGGAAATCCTCTGGGTTTGCTCCTCGCCTTGCCGGTCTCTCGTTAGCAAGCTCGCTTTTAACGCTACGACCTGTTTCCTTTCTCTCTCGAGGTTCCCTTTCAATTCCGCGATCGTGCCCTCTCGCTGTGCCAAGCGAACCTGAATTGCATCCCGTTGCTGCAGAAGTCTGCCAATCTCCGCTCGGTGGGCTTCTTCGTGCCGCTGCAATTGCTCGACAACCTGCGATTCTTTCAGGGCACGCTTCCCACCCAAGCGGTAAATCGACCCTGCTAGGCCAACCACGAGAATGATTGATCCACCGACCGTTAATGTCGTCCGGAGATGTGGTTGAGAGAGAAGAATCGAAACTCGCCCCTTCAAGGTATTCCAAGAAAGGTACATATGGCCTAGCACGCGGTCAAACTTTGTCATACCGCCAGCTTCACTTTCAAGGGCGGCGTACAGCCTGCTCTTGCCATCCTCAATGGACCACGGCAAGACTGGGATCTGCAAATCGTCTATCATCTCTTCGGTGATGCTTGCGAGTGTATATCGCAGGTACTGGTGTTGTTCCAAACGGGACTGACATTCCGTACATTCTTTGAGATGTCGCTCGAAAGAAGCTTTCGTTTCAGGCGACATCACACCCATTAAATAGTCTAGGCTAGAGTCGTTCCCAAGATGCTGCGAGTTCATCACGCTCTGTCGGTTGATTGGCATTTTCTTTCCACCGTTGCTTCGTGGCAAGTTCCAGAAACGGTCCCTTCGAACACGATAGCTCTCAAGCGATCAATGCCGCGATAAACGTGATGCTTAACTCTGTCATAGGACCAATCCAACTCTTCAGCGATCTCTTTAAGTGTATAATCTCTCAGATAGTATAATTTCAATGTCAACTGCTGCTCCTCCGAGAGACTCCTGAATGCAGCCTTCATGCGAGGATTCCAAATGATCGAATCTGCCGGGTCGGTATTCAAGCTTGGCTCGGGCGGATTAACGCGCGCCCCGGGTTCTTCGCTTCCATGCCGCCGTCCATGGCGGGCTTTCAAATAGGCGCGCCGATTAAAGCAGCTGTGATACGCCAGTTGAACGAGCCAGGATCGCGCGCTACCCTTCTGTGGGTCAAAGGATCCGCAGCGTCTGTACATGCAAAGGAAGACATCGTGAACGAGGTCTTCAGCCTCGGATTGATCTCTCAGGATGCGCACGCACACCCAATAGGTTAATCTGGCATAACGCTGATAGAGTAGCCCAAGGGCCACCACGTCTCTTTTTTGGAGCCGCAGTATGAGACCCTCGTCGCTGACCATTTCTTCCGCAGCTTCGACCTCACGGCCACGAGTAGTCTGTTCTTCAACCGAACCGAGGCTATGAGTGTCCCCTTCGTTATGTCTCGGAAACTCTCCCGGAAAATAACGGGCGACCGATGAACTCATGCTGTCACCCGGGGTCGTCCATCCATATTATTGTGGTGGTTTAGGGCAGGCAGGTCAGAGGTCAACCGCGGCATCCCCTCCCGTTTTCGGCTCTCGGTTGGTATACCAACCACACAACGCATTTTCATCACCGTCCAGCGAACAAAATGAGGGCATGATTTGACGGCACTGGCCCCCCTTGTTAGAGTCGTCGGGGACGAGACATTGCTCAATATAAGCCATTTAACAGCAATACGTTGTACTGTCAAGAGCGTAGCGCAAGTAGGACTCTCAATTTTCTTGATCCGAAAGAATCGCTCTCCGCCGATTACTTCATTCCTGTTTTAATAGTCCAGAGTGGACTATGACCGTCTGGTAACGCGATTGCACATGGTTGGTGGACCAACCGCCTGATCGCGTCGAGCACGCAAAAATTTTGAGGATCAGTCGGTTCTGCCAGTGGGTCAACGCGCAGCGGCATGAGGATCACTGCGACAGAAGCAGCCTACGGCCGGCTTTCGGGCAACGACGAGACCTACATAACCGTCGAACTTTGCACATCGAGATTATGCCGCTTGATAGAGCCTACGACTTCCACATAATGTCCTTAGCCACTTCCCCAGTGGCTCGTTGTTCGGAAAGGTGCCATTGTATGCGTTGCGCCCTCAAACACATGGACGTAGAAGCGGCGAAGGATGATCTCAAGAACCACATCCTTGCCAAGCTCCCAGACGATTTTGCCCAACTGATGTGCCACCTTGCGTGACTGCAACACTGGCACTTACCATCACGACGGCCTCGCTCACCTTTTCAGCGAGCCTGTCGCACATATGGCGCTGTCAGCTTGTCACGAAGAGGTCTTCGAGCGAATGATCCTCTGCCCCAGCCCTTTGTGAGCCAAGTCGAGCGTTTCATTCTGGCCGCTTCACCGGATACACGTGAAAAACCCAAGACGTAGGTAATCACGATGCTGTGTCATTGCAGACGCAAGCCGAGCGCTTGTTTCTCTCGAACGTCAGGATTGCTTTGATACTTTTGAATTCTTGGGAATCGTCTCGTCCCGAGGCGACACGATCCGCATAGCCACACCGATTATTTGGCCTAAAATTTTAGCTTCCTCGGGGTATGCAAATGACCGTATCTCGCAAGGAGAATGAGGGTGAGGCACGAGTATGAGCTTGTCTCCATCCAATTTACACCAACCACACGCATACTCGGTTCCAAGATCCAGAAAATAAATCGGCCGATCATATTCACTGCCGTCCGTTTGCGATCTCACCTCTTTGACCTTTTTAGCCCTTTTGATCTTTTTGATTTCAGGATCGATCTGCACAAACGTGCCAGGTTTTATGAGCGGGTAAAGCGTGTAATCCTTTAGTCCGATATATCCATAGAGGTAAGGGTGCGCGCCCAAGCGTCGCAGCAACGCGACCGGAACTATACCCCAAGTCTTGACGATCCGCGACAGCAAGCGCGTTTCATTCGGATTCCAATCGCTACCAAAGTCTTTAGGAAGCTCGATCGTTTCGCTCTCTTCTAAGCTCCGATAATCTGTCAGGTGAGTTCCGGGGACCGGCATCTGGTCGTGATAAATGGCGACCTTCTGCGAATCCACGCCAATGACCAGGTGCAATCCCGTGACACTCATCCCATAAATGCTGGCAAGGCTAAATAATTTGTGAATGCTCGTTAGTGACGCGGACTCGACACCGCTTTCGATCTGCGATAAATAAGAATGGGAAATCGAGAACTCGGGATTACCCTCGCTCGCGGCAATCTCTTTGCTTCGAGACTCGACTTCGCGCGCGCTGAGCCCACGTTTCTCTCGGATCTGTCTGAGTTGTTCTCCCGGGGCCATGATATGGACTCTCGCCGCGTACGTTACCGATCGCGGTCAGATGCAAATTGACGGTTGCTTTGCACTACCGCGTCGGTTTATTTTGTGCCTAAGCTCTATATAATCAGCGCGGCAGAGGAACACTTGCTGTTGGTGGATATGAGTTCCTGTAGACTGTGAACGAGCTTCGGATTGAACTGTTCCCCAACGCCCCGGTTCGACGTCGCGGCAATATCGTCGGATCTTATCTCCCGCGCCTCTGGGTGCCCAAAACTCTATGTTCTTTCTGAACGGATGTCGATAGTACTCGGCACGCCCACCCATACATGGAGCCTCTATCGCGGCATACTGGATACTGTCTTGAGTCCAGAATTCGTTAAGCGTTTTTTCTCCTTTTTCTGGGATCTTACCGCAGCGATGTCCCGACGTCGGACGGGAACCGATGTGATCGGCAATCACAAAGTCAAGGATGTTGAGGCCCTCAATGGCGGGCGTGGACTGTGTTCTGGCAATCTCATCGTCCTGCCAACTGCCGGAGACGTGGCAGTGCGCGGCGGCAAAGCGTATCAGATGGTCCGCGCGGAAATTTTCCACGCACGAGCGGACCTGGCCGCCTATCGTCGGCAGTGAGGTAGCTGCCTGCGCCTCGACGGGGCAAAGAATCGGACGGTGCAAAGTGCCGCTAAACGCGCAAGCCCCCGCTTGAAAGTGAAAGGCGATGCGGGATTGGGCGTTCATCGAATGCATCTTCGTGACATGTTTTGTGATTCAATACTGATTGACTTACTCTCCAAACTCAACAACAAAGCGAAGCCGCAGGACTTCGTCCTTGATTCCCTGCCCGCTTGAACCGGGGGCACCAAGGAACACGAGACTGTACTTGCCGGGCTTGACGCGGCCGGCCGGAACAACCAACCGCGCTTCTTGGTTGGCGCTGGTTCCGGGGACGCTCACCTGCAGCAGAGAGCGGCCCGCTTCGTCCTGAAGCTGGCAAAGGTAGCTGTCGAAAGTTCTTGCAGGTACGAAGTCGAACTTGAGCGCGAAGCTTTCATTGGTGTGTACTTGGACTTTCACTTCTTCGCCGCCGCGCTCATTGGCCTTCCGCAGAGAGAACGAAGAGGTGAAAAGTTGTCCGCCACCGTGAGCCGCTTCTTCTTTTGCCTCAGGAATTGTGACCGCGTTCTGGTAAGCGATCACCAACAAGAGGACCACGAAAGCAGCGACCGCCATGGCCGGCCGGAACCAGGTGAACCAACCGCGAGCAGAATCGGGGGCAAACTTTGCAGCCGCTTCGTCCAGCCGCGCAAGAAACCTCTCCCGCCATTGCGCGCTCTTGGGCGGATCCGGGGGGATGAGCCGCCGGTGCAGTTCCATGAAGGCCATTGCGGCTCGCTCCATCTTTTCGTGACGCGCCCGACAGTCCCAACATTTATAAAGATGACGTTGCGCTCTGCGCAATTCCCACGAGCTCAATTCCCCGCTCACTAGGCGCGAGAGCGTCTCGTCAGAAACATGCGCAGCGCTATTGCCGATCAGTAGGTCCCCTACCTTCCTCATAATTCACCTCCCAGGTGGATCAAAGCTTCCTGAATCACTTTCCCTACGCGTTGCCTGTTCACCGCCAACAAAACCGCTATTTCCCTGTATCGCAGCCCTTCGGCGCGTAAATGCAGCGCCTGCCGCTGCTGCGGACTCAGCCGGGAAACCCCAGACACCAGGCGGGCAAGCCGTTCCTTCTGGAGGACCACCTCCTCGGGATTGAGCCGGGCATCGATTCTGGATTTGAGAAACTGGGCTACTTCTTCGGCCTCCGTGGAAAGAAGCTTGGTCGCCTCCTTGTGCAAGTTGACCGTCAGATTGTGCGCCACCCGGAAGGTCCATCCGCGCAGATTCTCGTCTTTCATGCCACCGGCCAGGCCCTCGAAAAGCTTCAGGAAGGTCTCCTGAATGATGTCCTCGGCCTCCTCTGGCTTCAGGCCCAGACACGAGAGGTATCTGCGGAGGAAGGAGAGTAGTTCGTCGTATAACTCGATGGCTTTCTTCTGCACGTTTTGATCGATCTATTTCCCCTTCTGAAATTGCGCCATACAGCTGGGAAAGACGGGGTCCATTCCCCCATCACCCAATCCGGCCATGAGGAAAATGGCGTTGGAATCCCGCAAACTCACGTGACGATTAGGTAACCGCGACATACCCTTGGACCAGAGAAATAGGCCTCTATAAGAACAACAATCGAGGGGGGCATTTTGCTACCTGCGATCGATTCTTTTTTTATTTTTTTTTTTTCGATTGCCCCCTAAGCTGATGATTTGAAAGGAGAAACTGGTTGGGTGGCTTGAACCTTCGGTTTCCTGCTCACGAACTGGGGTAGAAAAAGACCATAAGTCCTTTATCTGGAGTCACTTGGCCTACTGGGCTCTTTTGGACGACAACGGGCAGGCCGTCGCTGGCTGGTGTGGAGGGGGTTCTCTAATCTTCGAAAGCTTGAAGAAAAACCAGCGGAATAGGGTTCGGGGCGGGCTGATCGCTTCAACGGGAAGTACGACCAAATCTTAACAAGGGTTCTTCAGCTCATATGGAATGGTCCGGGTTGCTCGCTTCCCGCGATGATCAGGCGACGTCGACCACTATAATAATCCGCCGTATTTCGAGGTCAAGTGCGGATTCTGTCGGAGTGGCAATTTATAGAGGCTTTGTCGCTTTGCGCAGGAAGCGACGATTTCTACTCTTCTCCGAAAGCAGTAGATTCGCTCAGGAGCCGACGTAGAGTTGGAAGGGAGCCCAATAGTATGGCTTCTTGAAAACGGTATTCGAATTGGCGCGCAGCATGGATAGCTTGGCGTCGCGCAGGGCTGTGGCAGGGTCTTTACCCTGGCTCAATTCACCATAGAGCGCGTCCATCAGCTGCGGCGTCGAGGCGTCGCTGACTTCCCAGAGAGCAGCGATAACGTTGTGAGCGCCGGCCCGCAGAAACGCCCAGGATAAACCGACCAGCCCCTCGCCCGAATAAGCGCGGGTGCCTGCGCCATTGCAGGCGGAGATGATCACGAGGTTGGCGTTTAGATGATGCTGCACGATGTCTCGCGCATAGAGTTTGTAGGAGTCGCCCTCCCGGCTGAGGATCACGGCGGACTCTAATGGCCGCGTGTGGCTGGCAGTGCCATGAGTAACGAAGTGGAGATAAGCGAAGCGTTCCGGGTTGCTGCTGAGATAGGCCGAAGGAGTCGCTTGCTTCCCATCCAGCACTTTGCGATTCGAAAGGGGAAAGTGGCGCTCAATTTTCTGCATCTCCATGGGGGCTTGGTCGAGCACGGGGAAATCGGAGCTCGGCTCCTCTGTGTTACCGACAAGGAGCAGGCTCTTTTCTATTGGCGACGACGGAGTGGCAGAGGAGGCTAACAGCTTCAGTGAGCATGCCGTAGTCACGGTGACATCTTCGATCCAGAAATGAGGCTTTGGATCTGGAACGATCAAGGTCTCAAAATTCAGCCCGTACAGGCTTTCAGCGGGCAGCACAATTACTCGCGATCCCTGAGGAACCAGCTTTTTCGCAGGCTGGACCAGCATGGCGTACAACTGTTTCCCAGCGGATGCACCGGTGTCTTGAACATCGCGCATTTCGAACAATGATTGTCGATAGGACTTTACCACCGGTTCAATTTCCGAGGCCTCCGGCAATTTGAAATAGGCAGTATTCGACGGGGTGATCACCCAGACGTAGGAGTGTCTGTGCCCGATCCAATAGAAAAGCAGTGACGCTTTCCATTTTTGCGCAATCTGCTGCGGCCGAACTCTCTTTTGAGAGAAAGAAGCAGCCTGAGCCGTCGAAGCCAAGCCCTCTTCCAGCGTCCTCGCCCGGCTGAGCTCGGCAACTTGCAACGCGTCTGCGAATCGGTTATGGCGAATCAGAAAATCGACGTAATCGTCGTAGAAGTCGATTCCGCCCGAGAGAAAACTCACACGCAAATCATCCCGCTCTATGGAATTTCGCGCCACCTGGATGGTATCGAGGGACTGACGATATTCGCGTTCTGCTATCGCTGGCAAATTCTCCGCGTCGTGTGTCTCGGCAAGTCTTGCTTCGGCTTTCCACCGCACCGGAGTCTCAGCGCTCCGATCCTGAATCAAGCGCCGAAAAAGACGTTCCGCTTGATCGAAATTCCCCCTATTCGTGGCGATGCGGCCAGAAAGAAGCAGGGCCTCGAGCACACCTAAATGGTCCGCGCCCTCTTCCTTAAGCTTTATTGCCTCCCTGTTGTACCGTTCTGCTTCGTCTAGCTTGCCAGTTTCCAAAGCAATCTCGGCCAAAGTATTCAAGCAGGTCGTAATCGTCTTCACGTTTCTCTGACTGCGCGCTCGTTCGAGCGTACGTCTTGCGAGGAATTCAGCAGAAGCATAGTCGCGGAGCGCGATGTAACTGTTAGCCATTCCGCTGAACCAATACTCCGTATAGCTAGGGAGACCGCTTCGTTCGGATTGTTCAGCACCGTCTTTGTAGAATTCGAGGGCACTCTCGAAATCGCCCAATTCAAAGTAACTCCAGCCTAGATTTCCCAATGTTGCTGCCACCAAACCTTGCATTTCCAGCGAGCGGGCACCTTGAAGAGCCGCATGGCCCCTCTCGACGGCCTCATCAAATCGCTCTCGTTTCATCGCTACCCAAGCCAAGCTAACTTGCGCACTTGCCTCCTGATCTGGCCGTCGATTCTCCCGCGCAAGTTTTAATGCCCTGTTATAGGTTGCCTCGGCTTCCGGATACCTTTGTTCTTCAACCTGAAGCGCCCCTTTGAAATTCAAGACCTCACATAACAATTGTCTTTGGTAATGGCTCGCCAACTGCTCTGCAGCACCGAATTTCATTTCAGATCGAGGAAAGTCTTGAGCGATTCGATAGGCCATGCCTTCGAGCATAGCTTTGCGGACAGGTATATCCGTCACCCCTAAAGATGCAGGCACATCATCGTGCAAGATTTCCAAAGCGTCTGAAGCAGCGCCTTGGGAGGCGAGAATATGGGCCTTCAAAACACGGAATCGCCATGACCATTCGAGACTCTTCCGACCATATTGTTTAAGAGCCAGGTCGACTTCCGAGCTTGCAGCCTTTAGGTTTCCGTGGCGGATATTCAACGAGATTTGATCACGGATGGCTTCAGCGGTTGGCGCTGAATGGCACCCCGATGCGGCGTAAATTATCACCAGGGCGAGCCAAGCGAATGCTCTGGGCGGCCTCAGAGTGGCGGAGGAGGCGGCAGGCCATTGGTGGTGGCCTCGGCCACGGTGGCCGTGCCGCTGGTGGGGGAGCCCAATTCCAGGCGCAACATGGTCAGGGTGCGGGTACCGAACGCGGCGAAGACTTCGGCCACAGCGATTTCGCCAAAATGGGGGATGCGCAGGATGTGGCCGCTCTTCTCCACGCCAGGCAAATCCGTCTTGATTTCTTCCACTAACGAACAAATTGCGACCCCATCCGTGGTTGCAGATATTTTGTCGGGTTTCTTATCTTTTGCAAGCCGTTTCCGCAAAGAATCGAAGTCTTTGCATTCGAGGAGCAAGTCGTGACGCAGAGTGACTGTGACATCGTGACCGCCAATCTTCAAGCCATCGAATGTGCTGCCGAGCGCGACAATGTGCCCCTCCACCTCGCCGCGGCGAAGTTCCGATGTGAGGTGAGCCACGATGCGATCGGCAGTCACAAAGTCGAGGATGTTGAG
>WNGI01006987.1_pt1 | contig 10305 bp, 7 predicted proteins | sample 5400621 | NCBI WGS metagenome assembly WNGI01 (sample SAMN13153374, study PRJNA577476) | soil metagenome | isolation source: 20 cm soil or saprolite under Garry oak tree replicate 1 | place: USA:California | collected 2016-06-15 | reverse complement strand
CGCAGCGACCTTGAGATATTCCGTGATGCCGCCGACCTTGATGACCGAGGGCTGCGCATAGCTGACGGCGCCCGCACTCATCATCTGCCTGAATTGATGCGCCGTGCAGGCATTCTCGCCGGCTGCGATCGCGAGCCCGCCCTTGGCGCGCACCTCCGCCAGGGTCGCAAAATCCTCGGGCGGCCATACCGGCTCTTCGAGGAACATCGGCGCCGCCGCCCGGCAGGCTTGCGCGAATGCAATCGCCTCAGTTCCGTCCAGTGGGCAATTCATGTCGACCATCAGCGGCACGATAGCGCCGATCGCCTGCCGCGCCGCGAATACGGCGGGCGTCGTCGTCTCATGCAGCTTGATCGCAGGGTAGCCCCGTCGCAACGCGCCCTCGCATTCACTCGCAATATGTTCCGGCGTTCCGATCCGGAGCAGGCTCGCATAGGCAGGGATTCGCGCCCGCTTGCTGGCGCCGAGCAGGCGATGCAGCGGCCGGCCTTGCACTCTCGCGGCCAGATCCCAAAGCGCGATGTCGAGGCCGGAGATCGCAAACATGGTAATGCCGTAACGGCCGAACAAATGCAGATTGCGCTGGATGCGGTCCATGAAATCGGGGATGCCCTCGGCATCCGGCACTTCGAGGCCGCGGGCCTGCGGCGCGATCATCTCGTCAATGGCTGCCAGAGTTGTCTTCGGGCAGACATAGGCAAAGGCATCGCCCCAGCCGATGAGGCCTGCATCGGTCAAGACCTCGACGATCACCATATCGAGCGCGGCAATCGCGGAAGCGCCTTGCCTGAAACTCGCCGCCCCTGCATCGAAGGGAATCCGGATGTGGTGCGCCTTAACGTCGGTAATCCGCATGCATCGTCTCCCATTTTTTCCTCAAGGTAATGCGCTCAGGGACGGCGGGTCCAATGAGCGGCGTTGACGGCACCCACAGGAACCCCGCCGTTGACAATGGCCTCGACTTGACGAACCGTTTCGGACGACTGGCTCTCGATCGCCGGCGGCGTCAACCCGCCGACATGCGGCGTCGCGATGACATTCGGAAGCTTCGCCAGTTCAGGGGTCGGCATCTGATCCAGGGCGCGGCCGACATCCAGTGCCGCCCCGGCGATGCGATTCTCGCGCAACGCCGCGATCAAGGCAGCCTCATCGACGAGGTTGCCGCGGGACAGATTGACGAAGAAGGCGTGCGGCCGCATCCGCGCCAGGGCCGCCTGCCCGATCAAATTCTCCGTACTTTCATTGGCGACCGCCAGGCACACCACATAGTCGGAACCTTCGAGGAGCTCCTCGAGCGGTACCTGCTTGATGTCCACGTCGGTGACGGCCGCAAACGGGTCCGCCACCATCACCTCCATGCCAAGCGCCTTGGCGATGCGCGCGAGATATTGACCGATGCTGCCGTAGCCGATGATGCCGAGACGGCTGCCGGCAAGCTGCCGCCCCATCACGATCGCCGGTTTGCGCCCCGCACGGTAATCCGCCGTCGCACGTGAAATGCCGCGCGACAGATCGACCAGGAAACCGAGCGCCAGTTCCGCCACCGACGGCACGAAGCCCGGACCGGCGCGCGTGACCAGCACCCCCGCCGCGGAGGCGGCTTCGACATCGATGTTACGGATATCGACCGCGCAGCGAACGAAGGCGCGCAGCTTCGGCAGGCTTGCGAAAATCTTTCCCGGCCCTTCCGTCAGACGATCGGCCACGATGATATCGGCATCGCGCGCGGCCTCGATCAGGCCGGCCGCATCCAGCGTCTCGCCGGCTTCATGCAGGATGACCTGCGCGAGGGCTTGCAGGCCGTTCAGGCTGCGCTCGCCATAATACTGGCGGCGCGCCTGCGGCGTATGGGTCAGCAGGATTTTTGTCATCGAACGGTTTCTCCCAGATCATGATCCGATTAGATTGAATCGGATCATGATCTCATCTCTTTGTTCGCGCATGACCTTTTCGAAAAAACCGGTTCCCACTTTTCTGGGTCATGCTCCAGGTCCCGCCGGTCAGTAGCCGAAGGCGCGTGGCAGTGCGGTACTGATGCCGGGCACAAAGGCAATCACCAGCAGGCACAGAAACAGCAATCCAAGATAGCCCATGATCGGCTTGACGGTCTGCTCGATCGGCACGTTGCCGATCAGGCAGGCGCCGTAGAGCCCGAGGCCGAGCGGCGGCGCGAACAGCCCGAGCCCCATCGAAATCACCAGCACAACGCCGAAATGCAGGGGATCAATGCCGAGCTTGACCGCGACCGGCAACAATAGCGGCCCGAAGATGATCAACGCCGCGGCGCCTTCGAGCACTGAACCCATCACGATCAGCACGACGATCGACAGCAGCATGAACAGCCATGTGCCGTGGGTGCCCGACAGCGACAGCATCAAGTCGCCCACCGCATGCGGCACTTGCTGCAGCGTCAGGATGAAGGCGAGCGATTGCGCGGCCGCGACGATGAACAGCACCAATCCGGAACGCGTCGCCGCTTGCACGAAGCTATGTGCCGCGGTTTTGAAGCTGAGCTCGCGGAACACCAGGCTGCCGACCACGATCGCATACATCACGGCGAACGCCGAGATTTCGGTGGCGGTCGCGAACCCGCTCTTGAAGCCCGCGAAAATCATGAAGATCAACCCGAACGATGCGATCGCACCGCTCCAAAGCCCCGACATGGGAAGCCGCGATTCGATCTCCTCGGCGCGCGCCGGGCGTTTCCCTGACATGATCGACACCACGATCAGCGCCAACGCCATCAACCCGGCGGGCAGCAAGCCCGCGACGAACAGGCCGCCGATCGACAGGTTGGCGACAAAGCCGAGGATGATCAGATTGATACACGGCGGAATGGTTTCCGCCATGACGGCGGAGGCCGCCAGCAAGGCCACGGCGCCGCCGGGATTCTGCCGGGAGCGGCGGGCGGCGGGGATCAGCACCGATCCGACCGCCGCGACATCGGCCATCTTGGAGCCGGAAATGCCGGAGAACAGCACCATCGAAGTCACCATGACGACGTTGAGGCCGCCGCGCATGCGACCGACTGCGCGCTGCAGCAGTTCGATGAGGCGAACCGACATGCCGTTGGCTTCCATCAGGTAGCCGACCAGAATGAAGAAGGGGATCGCAAGCAGCACGAAATTGTCGATGCCGCGCGCCATCTGCTGAGCGAAGATGACGCCGGGCAGCGTGCCCTCCACCCAGATGAAGATCAGCGCCGCCAACGCCAGCGCAAAGCCGATCGGCAATCCCCCAAACAGTGTGATGAAAAAGCCCGTCAGCATCAGCGTGCCCGACGACGGCACCGAATCCGGGCCCAAGAAATCCCACGCCAGATAGAGGCCCGCGATCAAACCGGTGGCGACCGCGCCAGTGAACATGTCGCGAAGCGGACGCGAGCAAAAAAGCTCGATCGCAAAAATCGTCATGAAAAGCGCGCCGACGCCCATCGGATAGAATGTCAGCTCCAGCGGCAGGCCGGAGCCGGAGGTCTGGCCGGTGGTCAGCCCACCAAGCTTTAGGGCGTTGAATGCGACATAGCCGGCAATCACGGCCACCAGCAGCGCGCCGATGCAATCGACCAGGCGCCCGATGCCGGCCGGCAGCTTGTCGATGAAGAACGCCACGCCTAGGTTTTCGCTGCGGGCCAGCGCGCTGGCGGCGCCGAAGAAGCTCGACCCGACCATGAGGCCGCGGGCGACATCATCGGCCCATTCCACCGGCGCGTTGAACAGGAAGCGCAGCAACACCGAACCGCAAACCACCAGCAGATCGGCGGCGAGCAGGATCGCCGCCGTTACGTCGCTGATGGCCAGCAGCCAGGCTGTGATCCGGTGGCCGCCGCTCGGCGAAGGCGCGGCGCCTGACATGGTCTCGCCTCAAGCTTCTGTCGCGCGGATCATATCCACCACCGGTTTCGCTTCAGGGCGCGCCTTGACGAAATTGTCGGTCTGGGGAAGCACGCGCTTGCGGAAGGCTTCCTTGTCGCATTCGACAATCGTGACGCCCTTGTCCACGAGATTCCTGAGCGCCTCCTTCTCCATTTCAAGACCGTGAGTGCGGGTATCGGCCGCCGCCTTTTTGGCGGCGTCGAGAAATCCTTCACGCAGTTTTGCATCCATCCGATTGAACGTCGCATCGCTGAAATAGATCGCGAGCGGCGAGAAATTATGCTGCGTCAGCGCATAGTGCTTGGACGTCTCGTAGAACTTGCTGGCAAGGATGGTTGGCGGGTCATGCTCAAGCCCGTCCAGCACGCCGGCCTGCAATGCCGTGTAGATTTCACCGAACGCCAGCGGCGTGGCGGCAGCGCCCATCAGGCGCAGACACTCGGTAATAACGGGGTTCGGCAGGGTTCTGATCTTGAGGCCAGCCAGATCTTCGGGACCTTTCACAGGCTTCTTGGCCAGAACGCTGCGCGAACCGAAATTATAGGCCCACGAGATGATCCGGATATTGGCACCCTTGAGCAGAGCCTCCTCGATCGGCTTGGCAGCACCGGCATCAAAGGCTTTGGTCTGCTGCGGAAAACTGGAGAAGAGATAGCCGAGGTCGAAGGTCCCGACCAGCGGCACCAGATTGGCCGAGATCGAGGAGCCCGATACCATCAGGTCGATCACCCCCAACTTGACGGAATTGATGACATCGATTTCCTGACCCAGCTGGTTGTCGGGGAAGAAGGCGACGTCGATCTGTTCGCCGAGGCCGTTGACCTTGAGGTTCTTGACCAGGCTGTCGTAGTAGACGCGGCCGTTGGCATATTTGGGATCGTTGGGAAGCGACGACGAACATTTGAGTTTCGTCGTGGCGGCTTGCGCGCGCCCGATGATCGCGGGCGACAAGACCAACCAGGCAGCGGTCGCCTTTGACGATTTCAGGAACGCGCGACGGCTGACGGACACCCTCTTCATAACGTTTCCTTCCCGCGCGTTTTGTTACCCGCTATTGGTCTGCGGCCGTTCGCTTATCGTTGGTCGCAAATGTATGACCAAACGGAAGACGGTTGCAAGACGGGACTGCAAGACAACTACGATCCAGAATTTCCGGCGATCACGCGACATCCACCTTCGCATCATGGCCGAAATAAGCGCGCTCGATGCGTTGCGGCAGGTTGGCTTCGCTGGTCGGCGCTTCCAGCACAATATGGCCCTGCACCAGCGCGTAGACTCGGTCGGCGGCGGCGAGCGCCTTTTCGAGCAACTGCTCGACCAGCAGCACCGCGGTGCCCTGTTTTCGCAGCTGGCCGATGACGTTGAGCACGCGATCGACCAGCACCGGCGACAGGCCAGCGGAGGGTTCATCGAGCATCAGCAGGCGCGGTCGGCGCACCAATCCCTGCGCCACCGTCAACATCTGCTGTTGGCCGCCGCTAAGCGCGCCACCGCGCTCATGGCGCTTTTCGGCGATCTCGGGGAAGAACGACAACGCTTCCTCGACCCGTGCAGTTCGCTCGCCACGCGACAGGTCGTAGCCCGCCAGCAGGAGATTGTCAGTCACGGAAATCTGTGTGAACACGCGATGTCCTTCGATCACGTGCACGAGCCCGGTGCGCGCGGCCTCGCGCGGCGTGGCGTTGGTCATGTCGCGGCCACCGAAGCGCACATATCCGGTATTGACCGGCAGCAATCCCGATATCGCGCGCAGCATGGTGGTCTTGCCGGCGCCATTGGGGCCGAGCAGCGCCACCACTTCCCCCGGTGACACCGCGAGATCGACGCCATGCAGCACGCGGATCTTGCCATAGCCGGCCTCAAGCGCGGCGACCGCGAGCAGAGGTTCAAGCGCCGAGGTAAGCACTGACCACCTCCTTGTGGATACGAATCTCCGCCGGCGTACCGGCCGCCAGCGTGCGGCCGAGATTGAGCACAGTGACCTGATCGCAGACCTCGAAGATCAGATCGGCATGGTGCTCCACCAGCAGCACGCCGGTGCCGCGTCGGCTGATCGCCTTGATCAGCGCGCCCAGACGTTCGATCTCGTCGGCGGAAAGGCCGGCGGCGGGCTCGTCGAGCAACAGGAAGTCCGGCTCCAGCATCAGTGCTCGCGCGATCTCGATGAAGCGCAATTCGCTGTGCTGCAGCCGATCGGCGCGGACATTGGCCAGCATTTCAAGGCCGACCACGCCGAGCAGCGCGCGGGCCTTGGCCGCGAGCCTGCGTTCGTCGCGCCCGTTTCGCGGCAGCGCCAGCATGGCTTCGACGAAGGTCGCCTGTCCTTCGATGCTGCCGCCGATCATGACGTTCTGCAGCACCGAGGCTTCGCCGATCACGCGCGGCGTCTGGAAGGTGCGGGCGATACCGCTGGCAGCACGCAAGGTCGGCAGGCCCGGCGGCAACGGGTCCTCTCCCAATTGCATGGTCCCGGCGTCGGCGGCGTAGTAGCCCGAGATCACATTCAAGGTCGTGGTCTTGCCGCTACCATTGGGACCGATCAGGCCGTGAATCCGGCCCGGCTCAACGTCGAGGTCGAGGCCGTCGATGGCGCGCACATTGCCGAAACTCAGCGCCATGCCGCGTAGACGAAGCGTCTTGTTGCCCGCGCCCTTGCGCATGATCCCGGCCAATGCGGTCGGACGCGGAACGATGGCACGATTGCTGGCGAGCGGCCGGCGGTTGCGAAAATCCAACAGTGCCGCGATGCCGCCGGGCATCACCAGCACGATCGCCAGCAGCAGCACCGCGTAAAGGAAGGTCGACCAAGCCGCCAGCGGCGCCGCGATCTCCGGCAGAATGGTCAGGATGATGGTGCCGAGCATCGGTCCCAGGATCGAGCCGCGGCCGCCGATCAGGATCGCGATGAAAAACAAGACCGATAGATCGAAGGTGAAGGCGTCCGGCGTGATGTAGGTCTGCAGGCTGGCGAACAGTCCGCCGGCGATGGCCGCCAGCGCGCCGGCCAGCAGAAAGATCGCGATCAGCATCCGCGGCTTGGAAATCCCGGTGGCCTCCGCCGCGACTTCCGCGTCGCGGACCGCGATCAAGGCGCGGCCGAACCGGCTGTGGGCGACGTTGGCGCTGATCCAGGTGCTCAAGCCGGCGAACGCGATGCAGAGATAGTAATAACCCCACGCGGTGTTGAAGGGCGCGGGAAATTCCGGACCTGATATGCCGATGCCGCCGCCGGTGACGCTTTGCCAGGCCAGCGCGATCTGCGTGACGATGGTGGCGAAACCGAGCGTCGACATCGCGAAATAGAAGGTGCGCAGCCGCAGCGCCGGCAGGCCCACGATCACGCCGAACACGGCGCCGACCGCGCCCGCGATCGGCAATGCGGCGAAGACCGGCACCGGCGGCAGCACATTGCCGGCCACGAGCACGCTGGTGGTGTAGGCGCCGAGCGTCAGCAGTGCGACGTAGCCGATCGCCAGATGTCCGGCGAAGCCGACGACAAGGTTGAGGCCGGAGACCAGCACCCAGTAGATCGCAGCCCTGGTGCCGATCAGCGCCCAGTAATCATTGCTGACAAAGGGCAGGATCATCGCGACCGCGAGGATGCCGATGAACGGCGCGAGCTGCGGCAGCACCGCGCGCCAGGCGCCGGCCTCGGCGCGCGAGGGAGCCGCGGTGACGACGGTCATCATACCCTCCGCGCGGTGGCCGCACCGAACAGGCCTTGCGGCGCCGCCAGCAGAACGACGATGAACAAAGTGAACACCGCCACCGAAGAGAAGATGCCGCCGACCAGGAAATTCGCGGCCTGCTGAAACAGGCCGAGCGCAAGCCCGCCGATGATGGCGCCGCGGTTGTTGCCGAGGCCGCCCAGCGCCACCGGCACGAAGCCGTAGAAATTCAACAGCGCGCCATTGGCGAAGAACGCCAGCAGCAGCTCGCCGCCGGAAAATCCGGCGACACCGCCGATGACCCCGGCGAGCGCATAGCTGGCGACGCGCAGATTGCGTTCCGGCAGACCGAGCGCGCGGGCGGCGAAATTATCCTCCGCGATCGCAAGGAACGCGCGGCCTACCAGCGTGCGGCGATAGAGATATTCGAGGCCTGCGATGGTGACCGCGCAGGCGACCACCGGCAGCCAGAATTTTTCGTCCCAGACCCCACTGCCCAATCCGATCAGGCGGGGAAACGGCTGCGGCTCGGTGCCCCATTTGATCGCCGCCACCTGCTGGATCATCAGCGCCAGCGCCAGCGTGGACAGCACATAGAGATGCTGGTCGAGGCTTTTCAGCACCGGCCGCACCGCGACGAATTCGGTGATGATGCCGATGATCGCGCAGCCGAGCAGTGTCAGAACGAGCCCAATGATGATCGGCATGCCCATCTTCAGCATGAACATCGAGCCGAACACGCCGCCGAGCATGGCGAGCTGGCCGGAGGTGAAGCTCATCACCCGCGAGGTCGAGAACATGGTGTTGTAAGTGACGCCGACGAGCGCATAGATCGCGCCCGCCGCCAATCCGGATGCGAGTATCGAGGCGAGCATCGGCCGCACTCTCCGCCGCGGTTAGGAGTAACCAGGCGCCAGCGCGAAGGTGCCATTCTTGGCGGTGGAGGCCTCCGACATCACGATCTCTTCGGTCAGATAGCCGTTATGCTGGGTCGGCGTGAAGGTGTAGTTGCCGAAATAGCCCGGGTATTTCGTCAGCGTATTCCAGTATTTGACGATGCCTTCGCTGTCGGTCGATCCGCTTTCCGCGACCGCCTTGGCGATCAGTTCGATCGCATCGATGCCGCCGGCGATCCACCACAACAACGTGTCGTTGATCACGATTTTGGCTTTGAGCAGACGCTCGACGAGATCCTGGCTCTTCGGTGGCAGCTTGCCGGCGACATCGTAGCTGCAGCTCTTGTAGCCGATGGCGTAGACTTTTTTCCAGTTGTCGGGTTTCTCGACCAGGCCCGCGATCTCGCCTGAGGACATCGAGGGATGACCAACGAACGGGACATCCCAGTTCATCGCCGCGCGAACGTTGAACATTCGCGCTTCCATGCCGGTCGAGACGCTCCAGACCACGATGGCCTCGGCGCCGGCGTTCTTGGCGCGCAGCATATCCGGGGTCAGGTCAGGCTGGGTCGAGTCGATGTTGGCCTGATAGACCACATCGGCGCCGTCCTTCTTGAACGCCGCCACCGACGCACCGAGGGCGGTCACGCCATAGCCCGTGGTGTCGCCGATCACGGCGACCTTTTTCACCTTGAGAATATTGAGGCAGTAATTGCGCACCGCGTCATCCCACTGGCTGTTCGAAGGCGCCATGCGGAAGGCGTTCGGAAATTTCGCGGTGTCGATCAGGCTCTCGACCACGCAAGGATGGATATCCGGCATCTTGGCGCGCGCCATGATCGGCGTGGTGGCCAGCGCCTCGCCCGAATTGAGCGGCCCCCAGATCGCGTGGACCTTGGCCTGGCTGATCAATTCCTGGGTGGCGTTGACCGCCTTGGTGGGGTCACCCTGGGTATCGCGCATGACGATTTCGATCTTGCGGCCCTTGACGCCGCCGGCGGCGTTGAGCGCATCCGCTGCGAAGTTGACGCCACGGTTGAAGCCGATGGTCGGCGCCGAGCTCGGCCCGGTCATCGCGGCAAGGCAACCGATCTTGATCGGCTCCGACTGGGCAATGGCAGGCTTTGGAAATGAAAATGTCGCAGCGCCCACCGCGCCCGCACTGCCCAATAAAACGTCACGACGCGAAATGGCCATGGAGTGCTCCCGTTTGTTTCCTTTGCAGGCGCCCGTCTCGGCTGCGGGCGTCCCGTTCTCGGCTCAAGGCCGACTTTTGGTTTGGCGATGCAAATTTGAGCCTGATGTGGACGGCTTGTCCAGAGATTCTGGCGGGTCGCAGCGATATTGCGGGAAAGGGCGCGGCCGGTTTCGTTGAACAAGACAGATCTCTTAGTGACCTTGGCGGACTCGATAATGAGAAGGCGCCCGCGGTCACGCCGGTGGCCATGGTGACGAACGTCACGATTACGATGATGCAGCCGAAATAGAAGGGGAAGCCGCATCAAATTGCGTATCACATCATTGCGGGACGAACGCGGAAATCTCGATTCGATCAATGGTAGAGTCCAAGTATGGTCCTTCGGACTATTAGGCAATGACGGGGGTCTAGGGCCTTTGATGTGGACGTATCCCGGGCGCGAAAAATGTTTCGAGCCGCATCCTGCGGCGGCTCGGCCTCAACAAGCTCTCGGCCCTGGAGCCGGCCGAACCGGTGCGCCGCTACAAGCGCGAGCATCCCGGCGAGATCATCCACATCGACATCAAAAAAGCTCGGTCGTTTCGAGCAAGTCGGTCACCGCATCACTGGCGATCGCAAAGGCCAAAACAACAGCCGCGGGTTGGCTGGGAATATCTGCATTTAGCGAT
>WNGI01006985.1_pt1 | contig 10307 bp, 15 predicted proteins | sample 5400621 | NCBI WGS metagenome assembly WNGI01 (sample SAMN13153374, study PRJNA577476) | soil metagenome | isolation source: 20 cm soil or saprolite under Garry oak tree replicate 1 | place: USA:California | collected 2016-06-15 | reverse complement strand
CGCCAAGCGCAGCGCGACAGCCGGCCTTTCATCTCGCCATCGATGAAGCTGGCCCTTCGCTCCATTCTTCCCTGCCTCATCTTTCCCGCTGCAACCACAATCTGGTTTTTTTACGACGGGTATGAAGCCGACAATGAGCTTTTGCTGGTGCGCATTTGGATCGGATTTTACGGGCTGGCTCTGATTGCGACCCAGCATTTTGCACCGCGATCTCTTGTGTTGTTGGGATGGGCCTTTCTGATCACGGCCGCAGGAATGATGGTCGCCTCCCGTCAGCTGGAATATTACTCGACACCGCTCGTTCCCAATCTCGCGATGGGATTTACTTTCGGCCTTTACCATTTGATTTACGCGGCATGTGTCTGGAAATCGCCGGTGCGGGTTGGCAGCGAATGAAAAATGCTCGACTTCGACAAACTCGACAAAGCGATTCACGAGAAGGGTCGTCTTTCGATCATGACCTTGCTGGCAACGCGGATGGCCTGGTCGTTTCAGGACCTCAAGGCCGAGCTGAACATGAGCGACGGCAATCTCATCACGCACCTTCGCACTTTGCACAAACTAGGGTTGGTGGCGGTGACGAAGGAAATTCGGGATCGCCCGCAAACAAGTTATGCGTTGACGGCGAAAGGGCGTGCCGCCTTTCAGGAGTACCTGCGGGTGCTGGAGCAGATCGTGAAAGCAGGGCGGAAATAAAAAATTTTGGGTTGGGACTTTGTGATACAAAGTAAATGAAAGTTATTGTCGCAGAACATTTCGGCATCTGTTTCGGCGTCCGCGACGCCATCGCCCAGGCCCACGCGCTCGCTCGGGAAGGGCCGCTCACCATCCTCGGTGAGCTGGTCCATAATCCAATCGTGCGCGAGCAACTGCGCACCCAGGGCGTTCAGGAACAGTCGAGTGCGGATGCCGCAACTCGTCGCGTGATGATTACCGCGCACGGGACCTCCGACAAGCAGCGTGAGGCTTTAAACAAACGCGGCTTGGAGGTGGCCGACGGCACTTGCCCGCTCGTGCGATACGCGCACGACCAGCTCAAACGCCTTGTTCGCGCCGGCTACTTCCCGGTAGTGATCGGTCTGACTGATCACGTCGAAGTCCGCGGTTTGGTCGGGGATTTTGCGGATGCCTGCGTCATCAACGAAGTCGCCGACATCAGGAAGCTTCCTCCGCGGCGTCGTTACGGAATTGTTTCGCAAACAACTCAACCAATCGATCGGGTTCGCGCGCTGGTTGCGGAAATCGCGCGTGCACATCCGAATGCAAAAATTCGGTTTGCCGATACGGTTTGTAAACCGACGAAGGATCGACAGCTCGCGCTCAAGAAATTGATCGCGGCGGTGGAGGTCATCGTGGTTGTTGGCGGCCGCCAAAGCAACAACACGCGGCAACTGGTCGAGACCTGTCGGGCGGCCGGCAAAAGATCGCTGCACATTGAACGCCCGGAAGAATTGCAGCCGGAATGGTTTCGCGGTGTCGCCGTAGTCGGGCTCACCGGCGGAACCTCCACCCTGCCGGAAACGGTGGAAGCCGTGCGCCGCCGGCTCGAGGAATTCCATGATTAAACATCTCAAGACACTGTTGCGTGGTGAAGTTGAGGCGCGTTGCCTGGAAAAACCGAACCTCAGGTGGTTTATCGGCTATTGCATTGCCATTGTTCTAGGCTCGTCTGTTTACGGTGCAACCATCGGACTTTGGCGAGCGCCACTGCAGTCGGTTTTCACGGCGATCAAGTTTCCGCTCCTGATTTTTCTAACGTGCATCGGCAACGGCGCGGTCAATGGAATGCTGGCGCAAGTTCTGGGATCGGGTCTCTCGTTCAGACAAACGGCGTTCGCGATTTTAATGAGTTTCGCGGTGGCGTCTCTGATTCTCGGAGGCTTTAGCCCGATCACACTCTTCATCCTCTACAACGCGCCGCCGCTTGCATCGGAACACGCCATCATCGGCCACAGCGTGATGTTGCTCGCGCATGTCTGCGTCATCGCCTTCGCCGGCGTCATGGCGAATCGGCGACTTTTCGGGTTGCTGCGAAAAATGAACGGCCGGGATGCGACGGCGCTCTCGGTCTTATTTAGCTGGCTCGCAGGTAACCTTTTTTTGGGCGCACAACTCGCCTGGAATCTGCGTCCCTTCATCGGCTCTCCACAGCTTGCAGTGCAATTCCTTCGCGACGATCCGCTTCGTGGAAACTTCTACGAAGCGGTCTGGCGCGCCTTTCGACACCTCTTTCTCTAAACAACTAAAAAAATCCAAACCAAGAAATGAACCCGCCACCACTTCCATCGAAACAACCATCGCTTTTTGCCAATAATTTCGTGTTCGAACCAATGCCGGATCCCGCCAATCCGATCCGGGCACTGGAGAATTTGTTGAAATATCCGGGACGCGTCGTCCACGAGCTACATCAAACGCGCGCCGCAATTTTAGCGGCATGGCTCCTTATCTTCGGAATCGCTGGCGTCGCGATTTACGGAATCGTCGTCGGCGCGCAATCAGGTGGGGCGCAGATGTGGATCGCTCCTGCCAAGCTTGTACTCGGCATGTTGCTCTCAGTGCTGATTTGCCTGCCGAGTCTTTACATTTTCACTTGTCTCGGTGGGATCGACGCGCAACTGCGCAGTGTTTGCGGCGCGCTTTTCGCAGCTGTCTGTCTGAGCTCGATTTTGTTAATCGGTTTTGCGCCGGTCGCTTGGATTTTTTCCCAATCGACCGACTCGATCGTTTTCATGGGCACGCTGCATTTGCTTTTTTGGGTAATCGGCATCCGCTTCGGTCTGCGGCTGATCGATGCGATGGGCCGGTTTCTCGGTGCTACGAGCAGAGGGCATCTCAGAATATGGAGCGTCATTTTCATCCTCGTCTGTTTTCAAATGACGACGACGCTGCGACCAATCATTGCTCCGTCGAAAACATTTCTGCCAACGGAAAAGAAATTTTTTCTGGCGAATTGGTTTGAGACGATCAATGGAAGCGACACGGCGCGGAAGAAATAACGCGCGTCGGACCGACGAGCGATGTAGAGGCGCTTGTACCAAGCGCTTGACACAAGCGCCGCTACAACGTTTCGCGTCTTTTGGCGTGCTTAGCGGATCTGCTGTTCCTTCATTCGCATCATCGGCGTGATCTGCGGTTCAGTTCCCGGTTTTGTGAGTCCTGGATTGTGCTAAACTAGGGTTGATGGCAGACGATCGCTGGTGAGTCGTGAGGCCCACCAGAGGAAAGTCCGAACACCATACGGCAGCATGCCGCGTAGAATACGCGGGCGGCGTTCTCGAAAGCGAACGTTGACGGAAAGTGTCACAGAAATGATACCGCCGGTTCTTTGAGAAAAGCGCAGGCAAGGGTGAAAAGGCGAGGTAAGAGCTCACCGCGTCCCGCGTAAGCGGGATGGCAGGAAAAACCCCATGCGGTGCAAGACAAAACAGGAGGAGGACAGCCGGTCCGCCAATGCTTCGAAGAAATTCGGGGCCGATCTCCGGGTATCGTCGCACCACGCTGCGTGAAAAACGCAGTGGGCGTGGAAGAAATTCGATGAGATAAATGATCGTCCCGGCTGAGAAATCAGCCGGACAGAATTCGGCTTACCGCCATCATACTATGAAGGGCGCTTCGGAAACGGAGCGCCCTTCGCTTTTTGCCACTCATGCCTGGGTCGATTCTTTCACTTGATCGACGCCTTTTTCGATTTTCCGCACCGTTGGGTGCAATTCTTTGAGAATTTCGTGCTCTTTCTTGGAAAGTTCTTCAATGCTGTGGGCCTGCTGGTGCAGCTCTTTCAGCATGGCATCTTGGCGCTGCGAAATCCGATGCATCCACCAAAAACAAACCGCCCAGCATCCGACATCTAGAAGGGTGACAAAATTTACCAGGTTGCGCCCCATCGTATTCGAAATCGTGCCTCGGGTCGCAATTGGCTCGGCCCTGATAAAGTTAGCGGCGCTTTACGGTTTAGGCGAGCGCCGCGAGTGTTGCTGAATGTTTGCGGAAACTTCGGGAGCGACGGGACGCATTGACTGGCGCATACCTGCGGCGTGGTTAACACTTTGCATTGTCTGGAGCTCGACCTGGCTCGCGATCAAGGTCGGCCTGCGGGATTTGCCGCCGATTTCATACGTCGGGATACGGTTCCTGATTGCAATTATTGCATTGGTTGCGGTTTCCGTTGGTCAGGCTCGTCTGCTGCCACAACGCCGATCCGATTATGTCGTCCTCGCTTTTACCGGCATTCTCATGTTCACCATCAATTATGTGCTCTTGTTTTGGGGCGAATTGCACGTTTCCTCGGGATTGGCGGCGATTTTGCAGGCATCAATTCCGATTTTCGGAATGGTCTTTGCCCATTGGCTTTTGCCCGAGGAGCCGCTGCGGTGGCAGCGACTGCTCGGTTCCTTCGTCTCCATCGGGGGCGTGGCCTTGATTTGCGTGCGTCTGCTCAGTTTCAACGGCTGGTTTGCGTTCCTGGGCGGTCTCGGGATTACCTTCGGCGCTGCCAGCGCAGCATTCTCGAATGTGTTGCTGAAATCGCGACGAATGGACCTCGCCCCGGCGATGATGGCGGCCTGGCAAATGATTTTCGGAACGGTACCGTTGCTGGTTATCGGATGGATTGTCGATGGCAATCCGGCCCGTTTTCATTGGACCGGGACGGCAATTTTTTGCCTGCTCTATCTCGCGATCATCGGATCCTCGCTCACCTTTTTGCTTCTCTACTGGCTGATGCCACGGATGTCGGTAACGAAATTGCAAACCATTTCGCTGATCACTCCGCCCGGCGCGATCGCGATTGGCTGGGCTCTCGGCGGGGAACGATTGTCAGCTTGGTCGCTCCTTGGTGCTTGTTTCGTTCTCGCAGGTGTGTGGATGATATTTCGGCCACTGGCGGATGAAAAAGCGACGCGGGAGCGTGCGCTGGAATCAGAGGTCGCCGCGCCACGCATCTAAGGGGGCGAAATGCGATGAAGCGGGCCAGTCTTTGCACAGCGATGCGACGACGATATGACATCCGCGATTTTCTTTTATCGGTGTCCGCGAAGAAAATGATCGCTACTCGAGGCAGTCGTCGAGACAGGCGAGGAGATGCGCGACGGTTTCTTCGGTTTCGTCGCCCATGTTGGAGAGGCGGAAGGTTTGGCCTTTGATCTTGCCGTAACCGCCGTCGATGATGAGGTGATGTTTTTCGCGCAGATCTCGCACGAGCTTGGCGACGTCGATGCCGCGGTTGTTTTTCACGCAGGTGAGCGTGATCGAGCGAAAATTTTCTTCGGCAAAAAATTCGAATCCGCGCTCGCGAACCCAATTGTGAACTAATGCGTTAGTCCGGATGTGACGTTCAAAACGCTTCGGCAACGTTTCGCCGAAGATTTCATCGAGCTTTGATTGCAGGGCGAAGATGTGTCCGATACTCGGCGTGCTCGGGGTCATGAACTCGTTCTGCTGTTTTTTGAATTCAAGAAAATCAAAATAATAGCCGCGATCTTTTTGCTTTTCAGCGCGCGCGAATGCTTTCTCGGAAACACTGAAAAGCGAGAATCCCGGTGGTAGCGCTAATGCTTTTTGGGCCCCGGTCAGCATGATATCAATGCCGAGTGCGTCCATCGCGATCGGAACAGCGGAAAACGACGAGACGGTGTCGAGAATGAGCGCGACGTCTGAATATTTGGCGAGGGTGCAACAAATTTCCGGCAGCGGATTCATCACGCCGGTCGAGGTCTCGTTATGAATCAACGTGACAGCATCGAACTTTCCGGAGGCGAGGGCGCGATCGACTTCTTTGTGATCGATGTGTTTTCCCCATTCCACCCGCAGCGGCTCAGCCTCTTTTCCGCAACGCCGCGCGACGTCGAGCCATTTATCGGAAAATGCGCCGCACATGCAGCAAAGCACACGCTTGTTTACGACGTTGCGGATGGCGGCTTCCATCACGCCCCAAGCCGATGAGGTAGAGAGAAAAACGGGTTGTTTCGTGGCGAAGAGTTCCTGGAGGTGCGGATGAATTTCGCGATAAAGATTTTTGAAGGCTTCGCCGCGATGCCCGATCATCGGGCGCGAAAAGGCAGCTAGGGTTTTTTGAGAAACTTCGACTGGGCCGGGAATGAAAAGCTTGTCGTGTGGCATCACAGAAGAAAACTTCCAACGACCGATCCGCCTTCGCAAGGCTGCCGCGCGGCGGGCGTCCGGTGTCCAATATAGAATGCAGAAGTTTCGCGGACGGTGCGCAAATCCAAAACCGCGCTACTTTTCCTTCTCGATGAAACTCATGTCGCCACTACGTTCGACGTAGGCGTGGCGGATGTCCTTGATTTCTTCAGTTCTCGCCTCCAGCCGCAGATCCTCTTCAAGGTCGTGTTTGGAGACGTGATTGCGTCGCATCGCGCTCAGGATGAGATCGCCATCTTCGATAATGAGTTCCGGCGTGCCTTTGAGCAACACTCCAAACCAATGTGAGTAATAAGCGATAAAAGCGAAGAGCCGGTGGACGACAACGATCACTACGCTCCCGCCCAAGGTGGCAAAAAATGCGGCGCTGCCGTTTATTGCGCGCGACAGCACTGACGCCAAAATGACGATGAGAACGGCATCAAACGCGGTTTTGCGGGCAAGCGACCGTTTATGACCGAGCCGGATCATGGCCAGAGTCGCTATGAAAACGATAATTCCGCGGAGGGAGATTTGAATGAAGGTCAAATCTTTCGGCTCCGCGCCAAGACCTAGAAGTGGTCCGACAAAATTATAAAAGGCGTCCATTCTGAAAAAAGTTCGCGTGGTTCGCGTTTGCTGCGTGTATCAGCATTGCAATGCGATAAATCCGCAAATGCGGTGGCCGGCGAAATTTGTGGCAAAGGGAGGATTTATGGCACGCGGAAGCAAATCGAAATACACGAGTAAACAAAAACGGAAAGCCGAGCATATTGAAGAGGGCTACGAAAAGCGACGAGTAGGGCGAAAAGAAGCAGCCCGACGCGCCTGGGCCACGGTCAACAAATCGAGCGGAGGCGGCAAAAAGAGCGGAAGCGGTCGGGGCAAAAAAGGCAGCAAAGCAAGCTCACGCAAAGGTGGAAGAAAAGGCGGCCGGAAGAAGAAACGTTAAGCTTGTTTCGGTGGCCGAACCCGTCATCCCGAGTCCCGCAATTGCGGGATCGAGGGATTCCGAAGAGATTACCTTAAAGCTTTCATGGCGGGATAGCTCGGCTCTCGCTCGGGATGACGCGCAAGGAACTTAACGAGAACTATACGGCAGGGCTAAGCCGCCGATACATCACATAGACATCGACAAATCCTTCCTGGGTGTGGCGAAATGCGCCCGGCAGCCGACCGGCAATTCTAAATCCAAGGTCTTTCCAAAGGCGTAGTGCAGTTTTGTTGGTAGAGACGACGAAATTGAATTGCATTGCACGAAAGCCAAGGCGTTCAGCCTCGCGCAGACAATGCACGGCCATGGCACGGCCAATTCCGCGACCTTGAGCAGAAGGCGCAACCATGAAACCTGCATTGGCGACGTGAGATCCGAGTCCCGGCTGGTTGGCGTTGAGAATGTAGGTGCCGAGGATCCTTTCGTCGGATACTGCAACGTAACAGCGCCTTTTCTGACCGAACCAGTATCCCAGTGCTTTTGTCCGCGAGATGTGCGGATCAAAGACATAAGTATCGCCTCTCGCAACAACCGCCCGAAAAATCTTCCAGATCGCGTCGCGATCATTTTTCCGCGCACGGCGAACCTGGAGCGATTGCCGATGCGGATTTCGGGCCTGACGTTGCTTCATGCCGGTTGGGATTATCGCGAGTTTGGAACCATCGCTCCTCTTTTGCCCGAACAATTATTTGCATGCTAACCACGCACGTCAGCGACCGGGATCGTCAACGAACGCGAATCAGAGATAGGGAGTAAAATTTATAAGAATGCCTGCAAAACGCATCACTTTGGGGCTACCGGAGATTGGGCTCATCGCGATGACGCGAGGCGCACTGGGGGTGGGGATTGGTCTTCTCCTCAGCAACGGTTTGGAAAAAAATGAACGACGCAGCGCCGGTCTGGCCCTCCTGGCCGTCGGCGTCCTGACAACCATTCCAATCTTGTTGCGATTGCGAAACGAACTGAAGTAGCGATCTTGCGCGGCGCCCGGGCGCGTGGCATAAACTCGCCCGCTGCAAATTCGCATGCCAATCGCAAAAGAAGCCACCACCGATCCCGCGCTCGAAGCGCAGGTTTTTTGGTACAAATACAGAAGAGAAATTGCCATTCTACTCGGACTGGCGGTCCTCGGAATCGTGGGTGTCGCGGGCTACCGGCTCTACCGAGATCGGCGCGAAGCAACCGCGGCGACATTGTTTTCTGCGGCCAAAACGCCTGCCGCGTATGAGGACCTGATCAATCAGTACAACAATACGGGGGCAGCTGCCTCCGCATATCTGTTGCTGGCAGATGCGCAGCGCAAAGATCGAAAGTATGCGGAAGCGAATGCAACGCTGGAAAAATTCCTGGAGAAATTCCCACGGCACGAACTGGCGACCACAGCGCGAATGGCGATGGCCGCAAACCTGCAAGCGATGGGCAAGGAGGACGAAGCTTTTGCCACTTACCAGCAAATCGCGTCGGCTAATGTTCCTGGTTTCAATGCCCCGATGGCGTTGATCGAGCAGGTGCACATTTTGCAGGAGAAGGGCAAGACTGAGGATGCGCGGCGCATCTGCGAGACGATCATGACGCAATATCGCGACAGCTACGCAGCCATGGAAGCGAGCCAGTTGCTGCGAACGTTTTTGAAGACGGCGAAACCGGAAACACCGGCGGTTGTCGCGCCAGCGAAAACGGGCGCTTCGGTGACCGCTACGGTTCCACCAACCATGAAAATAATGCCAGCCGCGCCACCTGCGCCGAATGGTGCGCCCTCAGTGGCAGCGAAACCGTCGCCCGCGCCGAGTACAACGCCGTAGCTACTTTTCAAAAAATGGCGGCGATTTTCAATCGCCGTTTTGCTAGTCGGCAGGTCCGAGCCGGACTCGCGTTTGAGAAAGCCGCTCCTTGCGATTAGCGCTTGGAGAATTGGAAGCGTTTACGGGCTCCCGGCTGCCCTGATTTTTTGCGCTCTTTCATGCGCGGATCACGCCGGAGCAAACCCTCCGCCTTAAGGGTGGCTCGCAAATTGTTATCGACTTGCAACAAAGCCCGCGAAATTGCCAGACGCACCGCCCCAGCCTGCCCGCTGCTGCCACCGCCGGTAGCATTAATCGAGAGGTCATAGGCGTTCGCCAGCTTCACCGTTTGCAGCGGTTGTAATACCGCGTTCTGCAGCGGCGCAGTCGGGAAATATTCTTCAAAGCTGCGCCCGTTGATATCGATCTTGCCGCTGCCTGTGGTCATGCGCACACGCGCGACGGAAGTTTTGCGCCGACCGGTAGCAACGATTTCCTGAGATTGTGCCATAATATTTCTCCTAACGTAATTTCACCGGCGACGGCTGCTGGGCTGCGTGCGGGTGATCTTCGCCCCGATAAACCTTCAGCTTCCGATAAACCGAACGGCCCAGGCGATTGTGCGGAATCATTCCGCGCACAGCGCGCTCGATGAGCAATTCCGGATGCCGCACGCGCCGTGCTCGAACGTTTTCCGATTTATGGCCGCCGACGTAACCGGAAAAGCTCATGAAAGTTTTTTGCTCTTCCTTTTTGCCGGTCACCCGCACCTTGTCGGCATTGACGACAATGACGAAATCACCGGTATCGACGTGTGGAGTGAAGACAGATTTTTCCTTTCCGCGCAATAGATTCGCAGCTTTCACGGCGACACGACCGAGCACCTGATCCTTCGCATCGATGAGCCACCATTTGCGTGGGACTTCCGATGCTTTCGCTGAAAACGTCTTCATAAACGGGCGGGAAAAGGCACGGAAACTACGGGCGATGGCCGCAGGTGTCAACCTCCTGCGCGCCTCGAGTAGTGGTGTTGGATCAGCCGCTGGTACCGCGGGCGCTTTATGGAAATTATGAAGCCCCTCGCTTCGTTTTTGCCGCTCGTTTTTGGCCTTTTTTGCCGCTATTGTTCGCCGCCAATCCGGACCTCTTACCCAGAGATTCAGACAAGGTTACGGCACCGCGATCATTCGTGAAATAAATATTGCTAGGCAAAACCCGACGCTTTACGCGAATTTCCTCGAATAAACCCGCCAGAACTACGCCGGTCGGGTTCGCCTGATGCCGGGCAGACTCCCCGTCTGCACTCACGAAGGTGTCCATGCAGTGGATGAGGCGATACGATTCTTGCGCCACGCACGATCATTTCCAGCGCTTGCGCTTTCGTCGGGCTTGTG
>WNGI01007251.1_pt1 | contig 10309 bp, 10 predicted proteins | sample 5400621 | NCBI WGS metagenome assembly WNGI01 (sample SAMN13153374, study PRJNA577476) | soil metagenome | isolation source: 20 cm soil or saprolite under Garry oak tree replicate 1 | place: USA:California | collected 2016-06-15 | reverse complement strand
CTGACTTCGATGCCGCCCGCGACGGTATAGAGGGCGAACAGTAATACGATGAAACTCATATATTCGCCCAGCATGGCATGCGAGAAAGCCGCCAGCATAACCCGGCCGCCGGCAAACCACGCGATCGACGCCAGTGTAAGGATGGACCGGGCCGTAGCGATCTTTCCGTAATGAGCATGCCACAGCTTCGGGAACAGCAGCGGCCCAAGCGCAATCGACAGCAGCAAACCGGCGAAGGGCAGCGCAAACGGCCATGTCAGGGCCGCGGCATCGAGTGTGGCTGCGTATGCGGCTTGCGGCAGAACGACAAGCAACGCGGTGGTGAGCGCCAGGGCCGGCAGTTTAATGTCACGACATCGGTTACGGCACGAACACCAGAAATACAAATATGGCAAACACCACCACGTGAACCAGTCCGAACAGGATGTTGGTGCGCCCGGTGCCGAAGGTGAGCATGCTCAAAAAGAACGTCAACAGCAACAGCACCATCGCTTGCGCATCGAGCCCAAGCACCAATTGCTTGTCCAGCACATAGGCGGCCACGGCGACCGCCGGGATCGTCAAGCCGATGGTCGCAAGCGACGAGCCGAGCGCCAGATTGATGCTTTTCTGCAGATCGTTTTTGCGCGCGGCGGCGATGGCAGCGACGCTCTCCGGAAGCAGGATCAATAGCGCCACCAGCACGCCCGCGAAGGCCGGCGGCGCGCCAATCCGCGCGGTGGCGAAATCGACCACGAGCGAGAATTTCTTCGCCAGCAGCACCACCGCCAGCAGCGAAACCAGCAGCAGCACGGCACTCAGCGCCAACAACCGATTCGACGTGGACATCTCGCTATTCGCAACGCCGGCGGCTTCGCCGACGAAGTAATCTTGATGCCGCACCGTCTGGGTGTAGAGAAATACTCCATAAAGAATCAAGGTGACGACACTGACAAAGCCAAGCTGGGCCGCCGAGTAGACTGGTCCCGGCGTGGTCAGCGTGTAATTGGGCATGATCAGCGTGATCGTTGCCAGCACGATCAGGACGCTGAGATAGAGGCTTGATCCGGTGACCTGAACATCCTGCTCGCGGTAACGCAGACCACCGGCCAGAATGCAGATGCCGACGAGGCCGTTGCAGACGATCATCACCACGGCGAACACGGTGTCGCGCGCCAAGGTCGGGACAGGGTTTTCACCGAGCATGATGGTCGCGATCAGCGCCACCTCGATGATGGTGACCGACAGCGTCAAGAGCAGCGTGCCGTAGGGCTCGCCGATCCGTTCGGCGATTATCTCGGCATGATGCACGGCCGCGAACACGGTGCCGAACAGGATGACAAGCAGAATGACGGCGAACACCAGGCCTGCGGCCGATGGCGTGAAGGTAACGCCGAGCGCGGTCGCGGCGGCAAAAAACAGCACCGACAGCGTCGGAAAGATCCACGCCGATCGCGGCATTGGGCCGTATGTGCTCATATCACCACATCCTCAAGGCCAGGGAATGGAACCTGCGCCACGCAACCGGAGCCGTCAGCCATTCGCGCCGCCGATGAATTGCCGGGCTACCTCAATAGCACCAAATGCACCGAGATTGTCGTGGCCGCCCTCGGTAAATCGAACAAACCGCTTTGGCGCATGCGCGAGCGCAAACACGCGCTCCCCAAGAGCGATCGGAATGGTGAGATCATTTTCACCGTGCATGACCAGCAGCGGCGCCGTGACACGCGTGATACGATCGTCGGAGTGAAACTGATCCCGTAACAGCCAGCGGACCGGCACGATCCGAAAATGCGAGCCGGCCACGTCCACGATCGATGTATAGGGAGCTTCCAGGATCAGCTTTCCCACCGGCTGTCCGGCTGCGACGGCGACCGCCACGCCGGTGCCGAGTGAAAAGCCCCAGACCACAATTCGCCCCGCGTTATATCGCGCTGACGTGAATGCGTAAGCCGCCGCTGCGTCCAGCAGCAGTCCCCGCTCGCTGGGCTGGCCGCTCGAGCCGGCATAGCCGCGATAAGACAAAGCGACGAGCCCGGAGCCGTCAGCCGTCATGCCTCGAAACCGGCCGACGGCCCCGGCCAGAAAATCTCCATTGCCGGGAAAATAAAGCACGACCGGATGGCCCGGTTTTGCCGGAACGTGCCAGACGATGACGTGCTCGCCATCCGCCGTGGTCAGGACATGCTCTTCAGCCTCGGGGAAGCCGGCAGCGTCGGGGGCCGTCCGCACCGTCTGCGGTATCGGAAAGAGAAATTCACGTTGCTTGGCGTAAAGAACGGCGAGGCCGCCGAGATAGCCGACCGACAAAAGAATGACGAGCCATTTGAGGACGGTCATCATTCTCGTAAAACCAGCGTCACATCCCCTTGACGATGTTCTCGGTCATCTTCTTGGCGTCGCCGAGCAGCATCATGGTGTTGTCGCGGTAGAACAGCGGATTGTCGATGCCGGCATAGCCCGATGCCAGCGAGCGCTTGATGAACATCACGGTGCCGGCCTTCCAGACCTGCAGCACCGGCATGCCGTAGATCGGCGATTTCGAATCGTCTTCCGCCGCGGGATTGGTGACGTCGTTGGCGCCGATCACGAAGGCAACGTCGGCCTGGGCGAATTCGGAATTGATGTCCTCGAGTTCGAACACCTCGTCATAGGGCACGTTGGCTTCGGCGAGCAGCACGTTCATGTGGCCGGGCATGCGGCCGGCGACGGGATGAATGGCGTACTTCACCTCGACGCCTTCCTTCTTCAGGGTGTCGGCCAATTCCCGCAGCGCGTGCTGCGCCTGCGCCACCGCCATGCCGTAGCCGGGCACGATGATGACCTTCTGCGCGTTCTTCATGATGAAGGCGGCATCGTCGGCCGAGCCGAGTTTCACGGGGCGCGCTTCACCACCCGCGCCGGCACCGGCGGCGGCGGTCTCGCCACCAAAACCGCCGAGGATGACCGAGATGAAGGAGCGGTTCATCGCGTGGCACATGATGTAGGACAGGATCGCGCCGGATGAGCCGACCAGCGCGCCGGTAATGATCAGCGCCGAGTTGCCGAGCGTGAAGCCGATGCCGGCGGCGGCCCAGCCCGAATACGAGTTCAGCATCGAGATCACGACCGGCATGTCGGCGCCGCCGATCGGGACGATCAGCAGCCCGCCGAGCACCAGCGCGATGATGGTGATCAGCCAGAAATCGAGCGCGCTGCCCGACATCACCAGGCCGACGATAAAGAACACCAGCGCGAGGCCGAGCGCGATGTTGATGATGTGACGTGCGGGCAGGATAATCGGCGCACCGCTCATGCGGCCCGACAGTTTCAGGAACGCGATCACCGAGCCCGTGAACGTCAGCGCGCCGATGGCGACGCCGAGCGACATTTCAACCAGGCTTGCGCCGTGGATATTGCCGGGCGTGCCGATATCGAAGGCTTCGGGCGCGTAAAATGCTCCAGCTGCGACCAATACCGCAGCCATGCCGACCAGCGAGTGAAACGCCGCGACCAGTTCCGGCATCGATGTCATCGGCACCCGGCGCGCGATTACCGCGCCAACGCTGCCGCCAATGGCGACGCCAAGGATCACCAGCACCCAGCTGATGCCGTCGGCCGGCGGATGCGCCGCCAGCGTGGTCGCCACCGCGATTCCCATGCCGCCCATGCCGAGGAAATTGCCCCGACGGCTCGACGCCGGGCTCGACAGCCCGCGCAACGACAGGATGAACAGGACGCCGGCGACGAGATACAGCAGTGCGGCGAGATTGGCGTTCATGTAGAGGCCCCCATTGTCTTCGTCACCACGAGGTGCACGCCGCTCACTTTATTTTCTTCTTGTACATCGCGAGCATCCGCTGGGTGACCAGGAAGCCACCAAAGATATTTACGCAAGCAAAGGTCAGCGCGACGAAGCCGAAACCCCGCGCCCAGGCACCACCGCTGCCGACCATCGCCACGCCGACCGCGAGCAACGCGCCGACCACGATCACCGAAGAGATCGCGTTGGTCACCGACATCAGCGGCGTATGCAATGCTGGCGTCACCGACCACACCACGAAATAACCGACGAACACCGCAAGCACGAAAATCGACAGCCGAAACACGAAGGGGTCGACAGCCTGCGCGATATGATCCATGGCGGCTCTCCTGTTAACTCGTCATTCCGGGACGGCGCGGCGCGCCGGACCCGGAATCCAGAGATTGGTTTGCAAGGGAGATTCCGGGTTCGCGTCTTTGACGCGCCCCGGAATGGCGAAAGAATTCTGTTCGCGCATCGACATTCATGCGCTCTTCGGCTGGAAGTTCGGATGAATCACGGCACCGTCCCTGGTCAGCGCGGTGGCCTTGACCAGTTCGTCGTCCCATTTGACATCGAGCGCCTTGGTCGATTTGTCGATCAGCGTTTCGATGAAGGAAAACAGGTTTCGCGCGTAAAGATTCGACGCCGAGGCCGCGACCCGTCCGGCCACATTGGTGTAACCGACAATCTTGATGCCCCCGACATCGGCGACTTCGCCGGCCTTGGCGCCCGCGACATTGCCGCCGCGCTCGACCGCGAGATCGACCAGCACAGATCCCGGCTTCATCGACTTCACCATGTCAGCGCTGACGAGGCGAGGCGCGGGCCGGCCTGGTATCAGCGCGGTGGTAATGATGATGTCCTGCTTCTTGATGTGCTCGGCGGTCAACGCCGCCTGCTTGGCCTGATACTCTTTCGACATTTCCTTGGCGTAGCCGCCGGCGGTTTCGGCCTGCTTGAATTCTTCGTCCTCGACCGCAAGGAATTTCGCGCCGAGACTTTCGACCTGCTCTTTCACGGCGGGACGCACGTCGGTCGCGGTGACGACGGCGCCGAGCCGCCGCGCGGTCGCGATCGCCTGCAGGCCGGCGACGCCGACACCCATCACGAATACCTTCGCCGCCGGGATCGTCCCCGCCGCGGTCATCATCATCGGAAACGCGCGGCCGAACACTTCCGCCGCCTCGATCACCGCGCGGTAGCCGGCGAGATTGGCCTGGCTCGACAGCACGTCCATGACTTGGGCGCGGGTGATGCGCGGCATCAACTCCATCGCGAACGCCGCGATACCGGCATCGGCCATCGCTTTCAGCGCAGCGTCATTGCCATAAGGATCCATGATGGCGACGACCAGCGCGCCGCGCTTGTAGGCGGCCAATTCGGAAGCCTCCGGCCGTTTCACCTTGATGATGACATCGGCGTCCTTCAGCGCATCGGCGCTGACGGTCGCCCCGGCCGCGGTGAATTCCGAATCCGGCAGGCCCGACTTGATGCCTGCGTCGGGTTCGATCGCGATATCGACGCCCAGCGCCTTGAATTTTTTCACCGTGTCGGGCGAAGCCGCCACCCGCGGCTCGGACGGATCGATTTCCTTGGCAACAGCAATCTTCATGAGGCCTCCAGCGGCGCAGGACGCGCGCGCGAGCAGTCAAACTAGCGCTTATTCCGCAAGGACGGATACCGGTTTGCCACCGGAATGCATGCAATTTTTTCAGGCCGCCGGGAGGCGGCGGCGCGGCAGCGATGGATCAGGTCAGGAAGATCGCCATCATGGCGATGATGAAAATGACGGCGGCGCTGCCGTATTTTACCAGCATGATGAAGCCCTCATAGGTCTGCTCATGCGCTGGATAATCGTTGCCGTCAGCGGTCGTGTAGGCCACTTCGTTATGTTCTGCCATCGGTGTCCCCGTGAGTGTCCGTTGCTTGCGTGCAATTACCGCAATCCCGGTGGGAGGGCAACGGCGGGCGCGCCATCACGCCCACTCTATTTGGAGCATTCAAAAAACGGTTTGGATCATTCGGAAGGCCAATTGTCCCTGACCCAGCGCGTCAGGCTCTCCTCGCTGACTTCGCCGGCGGCGAGGGAGAGGACGATGGCGGTGGCGTGTGCGGGTTCAGGGCCGAATGGGACACCGTTCTTGAGCAGAAAGGCCATCATGGCCATGAAAGCGATACGCTTGTTGCCGTCGACGAAGGCACGATTTTTCGCCAGCCCAAACGCATAGGCCGCGGCAAGTTCGGGCATGTCTGACTGTTCGTGGCGCCACTTATTGATCGGGCGTTCAAGCGCGGATCGCAGCATGCCCTCATCACGCAAGCCGGACGCCCCGCCGAAGCGACGCAACTGACGGCTATGGATTGCGATAGCCTGCTCGTAGGTGATCCAAAGTGGCTCTTTCGGCTCGCTCATATGGCGCTCGATTATTTTGCGAGCGTCGCGAGCGTGTCCTTGTATTTTTCCATGGTCTGGTCGGCTATTTCCATGGTCTTCTCAAAGTCGGGATCGTAGGGCATCGCCTGGAATCCGCCTCCGGCAAGTTCGGTAATGTGCAGTTCCTGGCCCCGCTTGAGGTCGAGCCGCTGCATCAATTCACGTGGCAAAAGCAAACCGTCGGAATTGCCGATCTTCTTGATCTCGATTTTCACGATCAGTCCTCCTCACTTTGGCGCCATTGGCCACCACTTCCCGGAAAGCCAAACGGCACGTTATACATCAGTATAACGCACCCTTCCGCTCCGTTCAACAGATGTTTTACACCCCGGAACCGCCGGTCAGCCCATCCCCTCCAGCTCGTCGATCATGCCCGAAATCACCGACAGCCCGCCGTCCCAGAATTTCGGGTCCTTGGCGTCGAGGCCGAAGGGTTTGAGCAGTTCGGAATAATGCTTGGTGCCGCCGGCCGCCAGCATCGCCAGATAGCGTTCGGCAAATCCGTCGGAGGCATTCTCGTAGACCGCGTAGAGCGAGTTCACCAGGCAATCGCCGAACGCGTAGGCATAGACATAGAACGGCGAATGGATGAAGTGCGGGATGTACATCCAGAAATTCTCATAGCCCGGCCGGATGTCGATCGCAGGTCCCAGACTCTCGCCCTGCACGCTGAGCCAGATTTCGCCGAGGCGCTCAGCGGTCAATTCGCCGTTGCGCCGCTCGGTATGGACCGCGCGCTCGAACGAATAGAACGCGATCTGCCGCACCACGGTGTTGATCATGTCCTCGACCTTGCCGGCGAGCAGCGCCTGACGCTGCCTGGCGCTCTTGGTCTCCGCCAACAGCCGCTTGAAGGTCAGCATCTCGCCGAACACGCTGGCGGTTTCCGCTAATGTCAGCGGCGTCGGCGCCATCAGCGCGCCGTTCTTCGCGGCCAGCACCTGATGCACGCCGTGACCGAGTTCATGCGCCAGCGTCATCACGTCACGCGGCTTGCCCTGATAGTTCATCAGCACATAGGGATGCGCCGAGGGCGTGGTGGGATGCGAAAACGCGCCCGGCGCTTTTCCGGGCCGCACCGGCGCATCGATCCAGCGGTCGTTGAAAAAACGCGCGGCGATATCGGCCATCTCCGGCGAGAACCCGCGATAGGCGGTCAGCACCATGTTGCGGGCATCAGGCCAGGCGATACTGCCGGTGGCGGCGAACGGCAGCGGCGCGTTGCGGTCCCAATGCGCGAGCTTCTTCTTTTTGAACCAGCCCGCCTTCAGCCCGTAATAGCGATGCGACAGCCGCGGATAGGCTGCGCGAACCGAACCCACCAGCGCGTCGACCACCTCGCGCTCGACGCGGTTGTTCAGATGCCGGGAATCCGCCACATCCATAAAGCCGCGCCAACGGTCTGAAATTTCCTTGTCCTTGGCGAGCGTGTTGGTGATGAGCGCGAAGGTCCGCTCATTGGCCTTGAAGGTTTTCGCCAGCGCCTGCCCTGCCCCCTTGCGCTTTTCGCCAGCGCGATCCTGCAGCAGGCTGAGCGTCGGCTCGATCGCCAGCTCCTTGCCGCTGACCTTGAAGCGCAGGCCCGAGATGGTCTGATCGAACAGCCGGTTCCAGGCGGCATAGCCGCTCTGGGATTTCTCGTGAAACAGCTGCTCCACGCGATCCTCGAGCTGATACGGCTTGTCCTTGCGCAGATCCTCGATCCACGGCCGATAATGCCCGAGCTCGGGCGTCTGCATCGCGCGTTCGATCACGGCATCGTCGACGCGGTTGAGTTCGAGCGCGAAGAACAGCAGATGCACGGACGCATTTGTCAGCCGCTCGGAAACGTCGCCATAGAATTTGGAAATCGCGGGATCGACGCTGTCGCCGGCGTGAACCAGCCCCGCATAGGATCCAAGGCGGCCTGCGAGATCGTCGATCGCCTCGTAACGCCTGACCGCTTCGGCCAGCCATTGGCCGCCGCCATCGCTCGCCGTTCGTTCCGCGAGCTTGCCCTTGTAGTCCGTCTCAAACGCGACGCATTCGGCGTCCATGCTTGCGAGGTCGCGTGTGAGTTCCGGCGCGTCGATACCTGAATAGAGATCGGTCAGGTTCCATTCCGGCAACTTCGCCGGTTTGGATTTGGCTGTGGATTTCTTGATGTCTGTTTTGCGGGAAGCGGTCGGCTTGCGGAGAGCGGATGAGGAGCGCGGGGTCATCTTGTTCGAGCCTGTGTATGCATTTCAACCTGATGGCGGGACGTCAACGTTTAAGAGGGCGTTAATCGCCATCGGCGAGAGTGCCCCGATTCGAGACAGATAGTTGTAGTGCGGGGAGAAAGCCATGGCAGCCACGATTTTGATCGCCGATGACGATGCGGTGGCGCGCCGTCTAGTGGAAAACATGGTGCAGAAATGCGGCTATGAGACCCTCGTCGTCGACTCCGGCGACGCCGCGATCGACAAGCTGACCGCTCCCGACGCGCCGGTGATCGATGCCATGGTGCTCGATCTGGTGATGCCCGGCCTCGACGGCATGGGCGTATTGGCCAAAATCCGCGAAGCCGCTCTCACCATCCCCGTGATCGTGCAGACCGCCCACGGCGGCATCGACAACGTGGTTTCGGCGATGCGCGCCGGCGCCCAGGATTTCGTGGTCAAGCCGGTCGGCATCGAGCGGCTGCAGGTATCGCTGCGCAATGCACTCAACGCCAGCGCGCTGAAGGGCGAGTTGCAGCGCATCAGGCACAGCCGCGAAGGCCGACTGACGTTTGCTGACGTCATCACCCGCAGCGAAGCCATGGCCGGCGTGCTGCGGACGGCACAAAAGGCCGCCGCCTCGACGATCCCCGTCTTGATCGAAGGTGAATCCGGCGTTGGCAAGGAATTATTCGCGCGCGCCATCCATGGCAGCGGCGAACGCAAATCAAAACCGTTCGTTGCCGTCAATTGCGGCGCGATCCCCGATAACCTCGTGGAGTCGATCCTGTTCGGCCATGAGAAGGGCGCCTTCACCGGCGCCACCGAACGCCACACGGGTAAATTCGTCGAAGCCTCCGGCGGCACGCTGTTCCTCGACGAGGTCTCGGAATTGCCGCTAGCCGCCCAGGTGAAACTGCTTCGCGCGCTGCAGGAAGGCGCGGTCGAGGCGGTCGGCGGGCGCAAGCCGGTGAAGGTCGATGTCCGCATCATCTCCGCAACCAACCGCAAACTGCTCGACCGCGTCAAAGGCGGGCAGTTCCGCGAGGATCTGTTCTATCGGCTGCATGTGCTGCCGCTGACGATTCCTGCCTTGCGGATGCGCCGCGAAGACATCCCGCACCTGCTGCGGCACTTTCTGGCGAGGTTCTGCGCCGAAGAGAACCGCCCGATCACCGGTATCAGTGGCGAGGCGATGGCCCACCTGTCGCAACTGGAATGGCCCGGCAATATCCGTCAGCTGGAGAATGCGGTCTATCGCGCCGTCGTCATGAGCGACAGCGACCAGCTTGGGCTGGCGGATTTTCCGCAAGTCCAGGCGCAGCAGGTGCCGGCACGGCCAGAGGCGGATCATCGGGCTGAACCGCTGATCATCGGTCCGGCGTTTCATTCGACTGCGCCGGCCATGGTCTCAGGTAACGAGATACCTATCGCGCCGCTACCGTCCGGCGGGACGCTGGCAATGCTGACCAGCGCCGGAGAGATGCACGATCCGGTCGCGGGCAGCACAGACCAAACAAGCTAGCACGATTGCCGATTGTGGCGCTCCGGTGTTGGAGACGAAAAGGCTGAAGACATTGGTTATTCCAGAACATTTGAACCGTGTCTCGCCGGTGACAGACAAAGGAGAAAGCGCGTGGCAAAAGCGCGCGATCCGTTGAAAAGGGGATCGTCTGAAGTCAGTTTGTCGTGAGTTGCCCGCGTGGCGCTGGCTGCGTGCGCAGGGTGCGTGTATCGTCTGCGTATGAATCGTTGCACGCAGGCGAAGGCTGTGACGGACGATACTTAAGAGCTGTTCCATGCTGGAGCAGTTTCGCCAAGGGGTGTGACGATGCGTGAATGTTCGAAGAGCCGTGCCGGATTTGATCGCGTGTTGATGGCGGTCGCGGCGACATTCCTGACGGTCTCCGGCCCCTTGGCCCTTGCCCAGGC
>WNGI01006984.1_pt1 | contig 10309 bp, 9 predicted proteins | sample 5400621 | NCBI WGS metagenome assembly WNGI01 (sample SAMN13153374, study PRJNA577476) | soil metagenome | isolation source: 20 cm soil or saprolite under Garry oak tree replicate 1 | place: USA:California | collected 2016-06-15 | reverse complement strand
CTGCGGAATGCAGAGCGACGAAATGATTTGCCATTTTCCATTTTCCATTTTCCATTTTTGATGGCAGCAGAACCTCTGATGGCCAGATACTTCTGGGGCGAGTAACTTTGCAGCGAATAAACTCGCTGGCGAGACAATTCTCAATTCGAATGACAAATGGAAAATTTCAAATGGAAAATGGAAAATCTCCTGAATTCTTCCGTCTGCGATTGGCCCCTCCATGCTAGGCGACGCCCTGCATCCTCTCCACATCAAGCACGCCGGGTACGCCCTTAATAGAACCAATCACCTTGTCCAGGTGCTTTACATCAAAGACTTCCACCGTAACCTCGATGTGACCTTTTTCATCCGAAGCCACGGAGGCACGCGCGTCACGGATCCCGGTTTTCATGTCAGATATTGCGCCGGTAATTCCGGCTATCATGCCTGTGCGATTCTCGGTAATCGCCAGTAGTTTGACCGCGTACGCTGTCTTTTCCGGACGTCCTGCCCACTCAACTTCGACAATACGCTCCCGGTTTACCATTAGCTGATCGACGTTCCGGCAACGTTTTGTGTGCACAGCAACGCCTTTGCCACGCGTGACATAACCAATTATCTCTTCACCGTGAAGTGGGCTACAGCAACGCGCCCGCGTCACCATCAAATCATCGAGGCCGCCAACCACAATCGAATCATCACCCAAACGAATGAGCCGCTTGACCGCGCGCACTCCGCTTCTGAGGCGCGATTCCTTCTGTTTGTCGAGTTGCTCAAACTGTTCGGGTCCCAGATATTTGGCGATTACATTACGAGGTACAAGCTTCCCGTAGCCGATTGCGGCCAATAGATCGTCGACCCGACCATAACCGTAGTCGCTGGCCACGCGCTTCATTTCACCATCACTGTCGTTAAGAAGTTTTTTGGGTGAGAGTTGAAATCGCGCCGACTCTTTTTCAAAGAGTTTGCGACCGATCTCTATAGATTCAGCTCGCTGCTGTTCAGCCACCCAGTGACGCACGCGGTTGCGCGCGCGCGACGTCACGATAAAGTTAAGCCAGTCGCGGGACGGATGGGAGTTTGCGCTGGTGATTATCTCTACTACGTCGCCGTTCTGGATCTGCGTCCGAAGCGGAACCATCCGAGCATTGATGCGCGCTCCCGTACATGTATTACCAACTTCCGAGTGAATCATGTAAGCAAAATCGACCGGAGACGCGCCGCGCGGTAACTGTATGACCTTCCCCATCGGAGTGAATGCATAAACATCTTTGGGGTAGAGATCCAGTTTTAGCGAATCGAGAAAGTCTTTGGAATCCTTTACTTCCTGGGTCCATTCCACGAGCGATCGCAGAGCTTGCAAAGCCTTATCGTCCTCGCGAGCGCCGCGTTTTCCTTCTTTATATTTCCAGTGAGCGGCGACGCCCTCCTCGGCAATGTGATGCATATCCTCGGTGCGGATTTGCACTTCGAACGACTGCGCGGTCGAACCAATCACAGAGGTGTGCAACGACTGATAGAGATTGTCGCGGGGCGTTGCTATCCAATCCTTAATGCGACCGGGCACCGGCTTCCAGTTGTTGTGGACCACTCCGAGGGCTGCGTAACAATGGCGTACTTCGTTAGGAGTGATAATGCGAGCTGCGACCAGATCGTAGACCTGGTCAAGGCCGATTTTTTGCCGTCTAAGTTTCTTCCAAATCGAATACAAGCGTTTGACGCGACCTTCCACTCGCACAAGAGGCACCTCAGCCTCCGCCATCTTTTCTTCGATACGTTTTGTAACGGCTTTCAGGAACGCTTCATTTTCGGGACGACGTTTCTCCAACTGCTCGGCCAACTCGCGATAGTCCTCCGGATGCAAGTGACGAAAGGAGAGATCTTCCAGTTCGCCTCTGAGTTTACCCATGCCCAGCCGGTGGGCAATCGGAGCGAAAATGTCCATCGTCTCTTCGGCGATCCGTTTTCGCTTTTCCGGACTCAGGTAGTGCAGCGTGCGCATGTTATGTAAACGATCAGCAAGTTTCACTAGAACTACACGCACGTCGTCGACCATCGCGAGCAACATCTTGCGAACATTTTCCGCCTGCTGCTCTTCGCGAGAAATGTTGCTGATTTGGGCGATCTTGGTCAGGCCATCAACGAGGTGAGTAATGTCTTCCCCGAAATATTCGCGAATAGTGGCGAGGTCGACGAGAGTATCCTCGACTACATCATGCAACAGTCCGGTAGCGACAGAGACCTCGTCCAGTTTCATGTCGGCCAGAATATTGGCAACTTCGAGCGGATGGACCAGATAGGATTCCCCGGACGCTCTTTTCTGTCCTTTGTGTTCGCGAGCTGAAAACAGATAGGCACGACGCAAGAGATCGAGGTCAGCCTGCGGGTGATTCAGGGCGACTTTCTCGACTATGTCTTCGATGCGTATCATCTATGCTGAACACTGAGTTTTTAGATGGATTTTCGTCAAAGACGATTATAACAAAAAGGTGATGTCCCGACTCGAAAGCCGGACATCACCTATTCAGAGGTTCTTTTGCAGATCCGCGTTTAGCCCTTGGGCGGGGAGGCGGCCTTCTTGGCTTCTTCTTCCTTCTTCTTCTGGTTGGCCACGCTCAGTTCCGTGGTGCGCTTCAGAGCTGCTTCATACTGTTTTTGATATTCCGATTTGAGGTCTGCCTTGCCATCCATTTCGGCCAGCTTGGAAGCTTCGAGGAGCAAATTTGTTTTGTATGACCAGGCAGACTCGTTATTAGGATCAAACTTGATAGCATTTTCAGCTTCCGCCAGTCCCTGCTTGACGCACATTTGAGCAGTATCAAATTCCTTCTGCTCCTTAGGCTTTTTATAAGATACGGTAGCCTTGTTGGTGGCGGGGTCTACTGTTGTCACTTTGTTGGTGGGCAGTTCGGTAATCTTAAACGAGCAATCCCAATCCTTGCTGGCCAGGACGATATACGCTTCGGCCCTCTTCTCCGGCTCGGTGGATTCGTTTGCGGCGCGCGAACTGATCCATTGACGCAGCTTGTCGTCCTGTTTAGTAGCCCCGTAAAGATAAGCGATGGCCTTATAGGCTTCGTCGTCTTTTGGATTGTTTGCGAGAATCTGCTGATAGGCTTCAATCGCTGCCTGAGCTTTGGCGAGATTTTCGGGCGTCTGCACACCGGGCCGGTATTGGGCATGAATCGTCCGGGCAATGAACATCGGCGCGGTCTTGTTAGTGGGATCTAATTCGTAGGCATTGCGAGCATGCTGCTCGGCAACGTCGAAATGTCCTTCGCGATAAGCGCGAGCGGCTTCGTTCAATTGGTTCTTTGCCCTGATTCGATAGATAACTCCGCAACCGGAGCTAGTGGCAACAAGGATCGCCAAAACTATGGCGATCCTAGTTTGAGAGAGTTTCATTTATCCGTGGCTCCATTCAAGGAGATTGGTGCGAACTACTAACCCAAGCGGGTCAGCTCTCTGAGCTCGCCAATCACCATTTTATTGAGGCAGATCGTCTACTTGTAATCCCACCGGGCTTGCGCCTGCGCCTTTGATAGCGTCGATTACTTTTACCACGTCTCCGTATTTCAATGATCGCGGCGCTTTAACGAAGACCGTTTTTTCTATTCTTTCGTCTTCCGGCAACTCGGTGCGGGTCTCCATACCTACCCGATACGCGCGCTGCTCCTTCCGCTGTTGAAACACTTGCGTCAGTTTTTGCGAAAGAGGTCCTGTATCGTTAACGGAACCAATCGAATCCTGATTCACCTTGAGCTGCAAGTCAGTTGAAATTGAAACCACCAGCGTGAGAGGGTTGGGTTTTAATTTGCTCAGATCTTCGTTGGGGTCTTTTTGCGTGGGTATGTCTGCTTTAAACCGGCTCGGCTTAAGCGGAGTAACAACCATGAAGATAATCAGCAATACTAGTAACACGTCAATTAAGGGCGTGACATTGATATACGGCTGGGCCGTAGTACTGCCCTTGGAAGAACTACCCAAAGAACCACCCATTGACATTTTGATTTTCTCCTCCGTCTTAACGAGGTCACTAAGTTGCGGGCACCACTGCGGCTGCGCCCTTTTTCTTTTTGTCAGCCACTAATCCTATCTTGTCAACGCCAAGTTTTCTCACTTCATTAATGACGTTGACCACATCGCCATAACTCACTCCCACCCCGCTCTTGATATAAACGATTCGATCGTTTTCCGTCTTGATGTTTTTCAACATCGAATCTACCTTATCAGCAAGCTCTTCCCTTGCCACCTTTTTCTTTCCCAGGTAGTACTCTCCATCGTTAGGAATGGAGATTACGATCGAGGACTCTTTGATGATGTTCTGATCGACATCCGGATTCGTCATATTCTTGGGCAGCGCTACGGTTATACCTTGTTGCAGAAACGGTGTAACCACCATGAAGATGATCAGCAGCACTAGCATGATGTCGACCATAGGAGTGACGTTAATTTCCGACGAGAAGCCGCCGCTGCCTCCACCTGACATTCCCATAATAAATCTCCCTTCAGAATACCCTTAACGGCAACACAATAGCCTTACCTTGTTGCCGCCTTACGGCTTCAGCTGCTTGGTCCGGTTCTTGATGAAGTAATCGACCAACTCGGAAGCCGAGTTATCCATCTCCACTATGAAACCGTCGACCTTGCCGGTGAAGTAGTTGAAGAGCCACACCGCAGGGACCGCCACCAGCAAACCAAGTGCGGTCGTGAATAGCGCTTCGGAAATACCACCGGCAACCGCCGCGATACCGGCCGATTCCGCGTTCTTCATGCCGCGGAAGGCGTTGATGATACCGAAGACCGTACCAAACAATCCGACGAATGGCGCAGTCGAGCCGATTGTGGCCAGGCCGGAAAGGCCACGCTTAAACTCCGCGGTCTTGATGGCAATAGCCCTTTGCAAGGCGCGCTTTGAGGCCTCGATTTCATCACCGGAAATATCGGACGATGCTTCGTGCGCACGAAACTCCTGCAAGCCGCTGCTGACCACCATCGCCAAGTGCGACTTGCGATGCTTATCACTGATGTTGATAGCTTCTTCAATGCGGTCGTTCTTCAGCGCCTGCGCCACTCGCGGAGCAAACTCGCGCGATTGTTTCTTGGCTGCTGAGTAGGTGAGATAGCGCTCGACCATGATCGCTATGGAATAGACTGACATGATGAGCAAAACTATCACCACGGCGATAGCCACGGGACCCATGTTTTTCACCATCTCGGACATCGTAAAGGTGTCTGCGGCGTTTGCCCCTGGACTTGCGGCAGCTGTCGCGTCCTGCAACAAGAAAAACAGTCCTAGTACCTTGGTTCCGAGAAGGCTGGTTAGAATAGTCACGGTTAACCCCTCCAAAGTTTTATTAGATTAATAGCAAGCAGAGAAAACGCTGGGATAAGCCGGCGATCGCGGTCAACCCGGCGCTTGAGCTCCACATTTATTGCGCCACAAAGTTGTACTGGATGACGCCGGTAACCTTAACAGGTTGCCCCGAGAGCTTCGTCGGGGAGAACCTTGCTCCCCGAGCAGCGGCGACTGCCACCGCCTGCAACAACGGGTGTCCAGAGACGGCACGCGCAGAAACCACGTTCCCGTTCTCATCGATGAGCACCTGGACCACTACAGTACCGGACGCATGGGCCGCTTTTGCGATCTGGGGATATGGGGGTTTCGGTAAGCTCAGTGCTTTACCATTGAGAACGCCACCCGAGATCGGTGCGCGCGGGGGTGCCTTGGGTTCGGGAGGTGGCGGCTCATCTCCGATAGTAACTTTAGGTGCCGCAATCACGGTGCCGACGCCTGGCCCGGCGGGCACTGGAGCCGCGGTATTGGAGTCTGCATTTCCAAGCACCGTGGTTACTCCGCGCCGAACCGGCGGAACGTCGCTGGCCTTGGCTGATACCTCTTTTGGAACCAATTCGGTCCGGTCAACTGAGGCAATCAACTCTTTGCGAACGTCAACGTTAGGCTGCTCTTTTACTGGCTTAACTTCCTCTTTGTGTACTTCCTCTTTAACCACGGCCGGCACGGGCACAGGAGCAACGAGAGTCGTCAGCTCCAGATCCTGCTCAGCCAGGTGATTGTCGTACCAGTAAATACCAGCGACAAAGAACGCCACACCTAAAACGGTGTAGATTAGCAACGTGACGATAATAAAAGAGCCCTTTCGCGACAGGTCATCTTTATGCGAACTGGACTCAACCAGATTATCGAACATTTAGTTTGTCCTCCCTACTCCGGCGCCAAATGGATCAGGGGTTGAAAAATGTAAGTAGTATTTCCTCAAATGCCGACATAAACTGCCTGCCTGAGGGCCGTCACATATTGAAGGGGAAAAACAGCAGCTTCTGCGATACTTGAGCACCGCCGAATAGAAGTAAAGCCACTGTGCGAGAAAAAACTCGCCAGCCTGCTCAACAGACTGCCACGCGCCCAACCTTTCCGTTACACGCACGCAGGGTCGACTCTTGAGTATTTAATTGGCCAGCAACGCTCGCAGTCTAAGCCGCAAAGCATTTCAAGTCAAGCGCAAATTTGGAAAAATGACCTTAGGTCGGCCGCACGCGAACGTCGCCTGAAGGGTTCTAGACACGACCAGTCCCGGGAGACTGTTTGCCAGCCCTTGCGGAAAGGGTGTCGCGACCAATCGACTTGGCGGCAACCTTAGCGCCCCCCTTGAGAGGTCGACTATAAGCCAGGGTTGCGGCTCGATTAGCGGCTTCGATTCTCTGCTCCCACCAGACCATGATCGGGCTAGCAATCGCCACCGATGAATAAGTACCAAAGCTAACACCTATCAATAACGCCAGCGAAAATCCGCGCAAGACTTCGCCACCGAAGAGCACCATGGCAAGCACAGATAGAAAAACAAGTCCTGACGTGATGACGGTTCGCGAAAGTGTCTGATTGATAGAATCGTTTGTAACTTTATAGAGAGAGTCGCGTCGGTGGAGACGGCGGTTTTCACGTATGCGATCAAAAACGACGATAGTGTCGTTTACGGAAAACCCGATCAGTGTCAGGAGTGCCGCGATCACGGTGAGGCTTACCTCCCACTGGAAAAGCGAGAAAAAGCCAAGTGTGACCAGAACGTCGTGGAACACCGCGATCACGGCCGCAGCTCCGTAGGTCCACTCAAAGCGGAAAGCTATATAGCCTAAAATGCCGACCAGAGCTGCCAGGGTTACGGCAATGGCCTTGTTCCGAAGTTGGGCACCGGCTACAGCTCCCACGGCATCGGTGGCGATGATCTTATAGGCTGCGTTCGGATCAGCATCTAACTCTTTGTCAGGCTGCGCTTCCGGTCCAAACTGATTGAGAGCGTTTCTTACCTGAGTCCTGCCGGCATCGACCTGGGCTGTTGATTCGCTGCCGCCCTCGCCTTCCAACGGCAATTTGACCAATACCGTGTCCTGCTTGTCTGTGACGGGCTGGACGATGGCATCCTTTACGCCCTGTTTTGTCAGTGCTCCTCTTATCGCCTCGTCCGGTGGTCGTTGTTTGAACTTGATTGTGACCACCGTGCCGCCCTTGAAGTCAACGCCGAGGTTAAAAGCCTGGTGGTGTGTCGCCTGACGAAAAATCGCAGACCCGAGACCAGCCAACATAAGCAGAACCGATATCCCAATAAACCAGCGTCTGTTAGCCAACCAATCAATGCGAACGTCTTTAAAAACTTGAATCATATTGATCTCTAAATACTAAGAGTTTCCATCTTCCGTTTCCGGCTCAATTCCCACATAAAGATTGTGCGCGAAACGAAAACTGCGGAGAACAGGTTTACCAGCAATCCAATCACCAGCGTCACGGCAAATCCGCGGATTGGGCCCGTCCCAAACACAAAAAGAAAAAGTGAAGAAATAATAGTCGTAACGTGCGTGTCAATGATCGTAATGAAAGCGCGCCCAAATCCCTGGTCGATGGCAGACGATATAGTCTTACCGGTGCGGAGTTCCTCACGGATTCGTTCAAAGATCAGCACGTTGGAGTCAACCGCCATGCCAATTGTAAGAATAATGCCCGCGATGCCAGGTAGAGTCAGAGTTGCTCCGAAGAGAATCAAGCCGGCGAGCATTAAGATCATGTTCAGAAGGAGCGCAACGACCGCATTGACACCCGAACCGCGGTAGTAGAACAGCATAAAAAGAACGACTAGCCCAAGGCCCACTAACGAGGCTCTGACGCCCGCCCGTATCGAGTCTTGCCCGAGACTTGGTCCCACCGTGCGCTCTTCAAGGTATTCAATCGGCGCCGGGAGCGCTCCCGACCGAAGCGTGAGCGCCAGATCGTCGGCAGATTGTTTCGTGAACCTTCCTTCGATCTGCCCTGAATCGGAGATCTGCGACTTGATGAAAGCAATCGATTTCACTTCATCATTGAGAACCACTCCCATGTATTCATTAATATGAGACCCGGTCCACGCCCCGAACTTGTCAGCGCCATTTTTCTTCAACGAAAAACTGATCTCATAGTCATCGCTGCGGCCGCTACTCGATGGAATGGCACTGGCATTTCTCAACTCAGTACCATTGATTATTGCTGGGGACTCGACGACAGCCCATTTCACAGGTTTTGGCTCGTTGGGATTCTGAGTACTGGCAGCAGTGGGTTCGGTCCGCTCGCTATACGGCAAAACCCGCCGATTTGCAGGAACAGAGCCACCGCTATTGAGCGAAGCTAACGCCTCCTCTTTAGTCGTATAAGTTTGAAGGTTCGGACTTGGCGGACTTACGATATGCACTAGTTCGAGGCGCGACTCACCTACCAGTAGGTTTTTAACTCGCTCCGGATCCGTCACGCCGGGCATCTGCAGAAGGATTTGATGAGAACTCTGCGAACCATGAGTTTGCAGAGTGGGCTCGGTTACGCCCATCGAATTGATTCGACTTTCGATAATTCTTAGAGCCTGCGTCGTAGCGTCATCAGCAAGCTGCCTTTGCGCGGCTGAAGTTAAACTCCATCTCAAGGTATTGCCTGAGGCGGAGAAAGACCAGCCGGACCGCTCACCGATTTCCACTTTTTTCTCGACCGCTGAACGGATGTCGTTCGCTTTCGTCGGGTCGGCTGGTTGGAGCACCACGCTATAGTTTCCGCTCGCTGTTTCCGCTTTAACGTCCTTTATCTCGAACCCCGAGTCCTTCGCGGCATTCTGCGCTGCAACGGCGTTTTCTTCCGTTAGCCGCCGCAGAAACTCCTCAGTCTTAACTCGCATCACCAGATGCGCGCCACCCTTTAGATCAAGACCGAGACGAATATTTGAAGCCAATGTCGCTTTGATACCTGACCAGGCGAAGTCATGCAGAGTGGGGCGATGACGCGGACCGATTACGATGTAGAGGCCAATCAATGTTACGACAACAATAATTATTGTGCGTTGAACGAGATTCTTTTTCTTCATTACAAAAAACCGAAGACACCTTGGGTTGGACTATTTCTTCTCTTCCTCGTCTATTCCTGCTATGGCCGTCCTGGCAACCTCAAGAATGGATTTGTCAGCGCTCCTTATAAAAAAACTTGAGTCACGTACGGTAGTAATCGTGCCGATGATGCCGCCGTTGGTGACGACCCGATCACCGACCTTTAGACTGGATATCGTCTCCTGCAGCTGGCGCTGCCGTTTCTGCTGCGGTCTTATCATCAACATATAGAAGACGCCAATGATAAGCACCATCGGCAAAAGGCCCCCAAGCGCACCCAGACCGCCCTGAAAAAAGATCAGAAAAGTTTCCATTAGTTTTTAGCTATGCCGAGGGATTGGACTCCGATTAGTCCCCATTTCGCAACCATAAATCCTACTTCGAACTTGAACCCGCGGGACCATTTTCCGCGCAACCTTATTCACCATTCGTGGCCAGCCGCTCGGTGAACTCACGCCGAAATTTTCGGAATTCGCCAGACCGGATAGATTGCCTTACGACCCGCATAGTGTCAAGGAAGAACCTCAAATTGTGATACGTTAATAGTATACTCGCAAGCATTTCCCCGCTTAGATATAAGTGACGTAGATAGGCCCTTGAATGCCTGGCGCAGACCGAACACCTGCAGAATTCGTCCAGCGGCCGTTCATCTTTGGTCCATTGGGCGTTCTTGATGTTGAGTCTTCCGCGGGAAGTGAACGCCTGCCCATTCCGGCCGTTCCGCGTAGGTAACACACAGTCAAACATATCGATTCCATGCGCTACGGCCTCTACGAGATCCTCAGGAGTCCCCACGCCCATCAGATAACGCGGTCGATCTGCGGGCATTAATGGCGCCACCTCGCCAACCACGTCCCACATAACTCTCTTTTCTTCGCCTACACTCAGACCGCCAATCGCATAACCGTCAAAGTTTAAC
>WNGI01007923.1_pt1 | contig 10310 bp, 9 predicted proteins | sample 5400621 | NCBI WGS metagenome assembly WNGI01 (sample SAMN13153374, study PRJNA577476) | soil metagenome | isolation source: 20 cm soil or saprolite under Garry oak tree replicate 1 | place: USA:California | collected 2016-06-15 | reverse complement strand
CCCTGAGTCATCCGAACGGCAAGTGATTCGAAAAGGAGACCGATCCATGGCCACAATCTATGCCGAGCGTGCTGTCGTCGATTCCAACGTTGCGGGGACACGTCACGATGTCGTGGCGTTGCTCGCCCGCGTATTGCTCGTCGCGATGTTCCTCGTTTCCGGCTTCGACAAGGCTACCGGTTTCACTGGCACGGTGTCGTATATCGCTAGCAACGGACTGCCGTTTCCCGAAGTCGCTGCCACAATTGCGGTTACGGTCGAGCTTGGCTTAGGACTGCTGGTGTTCTTGGGCTGGAAGTCGCGTTGGCCGGCGCTGATGATTGCGATCTACACGATCGCCGCCGGTCTGCTGTTTCATGCGTACTGGAACGACGCGCCGGCCAATCGGATGGACGACTACATCAACTTCTGGAAAAACGTGTCGATCGCAGGAGGCTTCCTGATGATCTTCGCGTTCGGTCCCGGACGTTACAGCATCGGCCGCGGCTAGCATGAAAGCTGTCGACCATCTCGACCTTCGCTTGTCCGCGAACGACCGACACAGTTATGAGCAATCGCTAAACGTTGGAATCGACGACAGCACGCTCGGCATAGATTGTGGCCATGGATCGGTCTCCTTTTCGAATCACTTGCCGTTCGGATGACTCAGGGCCCAGATGGACTTCCGGGCATTCGCGTCAGCGCCGACGAACGATTCCGCGTAGAACTCGCGAATGAAGCTGGTACGCGCACCATTGTGCACTGGCATGGGCAGCTTCCGCCCTGGACGCAGGACGGTTTCCCTTGGCCACAGACCCCGGCGATCGCCAACGGGGCGGTTCAAGCGTATGACTATGCTCCGATCGCCGGCACATACTGGATGCATTCGCATCACGGCTTGCAGGAGCAGAACCTCATGACCGCGCCGCTGATCGTGCATGACGTTGCAGAGCTTCGCGAAGACCGGCAGGAAGTCGTTCTCATGCTGCACGACTTCACCTTCCGTACGCCGGACGAGGTGCTCGCTGGTCTCGTTGGCGTGAGCACAGGTAGTGCACACGCCATGGTGCAAAGGGCCGAAGATGAACCAGGTCGCAATCGCGAAAGTCAGACAGGGGAACCAGACATGGCCGACATGGCTCCGGACGCGTCCGGAATGAACATGGCGGACTCGGTCATCCCAGCGTCGGGCGCGATGCGAATGGACTTGAACGATGTTGCTTACGACGCCTTCCTTGCCAACGATCGAACACTCAGGGATCCGCAGATCGTGCGAGTCGACCGCAGCGGTCGGGTTCGGCTCCGCATCATCAACGGCGCGTCCGCCAGTCAGTTTTGGATCGATCTGGGGGAACTCGTCGGCCGCGTGGTCGCGACCGACGGCCACGCCGTACATCCCGTCACAGGCAGCCGCTTCCCGATGCCGACCGCCCAACGACTCGACATCCTGATCGATCTGCCAAGAGCCGGCGCATTTCCGATTCTTGCGCGACTGGAAGGGACCGGTCGGCAGACAGGGATCGTCCTCGCAGCGGCCGGTGCACGAATTTCGCGGATTCCAGACAGCGGCCAAATCGCGCCGGCGCTCGACAACTCGCTCGAAGCCCGGCTTACGGCAGTGCAGCCGCTGTCGCAACGCCGCGCGGATGTGGTCCACGCGATTGCTCTCGGCGGCGCTATGAAGCCTTATGCGTGGTCGACGAACGGAGAGTATTGGCCACATATCACGCCGTTCATGCTGACCAAAGGGCAACGCGTTGAGATCGATCTGGTCAATCGCACGATGATGGCGCATCCGCTCCATCTGCACGGGCATGCGTTCCAGGTGATCGCAATCGACCACCGGCCAATCCAAGGTGCCGTTCGCGACACCGTTCTAGTCACGCCGATGGGTCATGTCCGGATCGCATTCGACGCCGACAATCCGGGACGATGGGCCTTCCACTGCCATAACCTCTATCACATGTTAACTGGCATGATGACGGAGTTCCGATATCGCGGCATTGCCGCCTGACGATCCGCTCTACAGGCGGCGACGCACCTCCGCTCCCGGATTCACCGCTACCTTTCACGGCTTTGACATGCAACGTACGTTCGTCGGACGCGTACGTTGAGGACCTGCCGTTTCGACAGCGGCGGCTCTTTTGCGCGATGCGTGCAACTTACAAAGTCCTTGCAACCGGTGCGCGGAAGGTACAGAGCAGCCAGCCACAGCGGCCAGCAAGATAGGGTCGCCTCGCGTCGGACAGAAAACTGTGGCGGACGCGCCTGAGTCGGTGAGACTTGGCGGCTCGCGTTGTTCATTGGAGTGTCAGTTTTTAAGTCCGGCGACTTCGGCCACGCGTAGGGACCGCGGCCATCTTTTCCTCGGACTGATCCTCTCTCAAATCGGCCTGGCGGATCGTGATAAGCCCCCATCTTCGCTCAAGCTCTCGCAGAGTGGGCGCATTGCCCACTCCGACTCGGCGGGGCAACCTCCGACGCTGCAGGGCACCGGACATCAGGCCGTACAAGTCCTCGGCAAGCTGCTCAACTTCCACGAGGACATATCGCCCAACCGCCATCGGGCGGCGCGCGTTTTCTGCCGTGTGCCGCACGCCGGCTTCAGCGGACCGATCCAGTCCGTCAATCTGACGGCGATGAGCCTTGACGTTTTCGCGATGCGGGACCGCGAGTGGAGCGGACGCTCGCGGTCCGACATGCGTCCCGATGAACAACACTATCGCGTCGACTCCTCTTGCATGATCCTTTCTTGATCGGCGAAGCGAGCTGCTCTCTCTGCCTTGGTGGTTGCTTTGGGAACCGGGTCCGCGGACGGCGCAGTTTTGTCAACGGGGGGACTGCTCGAAGGCATGTTCGTCGACTCTTCCTGCATCGTGTGCTCTTGCGCCCTGAACCGAGCGATCTCTTGCTGCATCGTCGTTGCCTTGGGAATCGGATCCTCCGCAGGAACCGTCTTGTCGACCGGCGGACTGCTCGAGGGCATATTCGTCGACTCCTGCTGCATCTGCGACTCGAGAGCACGGAAGTCGGCGGCCTTCTTTTCGGCAGCCGTTTGCGCCGCTGCTAGCGACGCGCCCGACGACATCGAGATTAAAACCAAAGTACCGACAAGTTTGTGAATCGTGCGCATGGTATGACTCCCGATGAATGCGATGGATGTTGCCCGGTACTTGCCGCCTCGCTCGCGAAGTGAGTTGGGCTTCAGCACGTGAATGCATTAGGCGTGGCGCCCGTTTCGCGCCTGTTTCATGCCGGCGTGTAAGCGATTACCGGTGAAACGGAAGTTGCCCGGCGTGACACTTCGCCCCCGCGAACCGCTCCGCGTCACGCATCGGTTGCGCTTGTAACACGCTCGACTGGCCAGGGCATCGGTCGGACATCGACGCCCTTTTCAATGAGAGTCGTAACGCAGTGGTTCCATGCATCGGCGCCCACTGCAGGTCGACGATCATTGGCTTTCGGTGAAATTGAGCGATCCGCGTCCATGAGTCGAAGTGCCACCCGTTGGGCGACAACCGTCGTGATCGCATTTCGATCGAGTCGCGCAAGGGAAGCGCGCAGGCCGCCGATGCGCCGCTGGCCGGCAAACCGTGCTGACCGCGTTTCAGAACGTCGAGGACAGCCTCTCTTCGTGCAATCACCTGCAGGCGCAGGCGCACGCGTTCGCGGGCGTCTATCGCCGCAGCCAACACCTTTTTGAAAGCGAGCAAGCACAACTGCTCGCCGGCACCGCGAGTGAACAGGACCTTTTGACTCAGCAACTCACGCTGCTCTCGGCCGAGCAGAGCCTGAAGGACACGCAGGGACAGTTGATCCAGAGCAGCGTAACGCTCATCAGGAATCTCGGCGGCGACTGGCAGTGGCACGACGCGAAGCAAGCGTCCGTCAATTGAAAGCATCCCTCACATGAGCGTGCACGCCTCTTTGAATTCCAAGCGGGGACTGCGTGGCAAGAGCTTTGATCGATCTCCGTAACCGAGATTGCACAGAAAGTTCGCCTTAACGTGCCCCGCCGGAAAGAACTCCTGCTCGCAGCCTTCGCATTCCTTGCCCGCGCCGAAAAACTCCTCGTCTAGCTTTGCGTTGTCGAAGCCGGACATCGGTCCGCAGTCGAGCCCTAGCGCACGCGCTGCAAGAATGAGATAGGCACCTTGCAGCGACGAGTTGCGCCGTGCGGTCACCTCGACCAGCGCAGGGTTGGCTACAAACAGATCACGCATGCCCGGGTTGTGCGGAAACAGCTTCGGCAGCTTCTTATAGAACTGCAGATCGTATGCGACGATTACCGTTACCGGGGCGGCCATGGTCTTCTCTACATTGCCCGGCGCGAGTGACGGCCTCAGCCTTTCCTTGCCCTTCGCAGTGCGAATAAAGACGAAACGGGCCGGCGAGGCATTCGCACTGGTCGGCCCCCATTTCAACGCGTTGTACAGCTCGCGTAGCGTCTCATCGCTCACCGGCTCGTTAAGCCACGCGCTGTGGGTGCGAGCGTCGCGAAACAGTAGGTCGATACAACTATTCGGCGTAGCCATGTTGTACTCCTGATTGGAGGCCAACCCGATACGTTACGCGCTTGAGCAAGACACGGCGTGTTCGACGCGGCCATGTCCTGCCCATGACCCGCTCGGTCGACTCGTTAGCGCAGTCGACGCGAGTGTTGCGAGGGATCGCGCGCCGGCGCTCTAAAACATTTACTTGACCGCATTATGGGCGATAGCCGCACTCGTCGAGCCGGCCACACTTGTCTGCGACCTCCCCGGCACTTGCCACATTGAATCGTTGGACGAGAGCGCCTGGTATTCGCCGATCGATAGGCCGTGCGGATCGGTCTTGCGAAACGACGGCAGCGTCTTGTCGATCGACGCTTGAGGTTGCCATTCGGGGCCTTCGGACGACAGCGTCTGGTATTGGCTTTCCGTCAGCCCGTGCGGATCTTCGTTGCGGAATTCCGACGGCGCGTAGCTTACAACGGGCTTGTCCTCGTGGAAGTACGCATAACCATCGCCGCCGAAACGACTCATGCTGCTGTCGTCGGCCCGCGCGACACCCGCAACACCGGCCACGAGTGCGACAGCCACCACAACGCTCTTCATGACGGATAACGTGCTCTTCATGACTATTCCTTTGATGAATGTGAGGTCGAAAGTTACTAGGCGGCGCTCATCGGTGATGAGCTCTGCACCTGATGCCATTAGGCTCGTGCGCCGCTACTTGGACATTTCGAATCCGCCGCAGCAAATTGCAATTGCAGCGCTTCGCGTATCGATGGCGACTGTTACCGCTGTAACGTCGGCCGCCTACTCGGTGTTCATATCGCCTTGCGAGATAAGGCTCGCATGAGCTCGTCGATAGCGTCGATCGTTTCGATCCGCCATGCCAAATCGAGCACGTTCTGCGTCTGCTCGCGATTGAGGCCGCCCCAAGCCGCGCATTGGCGGAACTTGTCCGAGAGCTCTGCGTCGCTCATCGGATTCACCGGGCTGCCCTTGCCAAAGTCCGCCGAGCCTTTCAACACGGTGCCGTCGTCGAGCTCGACCTCGATGATGGTTGTCATCTTGTCGAAGCCCGCGGCCTCGGCGTCCGGATGCACGCCGAAGTCGATCTTCTGCACCAGCGCCTGCACGTCGGGTCGGTTCACGACCTCGTCGGTGAACTGCGCGAGCCCTGCCTCGCGTTCGAGCAACAAAATCGCCATGCAGAACTCCATGCTGAACTTTGCCTGCAGCTCGGTGCGCGGCCGATGATGGATCAGCGCGTTCGGCATGTTGTGATTAGTCCCCACCGACACGCGCTTCACGCGCTCGGGACGCAAATCGTAGCGTTGGATAAGATCGAGCATTACGGCCATGCCGGGGTGCGTGAGCGAGCCGCTCGGATGCGGCTTGATCGATACGCCCGGAAATGCGAAGGTCCACGGATTGCCGAGCTTGCCGTCGATCATTTCGACGCTGTATCCGCCGCCTGCCGCGCGGAAGAAGCCGCGCTCGCCTTCCAGGCCATTCGGCGAAGCAGTGAAGCCGAGCGCCGCCAACTCCGCAGCAACGACGCCGCTCTCGGCCGCGCGCCCTGCGTGAAAGGGCTTCGTCATCGTGCCGAAATTCTCACGCAATCCGCCGGCCTGCGTGGCGCCAAGGCTCAATGCACGGCGCGTCGCGTCACGGTCAAGCGAGAGCAGCTTCGCGGCCGCGGCCGCGGCGCCGATCGCGCCGCACGTCGCAGTGCTGTGAAATCCGTGCTGGTAATGACGCGGCAGGATCGCCTCCGCAATCTTGCATTCGACCTCGACGCCGACCTGATACGCCGTCAGCAGATCGCGACCGCTGCGCCTGTCGCGCTCCGCAAGTGCCAGCACCGGCGGCAGCGCCGGAGCGGTAGGGTGCGTCAGGAGCCCGTACACGCGATCCTTTGCAATCGCGAGCTGCGTGTCGTCGTAATCGTCGGCGTGGATCGAGACGCCGTTGGCGAACGCCGCAAAACGCGCCGGCAAACGCAGATCGCTGCCGATGACCGTGCTTCCGTTGCTCGATTCGATTCCGAGCGTTGCAAGATAACGCCGCGTGATCGCACCTGTCTGCGAGGCCGCCCCTGCGAGCGCAAGGCCCAATGCGTCGATGACGGAGCGCTTCCCCAGATGCATCACGTCGGCAGGGATGTCGTTCGCGCGAGTGGCGACGACGAAGCCCGCGACGTAGTCGGTGAGCGACGTGTCGTGCGAGGCCGCTGTGAGCGCAGGATCGGGTTGCATGGTCGTTTGCTTTCCTGATTAACGGAACGAAGACGCGAGCTGCGCCTCTTCGTGTGGCTTCGCGCGTCGTCGACCCGCCGCGAGCCGCGCGCACAACCGGATCGCCTGCTCGAGCGCACCGGTGGTCGCGATTCCTTTTCCGACAATGTCGAACGCGGTGCCATGCGCCGGCGTCGTGAACACCGTTTCAAGCCCGCCGGTGACGGTCACGCCACGATTGAAGCCCTTCAGTTTGGTCGCGATTTGTCCCTGGTCGTGATACATCGTGAGTACGCCGTCGAACTCGCCGCCGAAGGCCTTGAGGAACACGGTGTCCGCGGGATACGGTCCTTTGCACGCGATGCCGCGCTTGGCCGCTTCTACGACGGCCGGGGCGATGATCTCGATCTCCTCGCGTCCGAACAAACCGCCCTCGCCCGCGTGCGGATTCAGCGCTGCCACGGCAATGCGCGGCGTCGCGAAACCGGCGCTGCGCATCGTCGCATCGGCGAGCGAAAGCGCCGCATCGATGCGCGCGGGCGTGAGCTGCTCCAGCGCGGTGCGAAGCGACACGTGCGACGTCACGCGCGACATCCACAAGTTGTCGAGCACGTTCATCTCGCCGAAAAAGCCTTCGTGGCGAGTGAGGTGCGCAAACATCTGATGCTCGTCGTTGAAATGCCAGCCTCCGGCGTGCAGCGCAGCCTTGTTGAGCGGCGCGAATACGATGCCGTCGAGCCGGTAGGCAAGCGCGAGCTCGATCATGTGCGCGAGCGTTGCGCCGCTCACGCGTCCCGACTCGGCCGATACGGCGCCGCGTCGAACGCTGCCAGGGTCGAGATTGTGCAGGTCGATGATTGGAACCTCGTCGCGCGCCCAATCGACGTCTTCGGGCGTGCCGTACGCGTGCCACGCGAAGGCAACGCCAGCGTCGCGCATGCCCTGCTCGAGCACGCGAGCATCGCCGACGATCAGCAAGCGCGCGATGTCGGCCGTGCGCCGGTCCGCAAGGATGCGCGCGCACTGCTCGGGGCCGATGCCGGTCGCGTCGCCGAGCATCAAGCCGAGCACGGGAAGAGATTGGAACGGTGGCGTGGTCATCTGAGCCTCGCATCGGTAAAGCGATGAATGATCGCGATCATGACGAAGGTGATGGCGAGCATCGTGAGGGAAAGCACCGCGATCGGTCCCCAGTCGTTGCTCTCGCGCAAGTCGAACATTGTCACCGAAATCGTTTTGGTACGCGCGGTGAACAGCAGAATCGTCGCCGACAGCTCGCGGATCGAGCCGATGAAGATGAAGATCCACGTGGCGATCACGCCGTTGCGGATCAGCGGCGTCGTGACGTCGACCAGCGCGCGCAGCCGCGTCGCGCCGAGAATGCGGCTCGCGTCCTCGAGCTCCGGGTGCACCGCGCGTAACGAGCTCGCGATCTGCTGGTAGCCGACCGGCAACTCCTTGGTGACGTATGCAAGGAAGATGATCGACAACGTTCCGTACAGTAGCAGCGGCGGACGTGTGTAGCTCAGGAACAGACCGACCGCGAGAACGATGCCGGGGATCGCAACCGGCGCGGTCGTGAGAAACGCCAGATAGCGATGGCCCCAGACGAGCTTGCGCAGGCTCAGGTAGCCGATAACCGTGACGAGTAGCGTCCCCGCCGTCGCCGCGCTGAACCCGAGCACGAACGTATTCTGCAGTGCGAGCCGCGTCTGGCTGAACTCGAAGAACACGAAGCGCCAGTGCTCGAGCGACAGGTTGCCGGCGAGCTCGGCCGACCAGTTGCGCACAAACGCCGTGCGCACGAGCACGCCGTACGGAAGCGCGATCGAGCAGCCAAGCACAAGAACAAACAGCGCGAGCGCTGGCATCTTCCAGCCGCCCAGTCGAATCGGTTGCCCCGCGCTGCCGCTCTTTCCGCCGATGACCGAGTAACCGCGTCTCCCCATGAGGGCCGATTGCGCGCGCAAGAGTGCAACCGTGATGACGAGCAGCGGCAGCGACGCGGCCGCGGCCAATCCCAATTGCGGAGGAAACTGGAACAGGCTCCAGATCTTCGTGGTCATCGTATCGATGCCGGCCGGTAGCGCGAGGATCGCCGGCGTGCCGAATAATGTCATCGACTGCAGGAACGCGACGATGAACCCGCCGAGCAAAGCCGGCAGCACCAGCGGCAAAGTGACATGCAGTGCGGTCCGCCACGCCGGAGCACCGAGGATCGCCGATGCTTCTTCCAGCTCGCTGGGGATCGCATCGAGGGCGTTGGCGGCGAAGGTGAAGACGTACGGAAATGTGTACAGCGCCATCACGAAAACCATGCCCCATGCGGAAAAAATGTTGATCAACGACGGCGCTTCGAACGGCTTGAGTCCAGCAAGCGCGTAGTACGCCTGGTTAATCAGTCCCGCGTTCGGCCCGCCGAGGAGGACCCACGCGAAGGCGCCCAGAAAAGGTGGCGTCACGAACGAAGCCAGGATCAACGTGCGCCACCAGCGCTTGCCGGGCAGATCGGTGCGCGAAACGAGCCATGCCATCGGTGCGGCGGCGATCACGCAAGCGAGGCCAACCGCTGCCGATGTCCACAACGTCGTCCACAGCGGTCTGACGAACGCGGGGTCGACAACGAGCTGACGATAGTGTGCGAGCGTGAACGTCTTCGCGTCGTCCTGCACGCTGGTCACTGCGAGCCAGAACAGCGGAAGGACCACGAGCGCGACGAGCAGCAGCACCATCGCCGCCGAGAACGGCGTGGTCCAGTCAAGAGACCGGCGAACGCGAGGTTCAGTTGCCAAACAGCGCCGTGTAACGCTTCTTGATTTCTGCGATCTGCGGAAGCATTGCAACAGGATCGTCGGGCAGCAGCTTGATGTCCTTGAGCGGCGTGCGGTCCGCAGGGTCCTTTACGTCCGGATGCACCGAGCGCAAACCGCCCTCGGTGACGAGCAACTGCTGGCACTTCATCGTGTAGAGAAAATTTTGCAGCACGCGTGCGGCATTCGGATGCGGTGCATCGGCGAAGATCGCGGTGGGCGAGGTCACGAACGGCGTCCCCTCTTTCGCGTAGATGATTTTCACGGGACTCTTCGCGTCGATCTCGATGAACATGTTGTACTCGTTCCCGTCCACCATGACAGCGCGTTCACCGCTTGCGATGCTCTTGGGGGGAGCAGTGGTCGATTGCAGCTGCTGCACGCCCTGTTTCGACAGCTTCTCAAGATATTCCCAGCCGAGCAGCTTGGTGATCGCAAACGTGCCGGTAAGGCTCGTCCCGCTGTAACCCGGATGCGATTTCACGAGCTTGCCTTTCCACTTCGGATCGAGCACGTCCACATACCCCGTCGGCGCCTCCTGCGGCGTGACCAGCTTGGTGTTGTAGCCCATCACCGATAGCGTCGCGCGCCAGACTGCGTAGTAACCGTCCGGATCCTTATATTGCGCAGCGAAGCGCGCGACATCCGGCGGCGTATGCTTGGCGAGCAGCTTTTGCTGCTTCCAAACCAGGAAATGCGATGCGTCGGAGGAGTTGACGACGTCGACGTTCTTGATGCCGGCCTGGAATTCCTGGCTGATCCGCTGGAACACGCGCTCGGAACCCGCGCGCTCA
>WNGI01007904.1_pt1 | contig 10310 bp, 8 predicted proteins | sample 5400621 | NCBI WGS metagenome assembly WNGI01 (sample SAMN13153374, study PRJNA577476) | soil metagenome | isolation source: 20 cm soil or saprolite under Garry oak tree replicate 1 | place: USA:California | collected 2016-06-15 | reverse complement strand
AGACGGTGCTATTGGGAATGGTGACTAATTCATTCTTTTGTGTGCAGATGCGAGTCACGAGCAATGTCTTTTCGATCACCTCACCCACATCATTTCCGATGCGCACGAAGTCTCCAACCTGAAAAGCACGCATGTAGGTAAGAATGGTTCCGGCGACGCCATGCGCCACAGCTGAAGTCGACCCCAGTGAGAGCAGGACCCCGAGGAATACGGAAATTCCTTTGAATGCGGGGCTCTCGGATCCTGGCAGGTAAGGAAAAACCACGATTGCGGCCGCGGCAATGATTAAGAGACGCACCAACTTCGCAGTGGGTTCGGCCCAATCCGCGTAGAACCCTCGGATGGTGAGCCTCTCGTTGCTGATTTCTTGAAAAACATATTGATTCAGATTGATGAGGTAAGAAGTCAGCAGGCAAATGAGCGCAATCAACAACAAGTTGGGCACGTAGCCGACGCAGGTTTTTCCGAATGACGCCAGTTCCGAGAAAAGCCAGTTTGTGAGGCGATACGAGGTGTATTTGGTGGAGGGAAAAAAACGCAGGACGATAGCAAGATGACTCTAAATGGTGGACCAAGATAACGCCTGAGTCGCGATGAAATGGGTCGTGTGGTCCCTTGGGCTTCCTGGCGAGCCAACCATAGTTCGCCTGTGAATCTCGCGCGGCGCCGAACCAGAAACAAAGCGACCAGCAAACCGGCAGTTCCAGCGGCAGACAACAGCGCATAGAGTACTGCCCACGAGTAACGCCGCCAGGTGTGCTCTTCGCGATATTGTTTCACGACCTGACGGATGATTTCGGTGTACTCTGCGGCAAGCTCGGCCCGGGGATGCTCTGCCGCCCTGGCATCGCTTTCGGTTATGCCCAAGATTCGGTCGCTGCCAGCGAGTATTTCTGTCCACCCAACGCGGTCCTCGGCGTGAATGGTCTCGATCCCAACGCCCCTTTTGTCGCTGAGGGCAATAATGCGCTGCCGTATGGCGTCAGCCCGTTCTTGCGGACCGAAACTGCCAACCGGTGCGTAAATCGAGAAAATTGGTCTACCGTCGATTTCCACCGGCGCTCCAGTATTTTCAATGGCAATAGAATCAGAAGCGGTGGCCGGCTCATGCGCGGTTTCGTCGGATGTCTTTGAATTGCTAAACGCAGGGCTGGCGTTCGTCCCCAAAAAGCAGAGGCAGGCACACATAATGAGCAGGAAATGTTGCCTTAATCTTCGTGAGCGCCTTTTGGTCGCGAGCTTTCTTGATGGTGGAAGGTGGCAAGCGACACAGGAACAGACCTGGCGAGCTGTTGTCATGGCGCACTCGATAGTGGGGCAGATGCAGGGTAAAGCGAGTCTTTGTTGGGAGGGCCTGTCAGTTTTGCCAGTGTTTTGATATTAGGAACCACTGCTCTGGAAAGGGGTGGCCGTCTGTTGAAACCAAGAAAGACTTAACGGTGCACCGCAGAATGGCGATCGGGCTTACGTCTGAGGGGAAAGTCAGCTTCCGTTTCGCGATAGGCGAGGTATAAAGCCGCTCCCAAAACGGCCAACATTACAATGATCGTCAAAGAAGCAGCCAACAACATGGTCTGTCTCCTGCGAGCCCGTATGAGACTGAGATTCTTTTCGGTTGCGCTCAGACCATGCGCATTCAGACCCGGTTGTTACGATCTTATTAGCTCTCAAAGCCAGAGGGGAACTGAGTGAACTAGCAGGGTTCTGCTGCAACAATACGATAGCCGGATGCCTGCGTGTAGCTCAAGAACAGGCGGCGCTGACCTGCGTATGAAAGTGTTGACCTGAGGGTGAGTCAGATGCGCTATACGACATGATGCTTGATGGCATACTGGAGCAATTCAGCATTGGACTTGAGACCCAGGGCTTCCATCATCTTGTACTTGTGAAATGCGACAGTACCTGGCTTCAGGTTCAAGACATTGGCAATTTCTTTCATGGAGAGCCCCTCAGCGAGCAATTGCAAGACCTCGCTCTGGCGACGGGTAATCCGCTTTTCTTCCACGTAGGAATCGCCGCTTCTCAAAAGGAACTCAACTGTCTCCTTGGTAATCGCAGGGGATAGATAGGATTCCGATTTCAGAGCTCGACGAATGGCTCTTGCTAATTCGTCGGCCGACGAGCTCTTCACGACGTAGCCGGATGCGCCGCGCCGGAAGGCCTCCGCAGCGACTTCCGGTGACATATTCATCGTCAAGAAAACCAATTTGGTTGTGGACGAGAGATGCTTGATTTGTTCTGCAGCATCAAGCCCATTCAGCTTGGGCATGGCGATATCGAGTACGACCACATCAGGCCGTAGCTCGGACACCAATCGAAGGAGAGTTCGCCCGTTGTCTGCGATCCCAACAACCTCAAACTCAGGCTCGAGAAAACTCTTGCAAGTTTCCGCCAACAACGTGTGATCATCAGCTATGAGTAGCCTGGCTCTGTGGCGATGTTCCATTAGACATTCCGGCTACATGGTTGCTCGTCTTGGTTGCGGGGCAAACTCGGAAGAGAGACCGCGTTGCGGATTGATGCTAGGACCGCGCGCAGCAAACAATAACTGTCACTTCTCTCAGTTCATGGATAGTAAGAGACATCAGATAGCGACGAACCTTCACAAGCGGTCGAATACGATTTTAGGAGGACAGTGACTGTTAGGTTTACCAGTTGGCGTCAATAGCGCATTCTCCTATCATTTCGCTGCTGAATCGCGTTGGGGCTGCAATGCCAACCCGAAACAGGAGGTGTTCAATGCGTAGAATTGGCACATGGACGACGGTGGTTACCATGCTGCTGGGCTGGCTGATGTTAACAACGCTGTACGGCCTGGACAACACTGAGAAAGTCAAGATCCGTGGCTTGATCACCGGGAGAACGGGAGACACGCTCGTCGTAAAGACCACTGATGGCAACGTGACTGTTGTCCTTACGGACGAGACGAAGGTACAAAAACCTAAGGGCTTGGGACTTCGCAAAACACACATGAGCTTCACGGCACTGATGCCTGGGCTCAGCATCTCAGTCAATGGATTTCGCGATGATCAGACCCGGCTGGTAGCGAATACCATCACGTTTTCCGGTGACGATTTGCGGACAGCCGAAATGATTCAAGCTGGCCTGAGTCCAACGCAGCAAGCGGTCGAAACGAATCAGCAGAACATCGCGGCGAATAAGGTGCAGATCGCAGGCAATCGAGAAAAAATCGGCGCCAACGAGCAAAACATTGCGGCGAACCAACAGGATATTGAGGATGTGTCCAAGCGTTTCTCCGACCTCACGGAATTCGATACCAAAGGCGAAGCAACCGTCTATTTCGAGAGCGGCAGCAAGAGCATCTCAAGGAAGGATCAGAGTTCCATCACGGATTTGGCGCATAATGCAGCAAGCCAAACTGGATATCTGATTGAAGTAAAGGGATTCGCAGACTCCTCAGGAAATGCCGCGATGAATCAGAAACTCAGCATGGAACGCGCGCAGGAGGTTGTTTCCTTCTTGATCCAGAATTGCAACGTCCCAGTAAGGCGGGTTGTGGCGCCAGGGGCCATGGGCGCTGCAGCTCCGGTGGCTACTAACGAGACCTCACAAGGACGCTCACAGAATCGTCGTGTCGAGGTCAAGGTTCTCGTCAATCGCGGGCTGGCGGGCGGTAATTAGTGCAGTTCGCTGTACTGTTGACGACTGCGCCGTAGCAGGTATTCCAGTCAATCTTCAAACGTTTAATTTAGAGGGAGTCGGGCAAAACGCCAGGCAATTCACACCTCATGAGAATCCGCCACGCTCCGTTCGCGCTCCGACCCAACCCGCGAGGGAAATCATGGCTACAAACCACCAATATTGGACGGAACTCGTAGAGAAGTCTCTTTTTCGAGCAGGACAGTGTTCCGGCAATATCGGCTAGACGCCGCCATGAGAGCAACCGAGGACCGCCTTTTCCACATAGGGTCGAAATTCTAATGCTGTTGGAAGCGCGACGGAAGCTCAGAACCGCAAACGAGAAATCTCGTGTGGCATTGCTCAGCAACAGTCCAGAGATAGCCGATCTCTTTTCGGTAAACTGATACATGGACGCCAGCTCTTGTTGGAGTTGCTCCTCCCGCATCATGTCGGCCTTCATGACCTTTCATCCTGAGCAATCAACTCTGGGCGAAGCCGGAACAGGAGTGGCCATATTGGGCGAAGCATGTCGGAGAATGATCGAGCGCGGAATGCCCGGAAGATACTGGTGAGTCGAATCCACCTCTATCCTCAATTCCAGGTCATCCGGAATGTAGCGACGCCGTCCGGAGACCAAAGGGGTCTTTGAACGAAGGGTGGGATTATTGCAGTTGCATTGATGGGGAAACGAAGATGTTGCCCTGCAATACTGTCCAAATGGCCGGGACCAGATCCGTGGCAAGGCATGGTTTGAGAACGTAGCCTAGAGCCCCTAAGGAAAGGGCGGCTTCTACAAATTCGTGGTCTACATGAACGGTGAGAAAGATAATTCGCGCGCCGGAGCCAAGCTCCTTAAGACGGCAAGCCGCTTCGATTCCGTCGACTACTGGCATCGAGATGTCGAGTACCAAAACATCAGGGCTAAGCGTCATAGCAAGGTCGACCGCGCGCAAGCCGTTTTCAACGCTCCCCACGACGGTGAAGTCATCGCGCAGAATCAGATTGACCGCTTGCAGTATCTCCTCCTGATCGTCAGCCAACAAAATCCGAGGGGCAGACGTCACAGTCCCCACCTCGCGTAGCAATGACGAGGTTCGATGTTGCGATTCGTATTCCCAGTCGCTTGGCATTTCAAGGAAAGCATAACGCCGACAGAAGACTAATGTCTGCGAGTAAGGTTCGTAGTATTTACCCGAATTATTCTCAGGGTGACGTATGTAAATGTCCAAGGAAGATCCGCAAAATCGCCCGCGTGAACTAAGAAATTGTCCAGCGTTGCATCCCAAACAAGAACGATCCTTCGATTTTGCTCTTTGTAGATGAGAAGGCTTGTTCAGGAGATCGTCCCTCGGGCATGGCATTTCACTCCACAGATTGTTCCTGATTTCGCTCTGACCTCGTATCGGGCCAACTGTAACTTCTGCCAGTTTTCGGTCGACCCATGGTCCTTCTACCCTTCAGTCGGTCGATGTTCGACTCGCGACACGGGTCGCATGAACTGGCAGACAAGGTATGCGCCGCTCGTTCCACTTGATGTTGGAACAACCCTGTTCTCGATTCAGGAAAGAGTCTCGCATTTCTTAATGATCCTGTGCTGAGGAGTTGTTTATGCGAATCGGATCGAACCTTTGTCGTATTCAGCTTCATTACAAGGCCGTGGCAATCCATAAGATTCTCCGGCTGCATTCCTGCCGCACCCATGGTCGTCGTACGCTGGCTCTGTTCTCCTTAGCAATTGTGTTGGTTGGCTGCGCAAAAAAAGAAGCGGGTCGTCCAGCGGCACCAGAGGTAGAGATTGCAGCAGTCATGCAAGAGGATGTGCCCCAGTACACCGAATGCATCGCAACACTCGATGGGTATGTGAATGCGCAGATTCAGCCCCAGGTAACGGGTTATCTGGTGAAACAGAACTACCAGGAAGGCACCGTCGTGCACGACGGGCAGGTGCTCTTCGAAATCGATGCTCGTCCGTTTGAAGCCACACTGCAACAGTCAAAAGGTCAATTGTCGCAAGCTGAGGCGCAGCTTGGGAAGACGAAGCTCGACGTCGCGAGAGATACACCACTGGCCAAAGAGAGCGCGATTCCGCAAGCTCAATTAGACAATGATATCCAGGCCAACGAGGCAGCGCAGGCGATGGTCGCTGGCGCGAAGGCACAGGTTGAGCAAGCGGAGCTAAATCTAGGGTTCACGAAAGTTCGTTCGCTCGTGAATGGCGTCGCTGGTCTGGCAAAGGGGCAAATCGGCGACTTGGTTGGCCCTACCACACTGCTTACGACTGTGTCGCAGGTGGAGCCCATCAAAGCCTACTTTGCGATCAGCGAACAGGAATATCTGAAGTTTGCGCAGCGAATCAGTGCGGTGGCCGAAGGGAAACGACGGGCGGGAGAGCAGAAGATTCTTGAACTGGTCCTCTCGGACGGGAGCCTCTATCCACGAAAAGGGTGGGTCGTACTTGCTGACCGGCAGGTGGATGTGAAGACGGGAACCATTCGCATGGCAGGAGCATTTGAGAACCCGGGCGGAATTCTGCGTCCTGGGATGTTCGGCCGGGTTCGTGCCGTAACCGGAGTTACCAAAGATGCTCTGCTAGTGCCGCAACGGTCAGTGGTCGAGACTCAGGGTACTTACAGCGTGGTTGTAGTCGGTTCGAACAACCAAGCCAGCATTCGTCCAGTAAAGACCGGGGAACGGGTGGGGCAGATGTGGGTGATTACGGAGGGAGTCAAGCCTGGAGAACAAGTGATAGCTGAAGGCATGCAGAAGGCGAGGGAAGGCGTCACGGTTCGCCCTAAGCAATTCGTCTCCATCGGACAGGGAGAATAGCTATGTCCAGCTTTTTCATCCGGCGGCCGATAGTGGCGATGGTGATTGCCATTCTCATGGTCCTCATGGGTATCGTCGCGATGCGAAGCCTGCCTACCGCACAATTCCCCAACATAGCACCCCCCGAAATCCAGGTTAAAGCCACCTACCCAGGAGCGGATGCCGTAACTGTAGAGCAGTCCGTTGCCACGCCGATCGAACAGCAAATGAGCGGCGTCGACAACATGAACTACATGTACTCCAACAATGCGAACAATGGCCAGATTACTCTAACCGTCAATTTTGATATCAAAACAGATCCGAATACTGATCAGATCTTGGCGCAAATGCGTACCAACCAGGCAAATTCCCAATTGCCCGTTGACGTAGTGAACTACGGGGTTACCGTCCAGAAGTCCACGGCGGCTCCTTTAATGTTGATCAACCTGTATTCGCCGAAAGGCACGTATGACAACATCTTCTTAGCTAACTACTCCTATGTCAACCTGAATGACCAGTTAACCAGGGTACCGGGCATCGCGAGTGTCACGGTATTCGGCGCTGGCCAGTATGCTATGCGCTGCTGGGTGAAACCGGACAAGCTGGCAAAACTGGGCGTCACGGTTCCTGAGATTGTGAAGGCAATCCAGACTCAGAACACTGTGAATCCCGCCGGGCAAATCGGAGGTGAACCCGTTCCGAAAGGGCAAGAGTTTACCTACGCTGTGCTGGCTCAAGGCCGGCTGCCGTCGGCCGAGGAGTTCGGCCAGATAGTGATCCGCGCCGGCTCGGATGCTTCCATCCTGCGTTTGAAAGATGTGGCTCGGCTGGAGATTGGGTCGCAGACCTACAATTTAGTCGGACGCTATAACGGTAAAGCGGCGGCGGTGGTAGCCGTGTATCAGCTGCCTGGATCGAATGCAGTGCAGACTGCGGCTGGAGTTCGCAAGCTGATGGCAGAGGCCAAGCAGCGATTCCCGCAGGATTTGGACTATGAGGTCGCGCTAGACACCACCTTAGCGGTTACCGAGGGCCTCAACGAAATCAAGCATACGCTGTTCGAAGCCATCCTCCTGGTCATCCTGGTTGTGTACATTTTCCTGCAAGGTTGGAGAGCGACGTTAATTCCGCTGCTGGCGGTGCCGGTGTCACTAATCGGAACATTTGTGGTATTTCCGCTTCTTGGCTTTTCGATCAATACACTTTCACTCTTTGGATTAGTATTGGCGATAGGACTTGTCGTTGATGACGCCATAGTTGTGGTTGAAGCTGTGGAACACCACATCGAGCACGGCATGACGCCGAAGGATGCCGCGTTCAAAGCTATGGAAGAAGTTTCCGGCCCAGTTATTGCCATTGCTCTGATTCTCTCCGCTGTCTTTGTTCCGACCGCGTTTATTCCTGGCATTACGGGACGCCTCTATCAGCAATTTGCAATCACTATCGCTATTTCCGTGCTCTTTTCCGCTTTTAATGCGTTGTCCCTCAGCCCAGCGCTCTCTGCTCTGTTATTGCGACCGCGCAAGGAAAGCCGTGGTCCTCTGGGAGTTTTCTTTCGCTGGTTCAATCGGGTATTTGGCCGCACCACGGATGGTTACGTCAGCATGTGCGGAGGCTTAATTCGCAAGGCCGCCTTGAGCATGGTACTGCTGGTAGGCGTAGGGATCGCGGCAGGATGGTTCGGCTCGCGGTTGCCTCGCGGTTTCCTGCCGGACGAAGACCAGGGGTACGTATTTGCCGGCCTGCAACTGCCAAACGCCGCCTCGCTCCAGCGTAACGATGACGCATCGCAGAAGATCGAAGCTATGATCATGAAGACTCCGGGAGTTCATTCGGTGACCGCTGTGCTCGGGTTTAGCATGTTGAGTGGAGCGCAGAATACTTACAGTTCCTTTTACTGGATCACACTCAAGGAGTGGGCGGAACGCAAAGCAGTCGAGGAACAGTACGAAGCCATTAAGAAGCACTTGAACCAGGAACTTTCGAAGATCACCGAAGGGGTTGCTTTCTCCTTCCCACCGCCCGCCATTCCTGGTGTAGGAACCTCAGGCGGTTTCACTTTCATGCTGGAGGATCGCGCGGGCAAAGATCCTCAATTCCTGAGTCAAAACCTTGACAAATTCCTGGCAGCAGCACGGAAACGCCCCGAGTTGGCCACCGTCTACACCACCGCGTTGCCTACGGTCCCACAGGTGTACGTTGACGTGGACCGTCCAAAGGTGATCGCCCAGGGTGTACAGCTCTCCGACGTTTACCAGACGCTGCAGACGTTTATGGGTGGCTTGCTGGTCAACTATTTCAACCGCTATGGACGGCAGTGGCAGGTCTACGTTCAAGCGGAGGGAGATTATCGAACTCGAGCAGAGAACTTAGGACAGTTTTATATAACGAACGATGCGGGGCAGCCGGTGCCAATGAGTGCATTGACCTCCATCAAGCCCCGCACGGGTCCGGAATTCACCCTGCGTTACAACCTCTATAGGTGTGTGCAAATCAATGGCAGCGCCGCAGCGGGCTATAGCTCGGATCAGGCGATCAAGGCGCTTGAAGACACCTTCGCGCAGAGCATGCCTTCGGAAATGGGCTACGACTACATGGGCATGTCGTACCAGGAGAAGAGAGCCGCGGAAGGAGTGTCGCCCGCGGTGATCTTTGGCATGTCACTGCTGTTTGTGTTCCTGATTTTGGCAGCACAGTACGAAAGCTGGTCCTTACCATTCAGTGTTCTGCTGGGCACACCGGTCGCAGTGTTCGGCGCATTCTGGTTCCTGTGGATGCGAGGACTTGAGAACAACGTGTATGCCCAGATTGGGCTGGTGATGCTGATCGGCCTGGCCGCCAAGAATGCCATTCTGATCGTCGAGTTCGCCAAGATGGAATTCGACAAGGGCAAAACAGCCGAAGAAGCGGCATTGATTGCGGCAAAACTGCGCTTGCGGCCGATCCTGATGACGGCATTCGCGTTCATCCTTGGATGTGTGCCTCTCTGGACGGCCTCTGGCGCAGGTGCCATTTCGCGGCGAGTGCTGGGAACAGCCGTGATTGGCGGCATGCTGGCAGCTTCAGTTTTGGCCATCTTTCTAATCCCGGTGAGCTTCGACGTGGTGGAACGCCTGGCTCACCGAAAAAAGAAGCATTCGCCGCCAGCATCCGCTCCGGTCATTCTGCCGTCGGAAGGGGACTAGTCATGTTCTGCAAGCGCTATCTGATTGCGGTTCCACTCCTGCTGCTGACGGCATGCACGGTCGGGCCCGGGTACAAACGTCCCACGGTCACAGTGCCTGATGTTTACCGCGGGCTCGCTCCCGAGGCTGGTCCGCAAAACATCCCATCTTTAGCAGACGAAAAATGGTGGACTATTTTCCAGGATCCACCGCTGCAGGCCTTGATCCGGGAGGCACTCTCGCAGAACTATGACGTGCGGATTGCGGCAGCCCGTGTTCTTCAGGCGCAAGCCGTGCTGGGGATCACGCGAGCCGACCAGTTCCCAACCATCACGGGGGGCGCGTCAAGTAGTAACGAGCGTTTCGCTGCTACGAGGGTCACACCTGCTTTCGAGACAAGTCCGACCCAGGTGAATCTCTCTTTGTTCTGGGAACTTGATTTTTGGGGAAAGTTCCGCCGAGCCACCGAGGCGGCGCGAGCGAATCTGTTGGCTACCGAATGGGGGCAGAAGGCTGTGATGTCAACCCTGGTTAGTAATGTGGCTTCGGCATACTTCCAGTTGCTGGAACTCGATTCGGAAATGCAGATTTCGCGAAGCACCCTTGCTTCCCGGAAGGACTCATTGCGGTTGGTAGAGGTACGCGCGAAAGGAGGGGCCACCTCCTTGCTTGATGTCCGTCAGTCCGAGCAGCTGGTGT
>WNGI01006982.1_pt1 | contig 10310 bp, 12 predicted proteins | sample 5400621 | NCBI WGS metagenome assembly WNGI01 (sample SAMN13153374, study PRJNA577476) | soil metagenome | isolation source: 20 cm soil or saprolite under Garry oak tree replicate 1 | place: USA:California | collected 2016-06-15 | reverse complement strand
GTCCAGGACCTCCATGCCGGAGGCGATGCCACACGCCTCGGCCAGCTCGCCGGCCGCCCCCTCCGTGATGCGTGCGATCTGGCGGTAGTCGCCGAGCGACCACATGAACTTCTGGATCTGCTTCAGGGGTTCCACGGCGGCACCGGTGCTGGCCACGGTCTGCTCCTCCAGTCAGGGTGTGTTAACGGAAATGGGACCGTACCGACAGCGACGCCGGCGCCACGCCCCTTGAGCCTCTTGAGCCCCTTGAGCCGGCGGCGGAATGCTCGGGCACCCTATCCGCCACGAGCAGTGCCCGAAGCGAGGCGGCATGCACGAGGATCCAGAAGGGGACCAGGAAGGCGGGGATGAGCACCATCGGGAGCACGGTCATGAGCGAGGTGGACGGCTGGCTGAAGAACAACCGGAACGGCGATGGCGCCGCGAGGAACCCGGTGCCGATGGCAACCACGAGATCCGCGATCCCGAGGAGGTTGAAGGCTACGGCCAGGGGCCGCGACCAGGAACGGCCGGCCAGGTAGGCAAAGGCCACGGGCAGGGCCGCGATGCCGATCAGCACGTCACCCCAGCCCGCCGGGCGGGCGAAGACGGCCGGAAGCCGATGCTCGGCCAGCAGCACGAGGAAGGTCGCGCCAACCAGGCGGGGCCATTGCACCGCCAGCAGCCATGCCTGGGGGATCGACTCCACGATCCGACGCACCTGCGGGAAGAGAAAGAAGGTGACAAAGCCCACGACGATCGGTGCCCCAACCCCCAGGGCGATCCAGGGGATGCCCCGGCTGCGGGACTGAAACACGTGCGCGCTCCCAAGAGCCAGCACGATGCCGAGCCACCCCACCAGCACGGCGGCGGCCAGGCCTCCCCGGCCGGTTCCGCCCGGAGCCTGTTGCCTGCGCCGGGCCATGACCACACCCAGGATGGCTGCACCGACAACCACGGCGCCATCCACGGAGACAACCAGCGATGCCCATCCAGGGGCCACAGGTGCCTGCATCTCTCTGCCCTCCTCAGTAGCTTGATGCAACTGACCCTACCAGAAAGAGTCCTATCAAGCAACTGACCTGGCCTCAGGCGGCGCCGGGACCGAGCTCGGGGCGGACATGTTCGAGGGTGATCTCCTCCCCGCACCGGGAGCACATGAGCGTGGCCCCGCCGGGCTGTCCACAGGGCTCGTGGACCAGAAGCAGCGGCGGGCCGGCCTCGCCGGCGGTCCAGCGGTCTCCCCATTGCAGCAGCGACACCACGACCGGGAACAGATCGCGGCCCGCCTCGGTCAGGCGGTACTCGAAGCGTTCCGGGTGTTCCCGGTATCGCTCCCGCTCCATGATCCCTGCCTGGACAAGGGTCCCCAGGCGCTTCGTGAGAACGTTCCGTGCGATGCCGAGGCTGGCCTGGAACTCTTCGAAGCGGGACAGTCCGAGGAACGCGTCCCGCAGGATGAGGGGCGTCCACCACTCCCCGACGATCTCGAGTGTCCGGGCGATCGAGCAGTCCATCTCGGCGAAACTGGCTCGCTCCACCCCTCCAGGCTACCACTGCGTTGCATGATGCAACTGCATAGGCTATCGCTTCGTCCAACCAGCCCTGGAGGCGGCAATTTCGAACTGCTGCACATGCGATTCCACGTGGGCGCACAGGCCCAGCCGAGCTACTTCCTCGGCACTGAGGTCAAACGGCCCCACCCTGGCTCGCCGCTGGAGAGCTGACGGAGTGCAGGAGCGAAGGAAGCTAGCCGCCTGGCTGAGCTCGGTCTGCGCAATGGCGAGGAGCTCCGCTACCGGTAGCTCAAGTCTCTGGGCGCCGGCCACGTCACGGAGGCTGAAGAAGCTCATAAGGTCGATCTCTGCCTGGGATTGGGTCGCGATCGCCTCGGTGATCCAGGCATACAGCCCTGACAAGAGGCCGATGTGGATCAGGACGTCCTTGCTTGTCCATTCGTCGCCAGACCCGGCACCGTCTTCGCCGGAGGGCATCTCCCCTACCAACATCGTCAGCCGGGCCGAGGCTGCTTCCAGGCGGTCGGCGAGCGTCAGGTCGTCCTTGGCCCGGGTACGTTCGAACGCAACTGTTTCCTGGAGGAACGCCTTGAGGTCCTCTTCCGTAAAGCCCGTGCTCTCGATCTTCATCGCTTGCGCCCTCCTTGCTCAGCGCTTCTTGGGCCCGGAATAGAGTGGCGAGTAAAGGTAACCTCTGATACGGTAACGCTTGTCATCTTATGGGTCAACCTGAACTCTCCGGGCCGGGATTCCCAAACAGCCCGCGCCGGAGGAGGGCACCCAAGGGAGAGGGCCACCGGCTGCGGGGCGAGATCATCGCGGCAGCTAGTGACCTGCTGGCCGACCTCGGGGATCCCAATCAACTCTCCATGCGGGCCGTCGCCGCCGCCGCCGGGGTCACGACCCCCTCCATCTACCGCAACTTCGCCGCCAAGCAGGCCCTCCTGGTCGCCGTCCTCGAAACCCGCTGGGCCGAGCTCGTCCGGGTGATCGTGGAGGCGGCGTCCGAGGTCGACGACCCCTTCGAATCGCTGCGGCGCATGGGCCATGCTTACTTGCGATTCGCTGAGGAGCATCCCGGGCACTACCAGGTTCTCTTCCGGACCGCCGCTCCGGCCGGCATCACCGAAGGATCAGCGCAACACCCCGCGGCGCCGGGCTTCGTTGTCCTCGTCGAGTCAATCCAGCGCTGCCTGGACGCAGGGGTGCGGCCGCCCGCCGGGCGGGACAGCACGTTCCTGGCTGTCCAGGTGTGGCTCTTTCTCCACGGCCTCATCGACTTGCGCATCGTTCAACAGTTTCCTTTCCCCTGGCCCCCCTCCGAGACGCTCCTTGACGCTGCCCTCGCCGATCTGGGACTTGGAACGCGAAGGGAGGGGCAGGAACGCGACCAGTGATCCCAGCTTCCACCGGGGTCGCGCACCGCGATCTCAGTTCACCAGGAGTCACGTATCAACAAGCTGTTCGGTTTGCCGAACGGCAGATCTGCCTGGAGAGCGGATCGCTACCTGGGTGCGATGGATCACGGGCGATCTGCCCAAACCCCATGGGCCTCCGGCGCTCGCGCCTCGTAGAGCACCTTCAGGTAGTGGCGGCCGTCGGCCAGAACGGGCGGCCCCATCAGCATTTACGTCCTCGCCCCCGCCGGCAGCGCCCTGGTGGGCCGGGCGGCCATCGGTCGCCTGGAGAACGGCGTCCTCCCGCACCGCCTGGCCGTCGTCGACTTCGGAAGCGCCCTCCTGGGCGCCGCCCGGGCTCAGGGCTGGGAAGATGGACTGGGAGGGCGAGGCCTCTCTCCGTCGGAGCGGGGAAGTGTCCGACGGCCTCCGCCCCGACTCCCGCATCCGGCTCAGCGGCCCCGGAGTGGCCCTCACGGCCTGGCTCGAGGTCGATCGGGGAACGTAGGCCCGGACCTGGCTGGCCGGTAAGCTCGAGCGGCTGGCCAACACGGAGGGAGCCGAAGGCCTGCTCCTCTGCTGCGCGACTCCGGACCGGGCCCGGGAGGCGGTCAAGCGGATCCGCTCCGGAGGCCGGCTGGCCGTCGCCATCTCGAGGCTGTCCGAGCATTTGGCCGATCCCCTCGCCCCGATCTGGACACCGGGCGGCGGGGGCGCCTAGCCCTGCCCGAGGTTGCCGCTCGGTGAACAGGTGGGGCAAGCGGCCTCGTCGTGCTCGACGACCCCTGGGGGCCAGGGCGTGGAAACCGAGCGCCGCGAGCTCAAGGCGGGGCCCGGCGGCTGGCTTGCTCCCAACGACGGCGCGGGGCGTTTAAACGACAGAGGGCCCCGGATCGCTCCAGGGCCCTCCGCCAGTCGTCTTCCGACCGAAGGTTTGACGGACCGAACGGTTCAGGAGTTGGCGACCCCTCTGCTCTACCCTTTGACTGGGAGCTCGATGAGCAGTGTGGTCCCGCTGCCGGTGGGACTGGTGACTTCGAGGGTGCTGCCAAGCGCCTTGATGCGATCGCTGAGCCCGACCAGTCCCGACCCGCGGCTGGGGTCGGCTCCCCCGAGCCCGTCGTCGCGGATCGCCAACTGCAAGATCGCGTCATGGGCGTCGAGCTCGACCTTCACGACGGATGCTGCGCGTGCTTGGCGGCGTTCGTCAACGCTTCTGACACCACGTAGTACGCCGCGAGCTCGACTCGCTCTGGCAGCCGACGCTCGGCGTGCAGGTCGAGCTCGACCGGGTACCGCCGAACGCCGGCGCAGCGATCTCAGCGCCGGCCCCAGGCCCCCCTCGGACAAGATCGAGGGGGTGAATCCCGCAGGAGATCTCCCGCAGCTCGTCAAACGCGCTCGCCAGCCCCTCGGCAACGCGCGATAAGTCGCGCTCGACCTCGCCGAGCTGCGGGGGCACCATCGCCTGCGCCGCGCGGCTGCTCGATAGGCGCGGAACCGGGAGCAGGGCAAGGCAAAAAGCAGGCGCTGAGTTAGCGCTGTGCTATTCCCAGGCTCAGAATGAGTGTGACGCACGTATTCTTGCGAGTTTTGTGGAACATGTTTATACTCATCAAGACACGGGGCCGTAGCTCAGTAGGTAGAGCGCCTGCTTTGCAAGTAGATAAGCCCAAACGCTGTGCGTTAGTGCGTTTCCGCAGGTGGGCCATGAGCGCTGAGGCCAGAATTATCCGCTCTTCGGAGGCATCCCAGAATCGCCGGAGAGCCGCGATCCGAAGGTGGGCGGTATGAAACCACACCTCGCAGACCAGGTGACGGGTGTCTCTGGCGGGTCCTGACCGTCGCGATGGGCAGGTGGAGTGGAGGCGGCGGCCTCGGCTCAACGTTGCAGGAATACGACGGCGTCGGTCAAGGGCCTGTCCTCGTCCAGGAACTTGTCGAGGGCGCTGACAAGCGCCCCGATGAAGGCTCGATCCTGGGGGAACGCTTTGGTTGAGACGAGCACGAGGCCAGCGTGGATCCTGCCTGACGCCTTGTAGCGGTGATCCAGGGGCGTGAAGTCTTTGATGTTGGCCGTTACAAAGGCCCGGCCCTGCGCGGCTGCAGCGGCAAGGATCTCCTCGTCAGGCAGGGCCATCAGCGAGGGATCTTCGACCACCGCCATGACATCGTGGCCTCGGGACCGGAGTTGCTGGGCGATGGTGTGGCTCAGCATCTCGTCGAGCAGAAGGGTGCACGTCACCGGCTATCGCGAGAGAAGGTCGCGCTCATGTCGCCATGCCAGCTCGGCAGCAGTCTCGGCGTCATCAGCGAGCGCGATCTCGGCGTCGATCTCTGAGGGATGGCTCGCCCAGTAGCTCAATGCGGTCCGTACCATGCGCGCGGGCACCCCACTGTTCTCCACGACCAAGGCAACCACTTCGGCTTCGCTCAGTTCCAGTTCGGCGACGCGCGCTGACTTGATTGCTCGCATCACCTCCCATACGTCGGGGCCACCGGCGAGAGCGGCCCGGCGCCCCGTCGGACCGTCCCGGAACACGACGCCAGGATGCTCGGTCGTACGCAGTCCCTCGTCCACTAGCAGGTTGGCTGCCGCCGACAGAGAGAGGCCCGGGTGGGATGCGGCAAACGAACTGAGGCGGCGAGCCACCTCGGGGTCGAACCTCACGGGTATTGGTGATCTCCGAGCCATCAACTACAGTGTAGTCGATGGTGCTTGCAGTGTCTACAGCGAACGGGCACTCGTCGTCGCGATCGCGGGGGTGCCCAAAGGGTTGAATCGTTGGCCAATCCCGTGAGCACCTCCGCCCAGCGCGCCAGGGGCTCGAGGGTGCGGAGTCGACCTGAGGAGAGGCGCAGCTCGCCGATTGACGGACGGGGGGGCACCCTCGGGCCGTCGGGAGAATGACTGGTGGCACGGGCTGCCGAAGAGAGCATCGGAGCTCTGCTGCTGTTCCGCGTGTACCGGAACACAGGCCGATATGGAACACCTCAAAAAAGCAGACGCTCTTCAAGCGCTGTGCGATTTATAGGCTCAGAATGGACCTCACGCACATGTTCTTGCGAGTTTAGTGGGGCACAACTATACTCATCAACGCACGGGGCGTAGCTCAGTTGGTAGAACGCCCCTGCTTTCCAAGTAGATAAGACTTAGCGCTGTGCGTCAATGCGTTTCCGCAGGTGGCGGATGAGCGCTGAGGCCAGAATTATCCGCTCTTCGCCGAGGGCCCAGAATCGCCTCAGAGACCCGATCGGCTGGTGCTGGAGCATAGAGCCTTCCTCGCCCGACCCTGGGGACCTGAGGGGGCTGTATCGATCCTGGTACGACGAGGCTGCCCCCAGAGGGGTGGAGATTCCGGGCTTGCCGCCGGCTTGCCAATCATCCCAGGACGTACGTATGATATGCGCATGCCTAGAGTGAACATCTGGCTCCCTGAGGACTTGCACCGGGAAGCCAAGGATCTGCATCTTCCGTTGTCCGAGCTTGCCCAGCGTGCCATCGCGGCAGAAGTCGAGCGACACCGTAAGGCTGCTGCGCTCGATGCATACATCGCTGAGCTGGATAACGAGCTTGGTCCGGCGACCAGCGATCAGATTTCTGAGGCAGAGGCCTGGGTGGGAAAGCTGGCTGGGCCGGACACTGCGCAGCGGAGGAAACCTCGGAGCGCGTGAACCCACCGGTTCTCGACTCCGGAGGTCTGACCTGCCTGGCCGAGCGCAGCATTCCCGCCCGAGAGCGGCTCCGCCAACTTCGAAGCGCCGGCCTGTGACCCCCGGTCGTCCCGGCGGTCGTCCTCACGGAGGCTCTGCAGGGCGATCCGCGCCGGGACTTTCTCGAGGAGCGACTTCTCGGGATGTGCGACGTGGAAACGGTTGATGGGCCCATCGCTCGCCGCGCTGCGCGATTGCGAACTGGAGCTCGGCGCGGCTCTGCCGTCGATGCAATCGTCGTTGCAGTCGCTGAGGGAGCCGGAGGGGTCGTGCTCACCCAGGACCCGAAGGATCTCAAGGCACTGGCCACGCTGGCCGATCCACCCGTCATCGTGGAGCGAGTCTGAATCCCTGACGGACTGGCTTGCATCCACCTGACGTCCCGAGCGACAAGATGATTCCACCCGAATCGGCAAGCTCATCCTTTTCCGTCCTCGTCTCCCTATTTTGTCCTTTTCTTGTCCCGTTTCCGGCTTGGGGTCGAGCCCAGCCGTGACGGCCCCTCACCCGCGTTCTCCAACTTTCCACAGGGAAGCGCAAACGCTCTGTCCCACGCCCGCCTGGGCGGCTGACCTGCAGACGGGCGCAATGGCATAAAGCTGAGATCAGGCCTTCTGATGGCGGCGATCGAGCCCGCCCATGGCGCTAAGGACGGCGCGCAGTGATGCCGTGATGATGCTTTCGTGTACGCCAACACCCCAGCGGAGGGCCCCATCGCAGCGGAGCTCGACGTAGGCGGCCGCTTGGGCGGCGGCGCCCGCACCGACGGCGTGTTCCGCGTAGTCCAGCACCTCGATGGGAATGTGCAGTTGGCTGTTGATGGCCTGCACGAAGGCCGCGATGGGACCGTTGCCGCTTCCCGTCACCGTCACAGACTGGCCCTGGACCCGTAGACCCGCGATCACCGAGGTGACGTCGCCACTCGTCGCGATCTCGTGGGATAGGAGTTCCGTCCCTTGCGGCTCCAGGTATTCCTCCGAGAACCGGACCCACATCTCGCCGGGGTTGATCTCGGTGCCGGTGTCCTCGGTGATCGTCTGGATGGACCGGGAAAACTCGATTTGTAGCCGGCGTGGTAGATCGAATCCGTGCTCGGCCTTCATCACATACGCGACGCCACCCTTGCCTGATTGGCTGTTGACCCGGATTACCGCCTCGTAGTTGCGCCCCACGTGCTTGGGGTCGATCGGCAAATAAGGGACACTCCACTCTTGGTAGTCATCGGGCAAGGCCGCAAAGCCCTTCTTGATGGCATCTTGGTGCGAGCCGGAGAACGAGGTGTACACCAGGTCCCCTACGTAAGGATGCCGGGGGCTGATCGGGAGGCGGTTGCAGTATTCCGTCACCCGGCGCAGCTCGTCGATGTTCCCGATGTCGAGTTCTGGGTCGACGCCCTGGCTGAACAGGTTCAGAGCCAGGTTCACCAGATCGACGTTGCCGGTTCGCTCGCCGTTGCCGAACAGTGTGCCTTCCACCCGATCGGCGCCTGCCATGACGCCGAACTCAGCCGCGGCCACTGCTGTCCCCCGGTCATTGTGGGGATGCAGCGACAGGATGACCTTGTCCCGGCCCGGCATGTTGCGATGGAACCACTCGATGGCGTCGCCATACACATTGGCGGTGTAGCCCTCGACGGTGGCGGGCAGGTTCAGGACGATCTTTCGATCGATGGTCGGCTCGATGACATCCATCACCGCCCCGCAGATCTCCACCGCGTAGTCCAACTCGGTGCCCGTGAAGCTCTCCGGCGAGTATTCGTACCGGACCGCGGTGGCCGGAACGGTCTCCTCAAGCTTGCGGCACAACCGGGCTGCGTCTACCGCGATCTGGGTGATGCCCGCCTGGTCGAGGCCGAATACGACTCGCCGTTGCAGCACCGACGTCGAGTTGTAGAAGTGGACGATGGCCCGAGGGGAACCCTTGATGCACTCGTAGGTCCGGTCGATCAGTTCCGCCCGGCATTGAACGAGGACCTGGATGGTCACGTCGTCGGGGATCAGATCCTCTTCGATCAGTTGGCGGACGAAGTCGTAGTCAGGCTGCGAGGCTGACGGGAAGCCGACTTCGATCTCCTTGAAGCCCATCTGGACCAGCGTCTGGTACATCCGCATCTTGCGGGTCGGGTCCATCGGGTCGATCAAGGCCTGGTTGCCGTCACGAAGATCGACGGAACACCACAACGGCGCCTTCTCGATGCGCACGTTGGGCCACCGCCGGCCGGGAAGTTCAATCGGGAGCGGGAGGAAAGGCCGGTACTTTTCGAATGGCATCCTTCTCGGGCTCACAGGCGGAGTAGGCATCGGCGTCCCTTCGGTGCGGTGGCAGATTGGGAAAAACAAAACCTCCCGGCCCGAAGGCGCAGGAGGCGGAGGCGAGCACCCGAAGGTGGCTCGCCGTCAGGTAAGAAGGAGGGTGGTCAGGCTCAAGCGGGTCCGGTCCATGACGGTTGCTAGCGTATCACCACCTCCGGCAGTCAAGCTGGCCCGGGCGGCCAGAACCCGTGGAGTGGTGGCTCCCAGCTCAGGCATGGGGGAGACCGAAGGGTAGCAGCGCTCTGCGCCCTCGTCGTCGGCGGGTTGGCCTGGCGCCAGTGCCATCGGCACCAGCTACGAAAGCCGCTCCACGGCATCCGGGCCCGAACGACCGAGGCAGTGGCATGGTCAGCCGAACGGTTGTGAGCTCGATGGGTCCCCAGCCCGAGTACAAAAGGAGGGCGGCGGTATGGGCAGCTCTCGACGTCATCTTGAGGCCACAGGCGCGTCCGGTCGGCGGAGGGCGGGCTCAAGAGGACAAAGCGTTCGTCGACGCTTGCGAGAAGGTCATCTCGGTCGAGAACCAAGCCTGGCTGAGACAGTGGAGCAAGAACACCGCCACCTGACGCACGCTCGGGCTGCACCGAAATGATCCGCTCTTCGTGCGCTGTGCGGTTACCGGCCAGCAAGCCGCTTGACATCCTGGCCTGTTTAGGAGAATCTAAGCGCAAGTAAGCATGGAGCCGTAGCTCAGCGGTAGAGCGCCTGTTTTGAAAGTAGATAACACGAAGCGCTGTGCGTTTATGCGTTTCCGCAGGTCGGCCACGAGCGCTGTGCCCAGAATTATCCGCTCTTCAGCGAGACCTGGAATGCCCGGAGAGCCCCGATCCGAGGGTGGACGGCATGAAACCATACCTTCGCCGGCAGGTGGCGGTGGTGTCGGGTGACAGGCTCCCACCGTTCAGCCCCGGTGAGCTGTGAGCGGCGTCGGTGTCCCCCTTTGGGAAGCGGGGCCGACTGAGGGCTGCTCGTCCGTGGCCTGAGCTCGGGGGCACATCTGACTCTGGGCCACGGCTGGAGGGGGGTTGTCGCGGGTCCAGGAAACAGCCTCTTGGTGGTGGGCCGTGGCCGCGTTTCGGGAGATACTCGACAGGACAGTCGCTCAAGCCGGCCGGGGCGCGAGCGAACAGATGCGAGCGGCGACCAAGCTGATCGCGGGAGGAGGACTGGTCTGAGGGTGAACGTCTCTTGGGTCCCCAGACATGGACGTAAGCTCCCTCAAAACCTCTTCCGTGCCCCAGGGGAGGCGGGCTTGCTCGCCAAGTCGGTGATCAAGAAATGGTAAGAGTCGCTTCCTCTGTCAAGGACGCGGTCCTGGCCGAGATCGTCCGGAGGCTGGCGACCGAGCTCAAGCCGGAGCGAATCTATCTTTTCGGATCCCGAGCGCGGGG
>WNGI01006979.1_pt1 | contig 10311 bp, 7 predicted proteins | sample 5400621 | NCBI WGS metagenome assembly WNGI01 (sample SAMN13153374, study PRJNA577476) | soil metagenome | isolation source: 20 cm soil or saprolite under Garry oak tree replicate 1 | place: USA:California | collected 2016-06-15 | reverse complement strand
CGAAACCGGCGCCCACGGCGTCGACGCGCGCGACCTGGTCGCGGAATACGATGCAGTAGTGCTCTCGGCAGGCTCGGAGCATCCGCGCGATCTCGACGTACCCGGGCGTGAGCTCGACGGCGTTCATTTTGCGATGGACTTCCTGCCACTTCAGAACAAACGCATTGCCGGCGACTCGAACGTCCCGCCGCTCACCGCGTCGGGCAAGCACGTGGTGGTCATTGGCGGCGGTGATACCGGATCCGACTGCGTCGGCACCTCGAATCGTCAGGGAGCGTTGTCGGTCACCCAGTTCGAGCTCCTGCCCCAGCCCCCCGAGCATGAAAACAAGCCGCTGGTGTGGCCCTACTGGCCGATGAAGCTGCGAACCTCGTCGTCGCACGAAGAAGGATGCGAGCGTGACTGGGCCGTGCAGACCAAGGCATTCAAAGGCGAAGGTGGAAACGTCACCACGCTAGTCGCGAGCCGCGTCGAGTTCAGAGACGGCAAGCTGCACGATGTGCCGAACACCGAATTCGTGCTCAAAGCCGATCTCGTATTGTTCGCGATGGGCTACGTGCACCCGGTGCATGAGGGAATGCTCGACGCGCTCGGGGTCGCGTACGACGCGCGCGGCAACGTCAACGCGGACACCGACACTTATCGCACCTCGATCTCGAAGGTTTTTGCCGCGGGAGACACGCGGCGCGGACAATCGCTGGTCGTATGGGCGATCCGCGAAGGGCGTCAATGCGCCCGGGCGGTCGACGAATTTCTGATGGGCGTGTCCGAGTTGCCGCGCTAAGGTCGAGTGACAACTGTAGTCTCGCTCGATCTCGCCAGTTGGAAGCCTCTGCTCACGCCAGACGCGCAACGAATGGCGGTCGTCACGTTGGAAGGCGGCGGAATTCTGATGCTCCCGCATCTCGCCTTCCGACTCAATCCCGACGAGGCACGTTTCCTGTCGCCGCAATGGGCTGATGGCAGCGCGAAGAACATCAGCTTCGATGGCGTAGCTCTCAAAGGAGCGGCAGGTGCATCCGAAGATCTGGCGGCGCTCGGGCGGATGATCGGGCGCTTCGCGGCGAACGCAGTGGATCTGGTCAGCGCGTTGTTGCCTCGCTACGCTGCGCACGTCAGGCGGGCCCGCACCAGCTTTCGTCCGCTACCCGCGGTTGGACGTGCGGTTTCGTGGCGAAAAGATGACTCGCGGCTTCACATCGACGCTTTTCCATCGCGACCGAATCACGGCGAGCGCATTCTGCGCGTATTCTCCAATGTCAGTCGAGGCGAGGATCGCGTCTGGCGGGTCGGTGAAAGTTTCGAGGCGGTGGCCAGGACCTTTCTGCCGCGGATACGTCGACCGCTCCCCGGCTCGCGAGCGATGCTGGCGCTTTTGCACGTCACCAAAGGCGCACGCAGCGAATACGATCACCTGATGCTGGGACTTCACGACTGCGCCAAGGCGGACCTCGATTACCAGAAGAACTGCGGGCAGCAAGTGGTGCATTTCAGGCCCGGGACGACGTGGCTGTGTTTTTCCGATCAGGTGATGCACGCCGCCGTTTCAGGCCAGCACATGCTCGAGCAGACGATTCACGTTCCTGTTTCCAGACTCTACGATCCGCAAAGCTCGCCACTGGCGATTCTCGAACGCCTTTGCGGCCGGGCCCTGCTGCCGGTCCACTGAAAATAGCGAGCTGGCGCCGGTCCGCCGGCTCGCGATCCACCGATGAGCCCCTTGAAAAACGACACGCTTCTGCGCACGCTTAAGCGCGAGCCCACCGAGTACACCCCCGTGTGGCTGATGCGCCAGGCGGGCCGCTATTTGCCCGAATACAATGCGACCCGTGCTCGCGCCGGTAGCTTCCTGAAGCTTTGCACCAACCCCGCCCTCGCCACCGAGGTAACGCTTCAGCCGCTGGCGCGTTTTCCGCTCGACGCGGCTATTCTTTTCTCCGACATCCTCACGGTGCCGGATGCAATGGGCCTGGGACTCTCGGTTACGGAGGGCGAAGGGCCACGGTTCGAGCGGCCGCTCGTCGACGAAGCGGCGATCTCGAGGCTGATGGCGCCCGATCCTTCCCGCCTTCGATACGTCTATGACGCGGTCGCATCGATCAAGCTGGCATTGGACGGAAGCGTGCCCTTGATCGGTTTCGCCGGCAGCCCCTTCACACTCGCCTGCTATATGATCGAGGGGTCGGGCAGCGCCGATTTCGGCAGAGTACGGCGCATGCTCTACGCCCGGCCCGAGCTTCTCCACCGCGTCCTGGCGATCAACGCCGAGGCGGTCGTTGCGTATCTTGCGCAACAGGTCGCTCACGGTGCCGATGTGGTGATGATTTTCGACACCTGGGGGGGCTTGCTTACCTCCGACGCTTACGACGCGTTTTCGCTGACTTACATCAAGACCGTCCTGAAACGCCTCCGGGATCAAAACTGCAGGGTCCCCACGATCGTTTTCACCAAGGGCGCCGGTCAATGGTTGGATCGCATCGCCGCATGCGGCTGCGATGCCGTGGGACTCGACTGGATGACGGATATCGGCGTTGCTCGCAGGCAGGTGGGAGCGCGCGTTGCGTTGCAAGGCAATCTCGATCCGATGGTCCTGTTGACGACGCCGGAAGCGACGCGAAACGCCGCGCTCGACATCATTCGCGCAGCAGGACCACAGCCCGGGCATATTTTCAATCTCGGTCATGGGATCCTGCCGTCGACGGCGCCGGAAAATGTCGCTGTACTGGTCGCCACAGTCCATGCCGAATCACGCCTGCAACGCGCCGTTCCTGCGGGAATCCATACGCACGAGGCCGAAACCCGCGCCGGTGCTCGGTCTTCGAGGCCTTGACAAAGTCCCGAAAGACGGGTCTCGGGGTCAGTTATGCACAGCCAGAGGCGGACTTGGTGGGCGCAACGGCCCCAACATCGTCTCCCAGTAGGCGCGCTCCAACCAACTGAGTTTATTGCGGTATTCTCGCTCGGTTTGCCGCATCCCCTGAGGCGCCGCCAAGCAGTGACGGCCGGGACGGTTCACCTTACTTAACTTACGCACAGATTTATCCACATGAGCGTGTATGGCGTCGGAGGAGTGCTGGAAAAAGAACCACTTGGAACGCAATGCTGAAGTTGATGCGATGATTCAGAACACCACAAGAAATTTCGCACGCGGTGCCGGCCTTCACTTCCGGACGCCTGGACACTGATCGTGGCCATTGTTCGCGTCGCGTTGCCGGTCGCGGCGCACCAGCTGTTCGACTATTGGTTGCCCGCGGGGGTGGCGCCAGATCCCGGCAGTGTGCTGGTCGTTCGGCTTGGCCGCCGACGCTTGCATGGCGTGGCTATCGAGGTCGTCGAAAGCAGCGAAGTCGCGCCCGAGCGATTGATGCCGGTCGACGAAGTGTTGTCCGACATCCCACCCCTTCCTGCCGATCTCCGCGAATTGGCGAACTTTGTGTCGACTTATTATCAGGAACCGATCGGCTTGTGTCTTGCGCAAATGCTGCCACCGCTCGCGCAAGGCGGCGTTAGTCGAGCACCGCTGGCGCACGCGTACCGTCTGACGCCTGCGGGCCAGGCGAATCTCGTCGATCAGGATAAGAGAAGCGGAAGCGCGCTCACCAGCGCGATCGGTATGCTGCGCGCGGCCGAAGGTGTCGCCGCCGACGAATTGCGGAGGCTCGGCGCGGGCGTCTGGCGGTCGTTCGGGAAATGGCGACGCGAGGGATGGGTCGAGCCCGTGATGGACGTCGTGGTCAACGGCGCGCATACGCCGGCGCCAGCGCTGAACCCCGACCAGCGCGCGGCACTCGATGCCGCAGTCACCGAGCCTTTGGCATTCCGGCCATCGCTGCTGCAGGGAATTACCGGGAGCGGCAAGACCGAGGTCTATCTGGCCGCCGCTGTACGCGTGATTGACGCGGGCAGGCAGGCGCTCCTGCTGGTGCCGGAGATCAATCTGACACCGCAGCTCGAACAGCGTATCGCGGCCGCGCTGCCCGCCCTTCGTGTTGGCGCGCTGCACAGCCGGCTCGGAGCTCTCGAGCGCAAGCGACGCTGGCTGGCCGCGGCGCGGGGAGAGATAGAGCTTCTCATCGGAACGCGTTTGGCGGTGTTCGCGCCCTTGTCACGACTCGGACTGATTGTCGTCGACGAGGAACACGATTCCTCTTTCAAGCAGCAGGACGGCGTCCGCTATCACGCGCGCGATGTCGCCATTTTTCGGGCGCAGTTGCGCGGGGTGCCCATTATCCTCGGCAGCGCCACGCCTTCCCTCGAAAGCTACGCGCAGGCTAAACGCGGCCGATATCGCAGGCTCAAGCTGCCGCAGCGCGCGACCGCGCATACCATCCTACCGACGGTGCGCCTGGTGGAGAGCCGGGATCGGGACAACATCGAAGGCGTCACGCCGGCGTTGCAACACGCGATTGCGTCTCGTCTCGCGAAGCACGAACAGTCCTTGCTGTTCATCAACCGGCGCGGATTCGCGCCGTCGCTGCTGTGCGCGGCCTGCGGCTGGAAGGCGATGTGTCCGAGGTGCAGCGCGCGTCTGGTTGTCCATCGAGACGATGCAAGGCTGCGTTGTCACCACTGCGGCCACGCGGCCGCGCTTCCCGCATTGTGCCCCGATTGCGGTAACCAGGATCTGCTTCCCTTGGGCTTCGGCACGCAGCGGCTCGAGCGTGCGCTTACCGAGCTTTTTCCGGGCGCGCGCGTGTTGCGCGTCGATCGCGACAGCACTCGGCAAAGGGGATCATTCGTCGCCATGCGCGATGCTATCGCAGCGGGCGAGGTCGATATCCTTGTCGGTACGCAAATGCTCGCCAAGGGGCATGACTTTCCCCGGCTGACGCTGGTCGGCGTCCTCGGCGCCGACAATGCGCTCTACAGTGCGGAATTTCGCGCCACAGAGCATCTCTTTGCGCTGCTCGAGCAGGTTGCCGGCCGAGCCGGCCGCGGCGAACTGGCCGGTGAGGTGCTGGTGCAAACCGACTTTCCGGACCATCCGCTGTACAAGGCGCTGATGGGCCACGACTACGATCGTTATGCCGAAGCCCTGCTCGCCGAGCGCCGAGGTCTCGGCCTGCCCCCGTTCGCGCATCTTGCCTTGCTTGCCGCGGAAGCGAAAGCGCGTGAACCGACGATGTCTTTTCTGGACGCTGCCGCGGAACGCGGCCGCGCCGTCATTGCCGCGAGCGCGTGTCGCTGCCAACTTTACCCCCCGGTGCCCGCCGGGCTCGCGCGTCGCGCCGGGATGGAGCGCGGCCAAGTGCTCGTTCAAAGTAATGACCGGCGATCCTTGCAGACTTTTCTTCCGCTCTGGCGCGCCGAGCTCGAGCAACTGGGAGAGCGACGGGTCCGTTGGAGCATCGACGTCGATCCGTTGAGCTTTGCATGAAGGCGTCGCGGCTCCCCGCTCGCGGCGCGTTATAATCCAACGCCTTGTCGAACGCCGCAGATCGCGGCGAATTCCTTGACCGACCTCAAGTCACAGCTCGCGGAATGGCTGTCTGCCGGCCTTGCGCGCGTCGCTCCGGGATGCGCCCCGCAGATTGCACTCGAGCGTCCGAAACAGCCGCAATACGGCGATTATTCGAGCAACGTCGCGCTCCAGCTAGCCAAGACTCTCAAGCGCAATCCACGTGAACTGGCGGCGGCGCTGATTGCAGCGCTCGAGCCTTCGCCGCGGGTGGCGCGGGTTGAGAGGGCCGGCGCGGGATTCATTAACGTATTTCTCTCCGACAGCGCGCGCCGGGAGGTGATCGCACGAATTCTCGACCAGGGCGACGCGTTCGGATCGGTCGCGGCGGCGGAAGGAACCAGAGCGATTGTCGAATTCGTTTCCGCAAATCCAACCGGCCCGCTGCATGTGGGCCACGGACGCGCCGCGGCGGTTGGCGATGCAATCTCGCGATTGGTGGAGTCGCAGGGGTACCGCGTCCATCGGGAATACTATTACAACGACGCCGGTGCGCAGATCGTGAATCTCGCGCTTTCGGTGCAGGCTCGCGTTCGCGAGGCCGCAGGCGTGAGCGCGCCGTTTCCCGCCGAAGGCTACCAAGGCGAGTACGTACGCGAGATTGCACGCGCCTACCTCACGGAACATCCAGACGATGACGCGGGCGATGACCTGGACACGATGCGGAGCTTTGCCGTGGCCACAATGCGCCGCGAGCAGGACGCCGACCTCTCGGCTTTCGGGGTCCGCTTCGACCAGTATTTTCTCGAATCGTCGCTTTATTACGACGGACTGGTCGACAAGACCGTCCGCGCGCTGATCGCCGCGGGAAGGGCCTACGAGCAGGACGGCGCGCTGTGGCTGAAGACTACCGACTATGGCGACGACAAGGATCGCGTGATGCGCAAGTCGGACGGGAGTTACACCTATTTCGTTCCCGACATCGCCTATCACGTGACCAAGTGGGAGCGCGGCTTCAAACGCGCGATCACGGAGCTGGGCGCCGATCACGCTGGCTCGCTTTCGCGCGTCCGCGCGGGATTGCAGGCGCTCGACCTGGGCATTCCTGCCGGCTATCCCGACTACGTGCTGCATCAGATGGTTCTGGTGATGCGCGGCGGGGAAGAAGTCAAGCTGAGCAAGCGCGCGGGCACCACTCTCACGCTTCGGGAGCTCATCGACGAAGTCGGCCGCGACGCGGTGCGCTTTTTCTTCTTGCTGCGCAAGTCCGATTCGCAGCTGACGTTCGATATCGATCTCGCGCGAGCGCAAAGCGAAGAAAACCCGGTCTATTACGTGCAGTACGCCCACGCGCGAGTCTGCAGCGTGCTGGAAAAGGCGGGAATTTCGCCCGAAGGCGCCGCCTACAGCTTGCGCAATGTGGATCTGTCGCCGCTTTCCAGTGCGTATGAGAGCGCGTTGCTGCGCCGCCTCGCGGACTTTCCCGACGAGCTCGCTATGGCGACCCGCGAGCTGGCGCCGCACTTGATAACCTTCTATCTGAAGGAATTGGCGGCGGAATTTCACAGCTACTATAATGCGGAGCAGTTTCTGGTCGACGACGACGCGCTGCGTCAAGCGCGCCTTGCGCTGGTGGTCGCAACCGGCCAGGTTGTTCGAAACGGGCTCGCGGTTCTGGGCGTAAGCGCTCCCGTAAGAATGTGATAGAAGAAAGCAACATGAACAGGCGACATCGACTGCGATTCACCCGCCACATGCCAAGCGCGATGCGCGGAGGAACCTTGCTCGGCATCTTTGTGGGTCTGGTGCTCGGACTCGCGGTCGCTGCGGCACTCGCATATTTTCTAAGTAAATCGGGACTCACCGGCGCTCCCACTGCGCCCGGGGCGCAAAGGGAAATCGTTCGCAACGGCAAGCCCGAAACCGTTCCGGCGACGTCAACACCGGAGAAACCTCGGTTCGACTTCTACAAGATATTGCCCGGCGGAGAGGAGCCCAAGGCTCCAAAAGCGCCGGAGATGCAGACCAAGCCCGTCGATCGCTTGTGGCTCCAGGCAGGGGCCTTCACCAGCGAATCCGACGCAGAAAACCTCAAGGCGCGGCTCGCGCTCTCGGGCTGGGAAGCGTCGGTGCAAATGGCCGCGCTTCCCGATAAGTCGGTGCGCTACCGAGTCCGCCTCGGCCCCTACGACAATACCGACGAGCTCAATCGCATAAAAGCTGATCTTGGCAAGAGCGGGTTCGACGTTGCGGTGATCAAGAACCCCTAGTGCACCAAGGGCTCGAGTTCTGCCACCAGCGGGAACTCCGGTCGGCGGCGACGGCCCAAGAAGCGTTAAATATCGACCCCTTTGCAGGAGTAGCAATGAAAAGACTTGCCATGCTTGTCGTCGGCACGCTCGCGGTGCTGGCTTTCTCCAGCGCCAACTCGGCCGACTTGGTCGAAGGCAAGCAGTACACGCGGCTCAAGAGCATCCAGCCGGCGGAAAAAGGAAAGAAGATCGAGGTCATCGAATTCTTTTCCTACGGGTGTCCGCACTGCAACGACCTCGAGCCCTATTTGCAGAGCTGGGCCAAGACGGCGCCTGCCGATGTCCAGTTCGTGCGCGTGCCGGTGATGTTCCAGGACCGGTGGAAGCCGCTGGCCAAGGTCTATTACACGCTCGACGCGATGGGAGAGGACCTGCGCCTGTCGCCGGAAGTGTTCAAGGCGATCCACGTTGCCAACCTCCCGCTGTACCAGGACAAGGCGTTTCTCGACTGGGTAGCGAGCAAAGGCGTCGATCGCGCCAAGGCAGCCGAGATTTACAGCTCTTTTGGCGTTGACAGCAAGCTCAAGCGCGCGTTGGTGCTTGCCCAGGAGTACAACATTCAGGCCGTGCCGACGATGGTCGTCGATGGCAAATTCCTGACCTCTTCCGATCGCATTGGCGGACATGGCGCCGTACCGGCTGCACTCGATGCCTTGGTCGCGAAAGCGCGCGCAGAACGCGCGCGAAGCTGACCTATTCGCGCGCACCACGCTCGTAGCCCACCAACACAATCGCCAGTGAAAGTCTTCCTGACCGGCGCTTCCTCCGGTCTGGGCTCTGCGCTGGCACGCCGCTACGCCACTGAAGGCGCAGTGCTCGGGCTCTATGCACGGCGTGCCGACTCGCTGCAGCAACTGGCCGGAACGTTGGCGCCGGCAACCTGCTTCGTCTACCCTGGCGACGTGCGCGATGCTTCCTCGCTTCGCGCCGCTGCTCACGATTTTATGGCGAGCTCCGGGACGCCGGACGTCGTCGTGGCCAACGCCGGAGTGTCCATCGGCACCTTGACTGCCCACGAAGACGACAACGACGCGTTTCGCACCATGCTCGACACCAACGTGCTGGGCATGGTGCATACGTTTCAGCCGTTTTTGCCCGCGTTCGTTGCCAAGAAGTGCGGCAAGCTAGTCGGGGTCGCCAGCATCGCTGGCTTTCGTGGCCTGCCAGGCTCAGGCGCTTACTCCGCCTCCAAGGCCGCGGCGATCAGCTATTTGGAAAGCCTGCGCGTCGAGCTTGCGCGTTCCGGCGTCGAAGTGATCACGCTTTGCCCCGGATACATTGCTACGCCGATGACCGAAAACAATCCTTATCCGATGCCGTTTCGGCTGTCGGCTGACGAGGCGGCACGGCTGATGGTGCGTGCGATCACTCGCGGGCGCCGGTTCTACGTATTTCCGTGGCAAATGGCGTTGGCGGGCTCGTTGTTGCGGGCGCTACCACGGCCGCTCTATGACCTGGCATTTGCACGCGCTCCGCGAAAGCCACGAGGTCGGCAGACCTGATCGCTATCGCAGCGGGCCGAAGAGAAGTCAGGAGCCGCGCAAGCGACCGCGAACCGGCGAGAGCCGGCCGTGCGAGAAGCTTGCATGTCACCAAAAGCGCAGGAACCCGGCGCGGTTTTCCTCCTCGGAGGCGGCCCTACAGCGGCATGCGGACGCCAACGGTGACCGCCTGATAGTTGCCATCATCCTTGCTGACGGTCGCGCCGACACTGACGAATCCAACAAGCTTGCTGCCCAGATCGGCGCTCGCGCCGACGTTGAACAGAAAATAATTGTCGTCAGCCTTGAACACGGGTATCGAGAATGTCCCGGGCATCGAAACCAGTCCGGCGCGCACGCTCCGGTCGTCGTTGTCGTAATCCTTCTCCCAGGTGACGCGCCCAAACGGGCGCAGCGAGCCGATGCTGCCGCTCACTTGCCAGCCCAGACTCGACATGAGCGCGTCGCGCTTCTGTTTACCGAATGTCATCGCGCTGCTGCTGGTTCCCGACTCGGACCACGCGTCGACCTTGGCTTGCTGATAGGTCAAGCGGGCGAAGGGGCCATGGATCCACGCTGCGGAAGCATTGAACCAGTAGCCGCCAAAGACCCGCCCCATCAGGTGTGTCCCACGTGTATCGCCACTTTCGGTGCGGCTGCCTGCGCCGAGCGCGAAGCTGCGTCGAATATTGCGGAAATCCAGGTCGCCGCCACCGACGCTTGCACCGACGTACCACGGTCCGGAACCGTACCCCACATAGGCGGTCATCGACGTCTCGTTGAGCTTGAAGCCGCCGCCCCCGTTGCCGAACGATCCCTTGTCCTCGGTATATCCCAACGCGATTCCCGCGAGCATCTGGTTGGAAATCTTCATATCGACGCCGACGACAACGCTGTTCAGCTGATTGTCGCTGCCACCGCTATCGCCGCTATGGTCGTAGTTTCCGTAGTCGTACACCGCGTAGGCGTCGAACTTGTTCTGTGGACGGGGCGTGTTGAGACCCGACCACATGCGATCGTCGATGGCGCGGAAGTTGGCTTGCTCGACCTGCAGCGGCGCTTCGCCGAGCAGACCGATTTTTTGCGGCGCTTCGATGATCGCGGCCGCGTAGTCGGCAAT
>WNGI01027077.1_pt1 | contig 10314 bp, 29 predicted proteins | sample 5400621 | NCBI WGS metagenome assembly WNGI01 (sample SAMN13153374, study PRJNA577476) | soil metagenome | isolation source: 20 cm soil or saprolite under Garry oak tree replicate 1 | place: USA:California | collected 2016-06-15 | reverse complement strand
ACGCGTTGTCGGATTGCGCCAAGGAATTTAGGCAGGTTGATTCCTACCTCGGAGACGATGGAAAGGTGCATCTGTCATGAGCACGTTGCATCGTCGTCGCGGCGCTGTTGATCCGGAGGTCTACATCAAGCAAATTGTAGACGCGGCGGACGAGCCGGACGCGGTCACGCCGGTTATCTTTAGGCGCTTCCCGAAAGAGTATGTGCGCAACGCCGTTACCGGCAAGCATGAATGGATCGGCGGCGACGTTGTGGCGATTTTTCCGACTCTGCCGGGCGGCCAGAGTCCCTCAGAATGTACGAGCTATCAGCATGTCGGCCAACATGGCGCTTGCGACGGACGCGGCCTCGTGTACCGTACCCACAAGGCAACGCCGGAGGAATACGCCGATCTAAAAGCCGAGCTTGAAGCCGGGCCTTTTTACTATCGCCTGACAGTGTACGTGCGTTGGCAACAGTTGTTCGACGAAGTGCGCCACGGCCGGATGAAATACTGGGGCGCAAGCTAGCATTTCGGAAGTCAGCTATTTTGAAAGGGTGGATCAATGAACTATGGGAACCGTCGAAGATATGGTGACCGCCCGGCGTTATCGTGACAGGGCGGAGGAATTGCGTACCATAGCATCTGGCATGTTTCATTTGGAGAGTAGGGCAACAGTCGGCAACGTCGCCAGCATGTACGATGCCATGGCGAAGCGACTCGAAGCACGGGCAACAGAAAAGGAACCGCCTGCATGAAAACGATAGACGAAGCGCACTTTCCTACCGCGTCCGGGGCGTTGATCCGGATGTACAACGGACGCCGCTCGCTCGCGGAAGCGCGGTTGTCGCGCGGCCTCCCGGCGTTTGAAGGCAGCAACGTTGTACCGTTTGCCGTATGAGCCACGAAACAACGCCGTCCGTACTACGCAGGCACGTATCGCGCTTGCGAACGCATACGCGGACGTAAGGACTCAACTCATACGCTTCGAGCGGATCGAGAACGGCCTGCACAAGATCGTGGAAAGGCTTGAGTCGCAGCCAACGGAGTATACGGCGGCCTATACGGCGCTCCAGTTGGCGGCCGACATCAGAGGGCTCCTCGTATGAAAACGGAACTGCAACGAATCACGTTCACTGTCCCGCGCAACAATCAGTGGCCTGTCAAAGTCTATGAGCCGGAGGTGCTGCTGTTCGAGAATACGCGCCCAAGATTTGTGGCTCCGGTCTATCCGACAACCGGAGAAGTTCCGCGTGAGATATTGGAGAAGCTTGTGTTCTCGCGCAGCAAGTCGCCGGAGCTTCCGGCCGTTGCATGGGCGCGCAATCAGAAGCGGCCGGAGGTCATATGTGATGACGTTGATTGGCTCGTCCGCTTTCTTGCCCGGCTTGACGCGCGCAACCTATCGCGCGACCGGGTTTTCGGCGGCTACGAGTTGCACTGTTCGGCGTTTGTCCTTCCGTTGCCGGAGTTCGCCCGAGAGACGCTCCAAAATCGCTATCCGAATGCGGAGCTAATGCTGACGCTTCAAACCGTGGAGATATTGCGGTGACCATTATCATGGGACCGTTCAGCCAGTGGGCCGTGACCTACCGTTCTTTCGACTATCCGGTGCATCATTGCAACGGCTACACAGTGTTGCGGAAGCCGGGTAACCGGCTATGGGACATCTATCTGCGAGAGTCACATATCGGTTACGCGCCTACCGAAGATCGGGCGAAGGCTCTAGCGTTGGCGCACGCATCTTACCAGGAAGGGAAGCAACAATGAAACGGCTCGACCGAGACATTTTCATCGCCTATGCTTTCATTGGGGCGGCGGCCATGGCGCTCTTGCTCTTGCTGACAGTGATGTTTTTCATTAACCCGAACGGGAGCGCACATCTATGAACTACGGCAAGGAATTCAATTTCGTTTGCACGGACGGCCTGGACGATCTATGGACGCCGGACCTTCACGACAAGATGAACGCCAGCAGCGCGCATTATCTTGTGACGCTTCGCGACGTTGAGGTGTACGTCACCGGCGAGGTTGAGGGCGCGGACCCGAGCGTCGGGATCATGTCCTGCTACTTCATCGCGCAGGCCGTTTACGATGTTGAAGGAAATCGTTTGCGGCTGCTGGAAAACAACTTGACAGACGACGAATGGGCCGCCATAAGCGAGCAAGTGGACGTACAGGTCGATTGGGAGTGACGGCGATGCTTCGATTTGAACACGGTAGCGGCGAGCCGCTTTGGATCAACCCCTTCAACGTGGATTCGGTCGAGACTGAATGCTCGAATACGCAGCAGGCGCGAATCGTTATCGGCGAACGGAATCACCTAGTTGTCGGCGCTCCGGTGTCTGTTGCGGCGATCATCCGCGAAGCTCAAAGGAAGGCCAGCGACGACATTATCATGCAGCTAAAGGAAATAGCTGCTTGGGCGAGGATCGGCGGATGAAGATTCGATTTGAAGTTGGCGACCGGTTGGTGGCGGCTTACGAGCGGCCGGACGGGACGTTGAAGCCAAGGATCATCCGAATCAAGGATCGCCCGCAAATCGTGGACACGGCCAACTATCGAACCGTCGTAATGATTTGCCGGGTGACGGCCAAGGGTGCCGATCTACAGGTCTGCTACATCCGCCAAGATCACACGGAGAAATGTTTCGGATGAAAGCGCACCGCGACTGCCGGAGTCACAATCCGGACGGCTTCTGTTTTGAATGTTGGCGTTGCGAGCAGCGCTCCGCCGAGCCGACAGAGGAGCAACGCAAAGCGTTCATGGAATTGCGCGCGACAAATGCGCGATGCAACGGAGGTGGAATTATGAAGCTCACGATTTCCGGAGGCAAGACGACGCCACCAATCACAGAAGGTTGGTACTACGCGCAAAAGAAAGCAGAATTGGGCTACACGGGATGCCCGATCCAGCCGACGCGCGTTGTCGGCGATTTCCCGTTCCCTATGTACGTTTTGGAATGGGGCGGGACGACGGAATGGGCGCTATCGGATTACGATTGGTACGGTCCGGTGCCTGAATTCCAGGCGGCGTCATGAAAACGAAACTGCTTTTGACGCTCGCGGAGATCATGCTTCGCGTTCCGGAGTACGCCCACGATCAGAGATTTTGGCAGACCGTCAACTTGAAAAAGAAGAATTGTGGCACGACGTTGTGTGCTGGCGGCTGGGCGGCCTTCTACGGCCTCGACGGACTGATGCTAGTGAACGGTGAAGTCTATCTGCCGTCCGCCAACAGGCCAGCTCCGCACGGGGATTATTCTTTTTATGCGCTCGCGAAAGCGTTCGACATAAATTATAACGATGCCTGCTGGCTATTTAGCTCTGCGCCCGCCACGCCGTTGGAAATGCACGACCGCATCACCGGCTTCGTATCATATCACTCAAGTATCGCCATCGTGAAGGATTGGAACAGCATGAGGAGCATGGGATGAAGATTCAAGCCAAGCCAGTGTTGAGTCCGGACGATCCGACTCTCCACATCTACGCCATGCTCGACGGCAAGGTGCATCTTATCTCCGGGGCCGGGGACTTCTCTTTCGAGCCCGGGCAGGCGCACATTGTCGTCGCGCAGATCAAGGCCGCCGAGCACATGGCGCGGCACATCGCCGAGCTTCACAAGCACCTGCCCGCCGATCTGGACGAAGCGGGCAAGGTTGCGTGGCTTAAGCAGGCATTGGAGGACACGTCTCGTCCGCCCAAGAGCGGCCAGCCTCCTACTGACGTGCGCGAGAAATTCGGCGACGATGATTCCGCCAACTTTCCAAATTTGCACAAGACCGGCCTTTCGGTAGGAGGAGCCTGATGGCCAGCATGGACGAAATTCTGGACCGGCCAGTGACGCTTCGCAGCATTTTCTCTGGCAGGCTGGCCACGGACAAGAAAGTCGAAATGTCTTTCTACGAGTATCTGGCGATACCGGGCGGACTTCATACGTCGCGAGAGGGTAAGGACCAATCGCGATACCGCTTTGCCTGTACGGAGAACATCACCGGCCACGGCTACGCTCTTGCAATGGTGGCGCGGCTTCTCCGAGTTGAGTTTCGCGACGACGGCGGCCTAGCAAGTTATGAGCACGAGTTGCTCACTGTGAACGGCGAACCATTGCTCCTCCGGGAGACGCGCTACCTAAAATATATTGTGGCGGCCGGGCTACACGAAGGCTTCGTCGTGGAGTATAAAGGATGATGCTCAAATTTCTCGCTTTGCTGTTCCCGGATCGGCCGAAGAATCGAGATCACCTGCGGATCACGCCGGAGCTATTCCCATGGTGAGCAATTGGCAATTCCGGCATTTGGAGCGCGAGGTCGCGGCGGTCAAAGCGAACCTGTGGAGTAAGGTGAACGAGTTGGAGAAGCAGATCGTCGGGAAATTCTCGAAGCCGTCTCCCGGCAATTCCGCTACGACCGCTGGAAGGACCAGCCGTGCCGTATCGAGGTCTGGGTTGAGAAGGACGCGCTTACCGGCGTGATCGAGCCGACGTGCAACGAGTTCCGCGTGCCGTACTTCGCGTGTCGCGGCTACTCCTCGCAGTCCGAGACGTGGGGCGCTGGCAGACGCTTCCTCGATTATCTTCAGAACGATCAACGCGTGATCGTGCTCCATATCGGCGACCACGATCCGTCCGGCTTGGACATGACGCGCGACAACGACGACCGGCTGGCGATGTTCTCCGGGAACGGCGACGTTACGGTGAAGCGGCTGGCGCTCAATTACGACCAGGTGCGGCGCTACAAGCCACCGCCGAATCCGGCGAAGCTCACGGACAGCCGCGCCGAGAAGTACATCGAGGAATTCGGCAAGAGCAGTTGGGAGTTGGACGCGCTCGATCCGAAGGTGATCGCCGCGCTCATAAAGGACAACATCGAGTCGGAGATCGACTTCGATCTTTGGGACGCGGCCGTCGCCGCAGAGGAAGCCACGCGCCTGAAGCTGTTGCGGACGGCGAAGAACTTCAAGGATGCCGAGTGATGAAACAGATCACGCTCAACGCCACCAGCCCATTTGAAGAACCGATTGATCGCAAGACCGGCGCATTGATATGGGACGCTTTCCTTAGCGGCGGTACCAATCACTCGGCACGCGCAGCGACGTTGCCTTATATCATTCGTCGATGCGAACGTGCCGGACAAGGTTATGTGCTTCACGCCCGGCCCGGCTACGGATATTTTATTCGTCTACGGAGAGACACAGAATGACGAAACCGATCAGCTACGGCGTGGTCCACGTCAAGAAGGAAGACCCGTTTACGTGGGTCACGGTTCACCTGGACCCGGAGCTTAACGAGCCGGACGACGCGCTGGACATCGTCATGGACGCCCAGAGAAGCGATCCGGAGTTCTTCTCTTTAACCCTTGACACAACGGTGTGACGGCTCTATAGTACTCAGATTCCGCAGCACCGGGGCTGGCAATAAAGCGGGCGATCTCCAAGGCCATCCGCAAAACCCCTAGAAGGAATCCAGTTTGTTACCAGGGCCGCCGATAAGGACTGCACGGCGGCCCCCAACTCACTTAGAGGGCGGGCACCCTATGTCGCTTAATGGTTCTTTAGAGGAAATACGCTTAGCCGCGTTGAAACTTTCTGTCGAGAGCGCGGGCGGGTTGACCGAGGACCAGATTTTCAAGCGCGCTCACGCCTTCGCCGAATTCATCATGATGGGCTATCAGCCAGCGGTCAACGTTGTAATGGGCAACATCACCGTCCAGTTCAACGACTCAGCGCTAAGAGACAAGTTTTTGGAGGACCAGATATGAAGTACCCAGTGAGTGCAGTGAAGCAGACCGTTGAGGTGCTGATCCGCACCGGCTCGTGGAAGGCCACGAAGTATCTCTCCCGGACCAGCGTCGTTCGCGCCACGCGCCGCGTCTACAACCGCAAGATCGACGGTCGCGACAACCAGATCAGTGTCGTGCTGACGCTCGGCCGTCCGAACTACCAGGAGGCCGAGTTCATCAAGACGGCGCACAAAGCGGGCGAGCCGTTCCCGATCCGCAAGGTGCAACTCCGGCCGTTGCCAAAGAGGCGCGCGGCATGACGCAAGCCAACGAGATCACCGAAGCCGTACTGAAGTCGCGCATCACGGTGGCGTTAATGCGTTTGTCCGGCGTAGCCGACGACCGCGCGCTCGGGCTCAATCCGGACAAGAAGCCGGAGGACATCGCGAAGTTGGTCTACACGGCCGGTAATTTCGTCTACATGAAGGGGCAATCCAATGGCTAGCCCGTCACAGATTATCGTGCAAGACTACCAGAAGCCGGAAGACATTGACAAGGGCATCAACGCGATGTTATCCAACGGCTACGGCTTGCACTCGTGGCGCATCGACCCGCTCACCAGATGTCGTTCGGTAGCCTACGGCCGTTTCATTTGCGTGTTCGCGCTGATGGTCAACGTTCCCCCGAAGTCCGAAGGAATCAGAGCGCGTTGATATGCACGTCGCCAAGCTCATCAACCTCATGGCGGAGCGCCATCGCTCCGGCCCGCACAAGGGCGACCTTGTTGTGAAGAACGGCAGAGCGATACCCACGTGGGTTGCTCCGGCCGCCGCGCATTTCTTCCGCGCCGAAAAGCCGCTCTGCCCAGACCAAGTTTTGTGGCGTGAGGTGGCGGCGAGAGCCGTTCTCGATGCGCTCGGCTTTACTCCGCCATTGCGTGATAACAAGAGCACCGGCGAGCGCTACATCACGATCATCGGCGCGCAGAATTGGTTTCGTAAGGACGATGAGAACGTTACGGCCGTGTTCAACATGGCCGGAATGCAGCCTGGGCCGGTTGTGTCCAGTGTGCTGTCATTGATAGATGCAAGGAGCATACAATGAGTGACGACTTTGACCCGGCGCAATCGAAGAACAGCATTGAGCTTTCGGACAATCTGCTTCCGGTCGCTCGCAAGTTCCACGACGCCCGAGAAATCGTTCGCACTGCGCTCGACGCGGCGGCAGATCGCATGAGGGCGGCGCAAGAGCGCTACAATCGCGACATCGACTCGTGCAACAAGACGATGACGGCCGCCGTGATCGAGATGCGCAACGCGTTCATAGTTGCTGGCTTGGTCGGCGAGGCCACCGTGTTCTTTCTCGATACCGCTCGCCTCGTGATGCACGGCCGGGCGTACATCGTGAAGCCGGAGAGTGAAAAAGACTCACCGACCAGCACCAAGCCGATTATTCACTGATGGGCATTCAGTCTGATCCGGCCCTTTTTGGTAGTGGCTTTGCGCGCCACCTCAACGATTGCTACTGGACGGAGCCCGCCGTCTCCAAGGCCCTTGCCCGGCGCATCCCGAAGGGCGTAAAGGCCGTCTGGGAGCCTGCCTGCGGCCGTGGCGACATGGCGCAGGTGCTCCTAGCCCACGGCAAGAGCGTCTTCTGTAGCGATTTGGACATCTCCAACATCGACGTGAAGGCGGCGGCTAAGGTTGGGGTGCCGGTGCGCCGTGGCAACTTCCTGGACGACAAGGACATCCCTGAATTCGTCACCATGGAGGACATCGACGCGATCTGCACGAACCCGCCGTTCGGCGACGACGCCGAGCGCTTCGTCCGGCAGGCGTTAACCTTCAGCAACATCCGCTTCTTCGCGTTCGTGCTCCGCTCCGAGTGGAAGCACGGCAAATCGCGTCTCGACCTGTTCACAAAGGAACCTTACTCCTCCGAGATCGTTTTGACTTGGCGGCCGAGGTGGGATTGGTGGATGACCGAGGACGAGAAGCGCGCTGCCCGGATTGCCAACGGCAAAGACCCGGACAAGGACTATTCGCCGCGTCACAATTTCTCGATCCTGTGCTGGGACCGCGAGCACAAAGGTCCGCCGACTCAACAGTTCGCCGTGAGAGGTGATTAAAATGTTGAAGGCTTTCATCTGGGGCGTCGTCTTAGCGCTGGTGTGCTGCTGATGCCGCGCGGACTCTCGCAAACAGTGTTACCGGCCGAGCGTGTCGCCAAGGCGTGCAAGCTGGCGCTTGAAACGCTGCTTGAGGAACGCGACCAGTCGCGGCGCAATATCCAATTCGAGTGGCTCGCCACCTGGATCAAGAAGCATCCATATCGCCGTCTATTCCAGGGCACCGGCAGTGCGCTGGCAGAGATGCCGGAGCATTGGATGATGTGGAAAGAATATCGGAAAGACGACGAAGCGGTATTGCGCGCGTTGGGTGCGTTGTGCGAGGCTGCGACTGATATGAACGCGGAGTTCACCGTAGAGATGACCGCCGACGACTTTCGTCTTATCCGTATTTTCTACAACAAGGAGCAAGCGTGATGGACGTGTTTCTCTGGACCGCCGTAATATGGTTGTGGGCTGGCTATTGGATGTGCCGCCCCAGTATGCGCGAGATCAACAAGCAGCCCCTATGGGCTCGCATCGTCGCCGCAATCTTGGCGATGACGCTCTGGCCAGTCCTCTTTCCGATCTGGCAGATCGTCCGGGAGCGCCAGCTTAAGCTCATCGCGGAAGCCAATAAAGGAAGAAAATACCATGGCGTATGGCCGCCGCTCAAAGCGGAATTGGAAAAATTGGACGAGCGCAAATGAAGAAGCACAATCGCCCGGTTGGCGTGTTCGTTCCAGATCGTCCGCCAGCTTCCTTCATGGTGCGCTTCAAGACAGCGGCCGGGAAGGTGAGAGCCCGTGCCAAGATGATCGAGCAGGGCAAGGATGACGAGGACAACTTGGTCCTTTACGCCAACAAGAACGACCTCGTGAAGATACCGGTCTACACCGGCTTCGATTCCCGTTTCGCGAATCAGATGCGGGCGAAGGTCCGGCGCGATCAGCGCAAGGCGGACGAGATCACGGACCAACTCGCGGGAGACGCGTTCTGAACATGGCTAAAGGACTACTCTACGTGTCAACTCGATCCGGGAAGCGCCCGGAAAAAATCATAGTAAAAAACGGCCTAGACCACTTTATTTCCACCGGAGTGTTCGCCGGATCGCCGGAGCTTGCCGCCGAGATCATCAACTACTCGCTCGACCGCAGTTGGGCAATCACCATCGGGCAGAGCAGCGGCGTCGTCTCTATCCACCGCGTCTAAATATCGAGATCGTCTTTGAGTCGGTCCATCTCGGACGGTCCGGCAGACTCCTTCTTATCCACGTAGTCGAACATGGTGGAATTCTTCCGGAGCTTAAACAGCTTGATATGGAGTCCGCCTTCCGTCTCTTGCGACGACTCATTGTCGCTGAACATCGTGTGGAAAAGTCTCTCCATCGCCTTAACGTCTTTACCGTAAGTGAAATTTTGGCAACTCTGCAACCTTTGACGCCATGTGGCGTTTTCATGTTTGTTGAGGAAGGCATAGACATGCCCAGCCATGTGCTTGAGAGACAGGTCGCCGCTTTTCTTCTCACCCTCGCGCTTCGCATTGTATTGCTTGATGCACTCGCCGATGGCAGAGCCGTACCAGTAGCGCGCGGTGTTCTGGTTCTCGACCGCCTCTTTGGAGATTGGCATGTCTGTTCCGGAAGTCTGCTTCGGCACGACGCCGGTACGCGGCAGACCGAATTGGTCCACCGATCCGAGCTTGATTTCGTTCCAAGCGAACGTCATGTAGTTCCTCTCACCCTTGCCCTTCATGCGGATGACTTCCATGCGCCGCGTGAAGCCGTCTCCTTCCACGGCGATTGCCCAAATGGACACGCCGGAATTCTCCACGATGGCCGAGCCCGAGATCGTCTTGTCATTATGCTTCGGCGGATGGAAAAGCGCGCAGCACGGTCCGCGCAACGAAGCGGCGAATGCTTCCGCGTTCTCAATCGCGGTCTGCATCTCGGCATCGTCGTTCTGGCTGGCGTGAGACGAAGCGCGCTGCCAAGTGTCCAGAATGGTGAGCACCTTGCTGTCGCCGACAAGTTCATTGACGTAGGTGGACCACAGTCTAACGTCGTCGGCGCTCATGAGATTCGGAACGTCGGTGATGACGATAAAGTTATCGGGCACCGCTCCGTGGAGAATCTTCCAGGCGCTTATGTGCTCTTGCAAGCCGAGATCGTCTTCGCCGCAGAGGTAAAGAACAGTCCAGCCCGGAGCGATGGGCAGGTTATGCCACAGCATGTCGCCTCGGGCTATGCGCAGCGCCATGTCGGCGATGATGACCGATTTGCCAGCGCCCCGCTTGCCGAGAACCTGCGTCATGCCGTTCGCGGGAAGCCAGCCTGGGATAATCATTTCCCGATAGATCGAGCGGGCCGTAAGCTCCTCACCACGGAAAGTCATGGCGGTGAACTTCTTGAATGCAAGCAGACGTTCGGCCTTCGCCGCGATCTCTGCCGCGTCCGCGCCAAGCTCCGGCAGCGTATCGAGCAGGCCGCCCTTCGAGCCGGGCTGGTTCTT
>WNGI01014224.1_pt1 | contig 10314 bp, 10 predicted proteins | sample 5400621 | NCBI WGS metagenome assembly WNGI01 (sample SAMN13153374, study PRJNA577476) | soil metagenome | isolation source: 20 cm soil or saprolite under Garry oak tree replicate 1 | place: USA:California | collected 2016-06-15 | reverse complement strand
AGGGCCGCATCGCGAGCAACGCCGGCCCCGGTGGAGCCGCCGCCGACGACGAGGACTTCCGTTTCGAGAGTGGGCACTGCTACCGGCTCCAGTATCGCAGCGGCCCCGCGGAGCTACAGAACGCAGGAATGGGAGGGCCCGGCGCCCTCTCTGGAACGCCGGGCCCTCCGGGGATTGCGTGTCAGTCGAGCCAGTCGAAGGTCCGGGTGACGGCCTTCTTCCAGTACGCGTACTCCTTGTCGCGCTCCTGCGGGTCCATCTGGGGCTGCCATTCCTTGTCCTTGCCCCAGTTGGCGCGAAGATCCTCGATCTCCGACCAGAAGCCGACCGCGAGGCCGGCCGCGTAGGCGGCGCCGAGCGACGTGGTTTCGGCCACCGTGGGCCGGATCACCGGCACGTCGAGCACATCGGCCTGGAACTGCATCAGCAGCTCGTTCTCGACCATCCCGCCGTCCACCTTCAGGGAGGTGAGGTCGACGCCCGAGTCCGTGTTCATCGCGTCCACGACCTCGCGGGTCTGCCAGGCGGTCGCCTCGAGCGTCGCCCGGGCGATGTGGCCCTTGTTCACGTAGCGGGTCAGCCCGGCGATGACGCCGCGGGCCTCGTTCCGCCAGTACGGCGCAAAGAGGCCCGAGAACGCCGGCACGAAGTACACGCCGCCGTTGTCGTCGACGGTCTTCGCCAGGTTCTCGACCTCCGGCGCGTTCGGGATCAGGCCGATGTTGTCCCGAAGCCACTGCACGAGCGCTCCGGTGATCGCGATCGACCCTTCCAGCATGTAGACGGCCTGCTGGTCGCCGATCTTGTAGCCGAGCCCCGTGATCAGGCCGCTCTTCGACGGCACAATCTCGTTGCCCGTGTTGAGCAGCAGGAAGTTGCCCGTGCCGTAGGTGTTCTTCGCTTCGCCGACCGAGAAGCAGGTCTGGCCGAACAGTGCCGCCTGCTGGTCGCCGAGGTCACCCGCGACGGGGATGCCCGAGAGATCGCCCTTCGCGTCGCCGTAGACCTCGCTCGAGGCCTTGATCGCCGGCAGCATCGCCCGGGGGACGCCGAGGATTCCAAGGATCTCCTCGTCCCAGTCGAGCGTCTTCAGGTCCATCATCATCGTTCGGCTCGCGTTGGTCACGTCGGTGACGTGCACGCCGCCGTCGGGGCCGCCCGTGAGCAGCCAGATGACGAAGGTGTCGATGTTGCCGAAGATCACGTCGCCGCTCTCGGCCTGATCCCGAATGCCGTCGACGTTCTCCAGGATCCACTTGATCTTGGGGCCCGAGAAGTAGGTGGCGATCGGGAGGCCTGTCTTGTCCCTGAACCGGTCCTGGCCTCCGTCGGCGCTGAGCTCGTTGCAGATCTGGTCCGTGCGGGTGTCCTGCCAGACGATCGCGTTGTAGACGGGCCGCCCGGTCGTGCGGTCCCAAACCACTGTCGTCTCACGCTGGTTGGTCACCCCGACAGCCGCGATGTCCGCCAACTTGACCTTGTCGAGCCCTGCGCGAATGACCTCCTGCGTGCGCTGCCAGATCTCCATCGGGTCGTGCTCGACCCAGCCCGCCTTCGGGTAGATCTGCTCGTGTTCCTTTTGGTCGACCGAGACGACCTGCCCGCCGTGGTCGAAGACCATGAAGCGGGTGCTGGTAGTGCCCTGGTCTACTGCTGCTGCGTATTGCGCCATTCGTCCTCCTTGCGCTATGTCACCCCGCCTGCTCGTGGCCGCCCCAGGTTTCGGCCGCGGCCTCGAGAAGCAGGTGAGATGAGGTGGCTCCCGGATCCTGGTGCCCCGCGCTCCGCTCGCCGAGATAGCTTGCGCGGCCCTTCTTCGCAACCAACGGGACCGTGTCCCGCATACCCTGACCGGCGGCGTCGGCCGACTGCCTGAGAGCGTCCTCGAAGCTCGCGCCCTCGGCGAGGGCGGCCTTCAGGGCGTCTCGGCCCGGAATCAGGGCATCGATCATCGTCTTGTCTCCGGGTTCGGCCTTGCCGCGAGCCTGGACGCCCGCGATCGCGGCCCCGAGGGCCGCCGCCCAGTCGTCCGGGCCGAGCTCCTCCTTGCCGGAAACGGCCGTGCCCATCTGCAGGAAGAGCGTTCCGTAGAGAGGACCGCCGGCGCCCCCGACTGTCGACACGAGTGTCATGCCGACGGTCTTCAGCAAGGCGCCGATGTCCTGCTCCTCGCCCGAGTCGTCGACCTTGCCGAGCACGGCCGACATCCCTCGCTGCATGTTGATCCCGTGGTCGCCGTCACCGATCGCGGCGTCGAGCTGGGTCAGCTGCTCCCTGTTCGCCTCGATGTCCGCCGCGAATGCTCGGATCCAGCGCAGGACGTCGTCGTGGCCGAGACTCATGTTTCCGGATGCCTGCTCGGTCTCGGCCACGTCGACCATCCTCTACCTAGGCCGCCCACCTGAGACCCGCGGTCTTGACCGGCGCGTCCCAGAGGCGAGTCAGCTCGTCGTCCAGCTTCAACAGCGTGATCGAGCAGCCCGCCATCTCGAGCGATGTGATGTAGGACCCGACCAGGTTGCGCGCGATCGTGATTCCACGCTCGACGAGGAATCTGATCAGGTCGTTGTAGACGACATAGAGCTCGATCGAAGGCGTGCCGCCCATGCCGTTGACGAAGGCAAGGACCTGGTCGCCCTGCTCGAACGGCAGGTCCTCGACAATCGGGGCCGTGAGCCGCTCGACGATCTCGGCCGAGGGCGTGAGTTTCACCCGCTCGCGGCCGGGCTCGCCGTGAATGCCGATCCCGATCTCCATCTCGTCGTCGCCCAGCTCGAAGGTCGGCTTCCCGGCCGCGGGGACGATGCAGGAGGTCAAGGCCATGCCCATGCTTCGTGCATTGGCGTTCACTTTCCGGCAAAGCTCGGCCACGTCGGCCAGGTTGCGCCCCCTCGCCGCCGCCGAGCTCGGCGGCCATCTCGAAGTTCATCACGTCGCCCGTGTAGTTCTTGACGATGTGAAGCACTCCGGCGCCGCCGTTCACGGCCTTCGTCGCATCGAGCATCTGGTCCGGGGTCGGAGACGTGAAGACCTCGCCGGGGCAGGCGGCGTCGAGCATCCCTGGCCCGACGAAGCCGCCGTGCATCGGCTCGTGTCCTGAGCCCCCGCCCGAGACCAACCCGACCTTGCCCTGCACCGGCGCGTCGGCGCGGACGATCACATTCGGGTTGAACTGGACGCGTAAGAGGTCCGCATGGGCCGCGGCGATGCCTTGCAGAGCCTCGGTGACGACGTCCTCCGGTTTGTTGATCAGCTTCTTCACGTTTCCTCCGCTCCGGTCGAGTCTCCCTTTGCTCCGCTACGGCAAGTCCTCCACGGCCTCGCCCTTGACCTCGATGTCGGGGGACGGCGGCTCACCGCGCGCCCTCAGTCCCTGATGGATGAAGACGTCGTAGACGATCCCACCTATCACCGCCCCGACGATTGGAGCGACGATCGGTAACCACCAGTACCAGTTGACGTTGCCGTAGTTGCCCGGCAACGCCACTCCGTCCCAACCGGCGAACCAGGCGAAGAGCCTCGGCCCGAAGTCGCGGGCCGGGTTGATGGCGTAGCCCGTATTGGCCCCGAAGGACATGCCGATCCCCGCGACGATCAGACCGATGATCCACGGCCCGATGTTCGATTTCGGAGCCAGGTTCCGCTCGTCGATGACCGCAAAAACGATCCCGACGAGTAAGGCTGTGCCGATTAACTCGTCGATGAACGGCCCGACCGGGTTGTGGAAGTACCCGGACGGGAAGGTCGCGAAGATGCTGTACGAGGCGATCGAGCTCGCCTCCCCACGCACCGCGTGGGTCGCGGCCTCGTAGCTTTTGATCGAGTCCTTGTAGTTGAGGTAGACGAGCGCGGCGCCGGTGAACGCCCCGGCCATCTGGGCAAAGATGTAGTGCGGCACCTTCGCCCACGGGAACCCTCGGCGAACAGCCAGCGCAATCGTGACCGCTGGGTTGATGTGAGCGCCGCTGATTCCTCCCGCGACATAAATCGCGAGCACCACCGCTATGCACCATCCCCACGTGATCAGCAGCCAGTCGCCCGAGGCCAGGAAGATCGTGTGGTTGCTCTCGGCGCGACCGGACTGATTGAGCGCGGACACGGCCATGGCGACCACGCCGTCGCCGAAGGCAATCAGCGTGAACGTGCCCAGGTATTCGGAGAGAAACTCTCCCCAGACTGTCGTCCGCCAGGCCGCACCGGCGCCCATGCGAACGTGCCAGACCCCCATCATTCCTCTGGGTGGCTCTGTTGCTTGCTCCGACACCTCCACCTCCCTCTCTCGCTTCAGACAGGTCCGCTTGAGAGGCGGGCGGATCGCCGATCTCGCCTGTCGCAGACCTGCGGCGGCTCGCCGGCTTCTCCAGCGGGACGGGTGCAGCGGTGTGACTAACGCACTCGGATGCGTCGTGTCAAGTCGAGCGAGGGCCGGAGCGTGCCAATCGCCCTTCCGGGCGCGCCCTCAGCTTGGCCAGACGTCGACCGCGTAGAGGCGCCGAAGCTCGTGCGCGAGATCGTCTTGGCCACCGATCAGAAAGAGTTCATAAGGGTAGGCGAACTGGGCTCGGAAGCCATTCTCACGGGCCAGGATGCGCCCCCACAACGAAACGCTGCCGATCGCGATCGGACACCCTTGCCGCAAGGGAGGCAGCTCCTGGTAGGTACGCCCATAGTGCTGCCGAACGCCCGTATATCGCCGGAGCAGGTCCTCCGCGTGCTCCCTGGTCCTAAACGCGTAGATGCCGCATTCGTGGTCTCGGACAGGCGCTGCCTCGCCGTGGGTCGAGCACTCCGCAGCGAATCGCGTCCGAGCGGGCCAGCTCACGTGATGCCAAGTGAAGGACTCGAGTCGGTACGCGTCGTCGTGGCGGCGCACATGCCAGAGCCGCCACCCGACGATCGGCTCGAGGAGGCTCACGCCGGTACAGGCTCCCGAATCGGCTCTTCCGCGGGAGCCGGGACCGGCACCGGTTCTTCGAGCGGTGCGATTTCGATCTCGTGTTCGGTGTCGGGCGCGCCTATGTCCATCGCTGTCTCCTGCGGTCCTCCGAAGTCGTCAGACTGTTTTCTCGCTGTGTCTGTAAATCGGCAATTCGAGTCAAAAGCTACAGAGCCGGGCGGATGGCTTAACTGCCGCAATCTCCGGCTGAGCCGAGTCTCGGCACCGACGCTTGACGATCGCACAGGGATCTGAACGATTTGGCCGCGAGCCTGATGGGAAGGCAGCCGACCAGAGAATGAGCCGGCGGATCCAGCTCATCGCAGCGGCTTGCCTCGTCGCAGCCTTCGCCGTCGCTTGCGGCGGCACGACCAGTAGCCGATCCGGCGGCATCGGCGAATCCGGGGCTGCGCTCGTCGGGTCCGGGGCGCTCGCGTACGTCGCCATCGACAGCGATCTCGGCTCCGGACAATGGCAGCAGGTCGATGAGTTGCTGAAGAAGCTTCCCGTGCGCGACAGGTTTCTCTCGGAGCTGAAGAAGAGCCTCGCCGAACAGAAGATCGACTACGAACGCGACGTCAAGCCCGCTCTGGGCCCCGAGCTCGATGTCGCCGCGGTCGCCGGCGCGTCGGCGCAGGACATCTCATATGCGGCAATGACGAAGCCGGACTCAATCGAGAAAGCCAAAGAGCTCGTGCAGAAGCTCGACGAGAGCTCGGCACCCGCTTCGGCGACACGGGTCGTCGACGGCTGGCTGATCGTCTCCGACAAGCAGGAGATGATCGACGGCGTGCTGAAGGGATCGGGGTCGTCGCTGGCCGACGCGAGTGCGTTCAAGGACGCCTTCGGGCAGTTCCCAGACGACGCTCTGCTGAAGGTTTACGCCAACGGGCCACAGGTAGCCAAGCTTGTCGGCTTGCTATCCAGCGGCGGCTTCCAGCCGGCCGTGGCCGCCGAAACGTCGCCGTTCGGCAACCTCGACTGGATCGCGGCAGCAGCGGTCGCCGAGGACAACGGCCTCAAGGTCGAGGGCGATGCCAAGACCTCCGACGGCAGCACCGTCGGAGGGGCGCCCTATGCGTCCGAGCTGATCTCGGGCGTGCCCGCCGACGCCTTCTTCTTCTCGACGTTTCACGGCCGAAACGCCCAGGATCAGCTGCGCAACCTCCAGCAGAATCCCGGCTTCGGCGGGGCGCTCGGTCTGCTGGAGCAGCAACTGGGCATCAGGCTCGAGGACGTGCTAGGGCTTTTCGAGCACGAGACGGCGTTCTACGTGCGCCGCGGCCCGGGGCTGCCGGAGTTCTCGCTCGTCTTCGAAGCTCCGAACACCGAGCAGGCCCTGGGAACGATCGACCGCCTGGCGACCCGCCTCACCACGGTGGCGCACGCGCGGCTCGGCGCCGAGCAGCAGGACGGACTCGACGTGAAGACGCTCAACTTCGGGCCGGTGACCGTGCGCTGGGCCGGCTTCGACGGGCGTGTGCTACTGACGACGGCGCCGACCGGAATCGCGGACTACCGGGCGAGCGGCGACAAGCTCGGTGACGACTCCGCCTTCAAGGATGCACTCAACAACGCGGGTGCTCCCGACAAGACGATCGGACTGACCTACGTGAACCTCGCCGACAGCTTCGAGCTGATCAAGAGCTACGCGGGTCTTGCCGGGACCGAGTTGCCACCGGCCGTTCGCGAGAACCTCAAGCCGCTGCGGTCGCTCGTTGTCTACGGCAGCGCCAAGGGCGACGTGACGAAGTTCGCAGCCTTCCTCGAGGTCAAATGAGGAATCGTCTCAGAGGGCCTAGGCGGCATCGCCTTTGCCGCCGCGGATTAGACGGCCGTCCGGGCAAAGCCCGGACGGCCTCTAGGTCGGCGTCGCGAGCGAGCGCCTTGAGACCTCTGTGGGCCAGTGCGGCGCTGGTGACGACACTGGCCGCGACCGGCTGCGGCGGCGGAGGGGGCGGCGGCTCGGTGCCCGACGGCGCCGGTATCGCGCCGGCGTCGTCGATCGCCTTCATCTCGGTGAACACCGACTTCTCATCCGACCAGTGGAAGCAGGTCACGAAGCTCGCCGACCGCTTCCCGGGCAAGGCGTTGTTGATCGCCGAGTTCAAGAAGCAGACAAAGGGCCTCGATTTCGAGCACGACGTCAAGCCGGCGCTCGGCCCCGAGGTCGACCTCGTCTGGTTAGACGCCCTCAACGACGGCAACGACGTAGTCGGGCTGACCAAGCCGGACACGAAGGCGAAGCTCGACACGCTGCTCGAGAAGAGCCGCTCGAAGGGGGAGTCCAAAGCGGTCACCGCTCAGGTCGGCGACTGGGTTGCGATCGCCGACTCGCGCGCCAAGCTCGACCGCTTCAAGACCGCGTCGGCCGGCGACAAGCTCGCGGACAACAAGGACTTCAAGCACGCGTTCGAGCAGCTCGACTCGGACTCGTCGGTACGGGCGTGGGTGAGCGGCGAGTTCGTCCAGTCGCAGCTCGATCGCGGGCTCGCCACGGGCGGTGCGCCGCCCCGGCTGAGCCACGATCTCGGCGAGCTGCACTCGATTTCCGCCGCGGCGAAAGCAGAGAAGAACGGCGCCAGCGTCGAGCTCGACGGGGTGATCGACCCGACCCCCGATCCGGCGACGTTCAGCCCCTCGCTCCCCGACGATGTGCCGGGCGGGGCGCTGCTGTACGTCTCGACGACGCGGCTCGACTCCCAAGTGCGGACGATCATCCGGCTCGTCGGCAAGAGCGTGCCGAACTTCGAGACGCAGCTCAGCCAGGTCGAGGGCGTGCTCGGGCTGTCACTCGAGAATGACATCTACCCGCTGCTGAAGGGCGAGGACGCGGTGGCGGTCTACCCGGGCACGGGGCCAATCCCGCGAGTCCTGTTCGTTCAGAAGGTCGACGACGAGAAGAAGGCGAGCTCGCTCTTACGCAGGTTCAGCGCCATCGCCCAGCTCGGCGGCGACATCCAGGCCGAAACCGTGCAACTCGGCGGGGAGAGCGTCCAGAAGCTCACGTTCCCCGGCCCCCCGACCGTCACCATCTACGACGGCACGGCAAACGGGAAGCTGTTCGTGACCAACGAGCAGAACCTCGCCGAGCAGACGATCAAGGGACCGGCCGACAGCCTCGCCGACGATCCGCTCTACAAGAACGCGCGCGACGCGGCCGACATGCCGGGAAAGGTCGCCGCGTTCGCCTTCGGCGACCAGGAGAACGGACTTCCGTACCTCCTTCGGCTCGCGCAGCAGTCCGGCAACGTCGTTCCGCCGCAGGCATTCGCGAACGTGAAGCCTCTGCACGCCACCGTCGTCTACCTCGTCAAGGACGGCGACGCGCTCCGGATTTCCGGTTTCCAGACGATCAAGTAGCCTTCGCGCCCGTGCCGAGCGACTTCCTGTTCACATCCGAATCGGTCACGGAGGGACACCCCGACAAGGTCGCCGACCAGGTCTCGGACACCGTCCTCGACGCCGTCCTCGCTGACGATCCGGGCGGCAGAGTCGCCTGTGAGACGCTGATCACGACCGGTCTCGTCGTCGTCGCCGGCGAGATCTCGACCGAGACGTACGTCGACATCCCGGCCAAGGTGCGGGGGAAGATCGCCGAGATCGGCTACACGCACTCCGAGTGGGGCTTCGATGCGACCACGTGCGGCGTCGTGGTCGCGATCGACGAGCAGTCGCCGGACATCGCGCAGGGCATCGATGCCTCGTACGAGGTCCAGCACGACCCCGGCGACGACGACCCGCTCGACCGCGTCGGCGCCGGCGACCAGGGGATGATGTTCGGCTACGCGACCCGTGAGACGCCGGAGCTGATGCCGCTTCCGATCGTGCTCGCGCACAAGATCTGTAAGCGTCTGGCCGAGGTTCGCAAGGTTGGTGAGCTGCCGTACTTGCGGCCCGACGGCAAGGCGCAGGTGACGGTTCGGTACGAGGTCGACGAGCACGGACGCCAGCGGCCGGTCGAGATCGAGCGGATCCTCGTCTCGACCCAGCACGCCGAGGGGTGCGACGCCGAGTCGCTGATCAAGCCCGACCTGCTCGAACGCGTGCTGCGGCCGATCCTGCCGTCCGATCTTTACGACGAAAAACGCCTGGCGGAGCGCGATTTCGTCTACGTCAATCCGACCGGGAAGTTCGTGCTCGGCGGCCCGATGGGCGACACCGGGCTGACCGGCCGCAAGATCATCGTCGATACCTACGGTGGCGCTGCGCGGCACGGCGGCGGCGCGTTTTCAGGCAAGGACCCGACCAAGGTCGACCGCTCCGCCGCCTACGCGGCCCGTTACGTCGCGAAGAACGTCGTCGCGGCGAGGCTCGCGGACCGCTGCGAGATCAACGTCGCGTACGCGATCGGGGTCGCACACCCGGTCTCGATCGGGGTGCAGACGTTCGGTACGGAGGCGGCCGGGATCACGGCCGACCGGATCGAGGAACTCGTTCGCACGCACTTCGATCTCCGCCCCGCCGCGATCCTGCGCGACCTCGACCTGTGCCGTCCGATCTACGCGAAGACGGCGGCGTACGGCCACTTCGGCCGCGACGACCACGACTTCACCTGGGAGCGCACCGACAAGGCCGAGACGCTCCGCGCGGCGGCGGGCATGGGGTCTGCCGCGCCCGCGACCGCCTAGGCGGGTCGTACGAACAACCCGGCGGCGGCCTTCTCGCCGATCGCCTTCTCGCTGCCGTCGACCTTGACGGTGAACTGCCCAGCGGCGGGCTGGGCAGCTTGCAGCTCGAGCTTCGTCCCGGGCACGAGCCCCTCGTCGTAGAACCAGTGCAGGAGCTCGCCGTCGTGCTCGGCGAGGCGGACGATCGTTGCCTCGGCGGGCGGCTCGAGGTCGGCGAGCGGAGCCAGCTCCTGATTCTCGGCTTGCTCGAAGTCCGGGTCGACCGGCCAGCCGTGCGGGCAGCGCTCCGGGTTGCCAAGCTTGACCTCGATCCGCTCGACCATCTCGTCGGAGAACGTGTCGCCGAGCTCGTCGGCGTGGACGTGGGCCTCGGCCGCGGTGTAGCCCATGAAGTCGGTGAGCAGGCGCTCGATGATCCGGTGCTTGCGGACGACCTTGCGGGCGCGATCGGTGCCCGCGGGGGTGAGGATCGCCTCCTTGCGCTCGCCGCGTTCGACGAGCCCCTCCGCCTCGAGGCGCTTCAGCATCTCGCCGGCCGAGGCGCGGGAGACGCCGAGCATCTCCGCGACCCGCGAAGCGAGCGTGGGGGAGCCCGTCGACTGCGGCCTGTACTCGCCGATCGGGAACGCCAGGAAGTAGATCGTCTCGAGGTAGTCGTCGACGCCGTGGCTCGTTGCCATCGCAGCGATCCTAGCTTTCTGGTGGTCTTAGAAGGTCCTGCGGGCTGCTGTAAGGTGCGCCTTACAT
>WNGI01009529.1_pt1 | contig 10314 bp, 10 predicted proteins | sample 5400621 | NCBI WGS metagenome assembly WNGI01 (sample SAMN13153374, study PRJNA577476) | soil metagenome | isolation source: 20 cm soil or saprolite under Garry oak tree replicate 1 | place: USA:California | collected 2016-06-15 | reverse complement strand
TCCAAACTTCGGCGCGGTGAAAATCCCGCGAGTGGTACGAGGAGGATTGCGCTCCTCGAGGGATTCCTCGACAGCCGGCTCTTCTATTTTTGCCTCGCGCAACGGTTTGCTGGACGAGGTATCGATTCTGGTATTCTCTTCGTCATTCGCTTCGTCTGTACCCTTCGGAACGAGCGGGGTCGTGTCTTTCTCGTCAGCCATTCCCTCTCCCATTAAGAGACCGAATCCGGAATGGCGCATGCGGCGTGCCGAAAATGGGTTGGCAGCAGAAAAAAAATCGCAGCCGAGAACCTTCCCGGCTGCGACTCTTCGTCGGGGCTGCCAGCCAGTTATGGGAACACTGGCGCTGGCTGAGCCGGCTCCTCTTTCGGAGCACGGATCTTCGGCGCCTGCCCGTAGTTCCACTGGAACGTCACCCACGTCGAGCGTACGCCGAACTTGCGCGTCGTGATCTGGGTGAGGTTGTCGTCACCGGCTTTGATGCGGAACTTCATGGTGTCGAATGGATCGGTGAAGCGAACCGCGACGCTCATGTTGTCGCCATCGAGCTTCTTGCGCAGAGTGATGTTGGTCATCTGCAGCGCCGAGAAGCGGCCCTTCTCGATGTTCACCGGTGCGCGATACCAGTAGTTCGCCTGGAGCGTCACCGTCGGGTTGACCTGACTCGTAACGTTGAGCCGATAGGACCAGGTTACCGCGTTCGACGAGAGAGCCGACTGCGAGCCGCCATCCGTCACCATCTTGTAGATGTTGAACCCTCCGAAGCCATTGAATTTTGGTCCGAGGCGCAGGGATGCGTTGAGATCGGTGCCCCACGAGTTGGCTTTGTCGAGGTTCTCGAAGCTTATGGACGTCACCTCGCGCCCATCGACATTGTCGGCCGTATTGATGTTCACACGAACGACATCTTTGGTATGACGATAGAATGGCGAGAGCTGCAAGGAGCCCAGAGATCCCGACTTGCTGAATCCGAGCTCGAACGCATCAGTGTACTCGGGATTCAGGTTCGGATTGCCGATGAAAACGTTCTGCTGATCGAAGAAAACCGGGAACGGATTGAGCTCCTGCGTTCCGGGCCGGCGAATGCGCCGTGAGTAGCTCGCCTTGAGCTGAGTCTGCTCGCTCGGCTTGTACATGATCGCGCCGCTCGGGAAGAGGGCGTGATAGTTGTAGGGATAACTTTGCGCCTGCGCGAGATCGAATGTCCGATTGGACCACTCGGCTCGCAGACCGCCCTGCAAATCGAACTTGCCAACGTTCTGGCTGAGCTGTCCGTAACCGGCGTGCGTGTGCTCGTCGAACGTGAAGTTGTTGCTCAGGTTGCTCGGCAGCCAGTTGCCGTCGCCGAGCGCATCCTTGGTGACGAGGAAATCTCTGTCGCTGGCGAGTGAGTGCGTTGGTCGAGTCCTTTTCTCCCTCTATCGACGGGCCGGCGCTCGTGCCGTCGGCGTTCTGAGGATCGCGCCAGAGCAGGGTGTTGTCTTTGTCTCTCGCGCGATTGAAGCGAATCTCGGTGGAGAGCTCGTGCTTGCGCGGCTCGATCGTGCGCTTCCATGAAACAGCTTCGTCGATCATGAGACCCGTCGCCTGCATGTTTCTGTCGATCACGTACCGATCGAGGAATACCTGGTTCCCGTCGAGCTCGGTGTAACCGGCGAGCGCACCGTCGTTGGAGTGCCGGCGGTTGAATGAGAGCGCGTTCGAGACGACGTCCTTGTCGGTGAGCTTGTAGTCAATGTTGGCGGTGACGTTATGGCCGGCGTTGCCGTTTCTGCCATCGATGTCCTGGTTCGTGTACGACATTGTGGCGCCGTTCGGATCAAACCGCTGGCGATCGTTGATTCCGATGATTCCGCGATCGTCGGAGTTGAAGCCGTAAGTTCCGAAAAGTGTGACGGGGCCGCTCTGATAACCGACGTTGGTGCCGGTGTTGAAACGGCTTGGATTGGCAAACCCGGTGTTGAGTCCGCCGCTCAACCCGAGATCGGTGTTGGCCTTGAGGACGATGTTGATGATGCCGGCCATTCCATCCGGGTCGTACTTCGCTGACGGATTCGGTACGACCTCGATGCGCTCGACGATGTTGGCGGGAATCTGCTTGAGGTAGGCGGCGAGCTGCGTCCCGCGAATTGGAGTAGGCCGCCCGTTGATCTGGATCGCGACGTTCTCGTTGCCGCGCAGGCTGACCTTGCCGTCGGCATCTACTTCGACAGATGGAGTAGCCTGAAGTACGTCGCTCGCGCTCGAAGCAGCGGGTGCGATGTCCTTGGCGCGGTAGGTGTTGCGATCTGGCTCGATGACGACCAGCGGCCGCTCACCTTCTACCTGGACGGCTTGAAGGCTGACCGCGACTCGGATCAGCGGAATCGGCCCAACGTTCACGCGCGGAGCTGCGTCGGTTACCTCGAACGTATAGTTGCGAGGCTTGAAGCCGATCGAAACGGCGCGCAGATAGTAGGCGCCGGGCCGGAGACCTTGAATGCGGAACGTGCCATCTGGGTTTGTGTATGCACCGGTCACCAACGCCGAGTCGGCCTTGCTGCGAATTGTGAGCGACGCGCGGGCGACCGGAGACTTATCGGCGGTATCAACTACACTGCCGAGGACCTCTCCAATTCCGGATGGTGGCGGTCCTGACGGTCTTGCTTGAGTGGGGTTCTGCGCCTGGACTGAGCCGGCGGAGGCGAGAACGAGGGCGAGTACAGCGAACGAGATGCGCTTCATGGGACCAGATCTCTAAGAAAAGTGGCTTCGAAACCGTGCGGCAGGTCGCCGAAGGAGCTGCGCTGCATTCTGGCACTACGGGTTTGACACCTGGGGGTTTCAAAACGATTGCGCCCAAGACGTGAAAACATGTGTGTGAACCCTACCTGGTAAGCTCCCCGGCATCCCCGAGGTTGTACGCGAAGGTGTAAGAGTGCTTTCCATTGGTGATCTCGATCGCCATCGTCCCCGTGAGACCGGCGAGCTGTCCCGTACCGGAATCCGGCACGACGTTGATCGTGAGGTGCGGGCTGCCTCGGTTCATCGTCCCACCGTGCTGAAGCGCAAAGCTGCCGCTTTTCCCGTTGAGCGTTCCAGTCACGCGCTCGACAGCGACGTAGCCCGCCGAGTTCTTCACGCTGGTGCCGGCGGTGAGCATCTCTCCTTTGCTCGCGCCCTCCAGATCGCCGTGAAACTGTTTGTCGATGGACATTCTGCCGAGGAGCCCACCCTCCGCGGTGTTGTACGCGGGCAGAGGATTTAGCTTGACCTCGAACGTTCCTGTTGCGCGACTTGGCACTGACATCTCCTGGCGGTTGCATTCTGGTCTGGCGAACGTTTCAGGCGCATTCAATTTTAACCCATGAATAGTTCTCCTGAGCAATCCAGAGGCTGGCTGAGCCTCGTTCTTCACGACGTGCATTTCTGGGTTCCAGTCGCCGTCCTGATCGGCGGACTCGTCGTGCTTCGCTGGATCAGTTGAGCGCGCTTCCCGGCAGGGACGGCGCCGCCGAATCGGTCGCGCTGGACGAGCGTCGTCTGCGCACGCTGCAGACTGTCGGCATCCTTTGCGGACTGACTGCGGGCGCGTGGCTCGGCGCGGCAGAGACCCCGACCAAGCTCGTAACGCTGGGACTCTCGCCGGTAGTGATCTCGCTGGCGATGGTCGTCGGAGTCTTTCTGGCGCGGTGGAGTTTGCCGGCGCTCATTCAGGGAACGTCGTACATCGCCGCCGACCTGAGGCAGGCGCCACATCTGATCGTCTGGGCCGTGCTGGCCGGCTGCCTGTGGGCAGTCGCGAACACGCTGACGATCTTCGCTGTGCGCGACGTCGGGCTGAGCATCGCTTTCCCTCTCTGGAACAGCAACAGCCTGCTCGGAATCTTCTGGGGAATTCTTTTCTTCAACGAGCTGCGCGGCGCTGACTGGCGCCGCTGGCTCGGGGTTCTCGGCGGTGCGCTGCTAATGTTCGCCGGCGCGACGGCGCTGGCTATCGCTTCATCTACGCAGGCGCCGCGGGCGGATGCACTTCGCGGCGTGGTCGCGGCGCTCTCAGCGGGCGTCCTCTGGGGCACGATGTACATCCCGTATCGCAAAGCGTATCTGACCGGGATGAGTCCGCTCTCGTTCATCACTTTTTTCACTGTCGGTGAGCTCGGGATGATGACGACGTTGGCTGTCGTGTACAGCGGCGGTGTGACGCAGCTCTGGCACGAGCTCTCGGGCGCGCGCCACGTGCTTTTTTGGCTTCTACTCGGCGGGTTCGTCTGGGTCGTGGGCGATCTGTTTCAGCAGTACGCCGTCAAATACGCGGGCATCACGCGCGGCATTCCTCTGTCGAACACGAATCAATTGTGGGGACTTCTCTGGGCGGTGCTCGTGTTCGGCGAGCTGAGCAGCGCGACCAGCTCGGTGTACACGCAAGTGATTGGCGGCTCTCTCATCATGGCGCTCGGCGCCTGCGTGATCGCCTTCTCCTCGGTCAGCCGGCGAGAACATCTCCGCTGGGAAGAGGCGGCGGCTCGCGAGGGGCGGCGCTACGGAGTTGATCCCGTTTACACACGGGCGCGAGGTGCGGGCCGCGAGGGGATCGCAGTGCGACATCGCCGCACCTGGATCGACTGGCTCGTCGTGAGCGGCGCTACCGCAATTCTCGGTGGTTTCGCGGCGGTGGCCGAGGCTCCTCAATGGGCGATCAGATGGCAATGGGCAGCCGCGCTGGCGCTCGTGACGTTGGGAGCGCTAGCAGGCTGCGGTGTGGCGCTCTGGAAAACCACGCGCTTCAACTGACGGCTGTTAGTCTCGCGCCCCGCGGTTCTCGAGGAGCTTGGGAACGAACGACAGTCCGACGACGACGAGCGCGACGGCACCAGCGATGAACAACGGCTTCTTGTCGTGTCCGCTCATTCCCGCTGCGAGGCGATCGCCAATGAACGTTCCCAGCAGCGTTCTGGGAATGATTCCAATCGCTGTACCCGCGAGGAATGGCACCACGGGCAGCTTGCTGATTCCCGCGACGTAATTGAAGGCGCCGAAAGGGACCACCGGCAGCAGCTGGACTCTCAGCGTGGTAAGGAACGCGTTTCCCTTGCGGAGGTCGTGAAGCTTTCCGGCATAAGGCCCCAGCAGGCGCCGCGCCGGCTTGGCCCAGAATCCCCGAGCCAGATTGTATCCCGTGACGGCGCCAAGCATTGAAGCAATCCAGACGAGCATCGACGCGCGCCAGATTCCCAACACCGCGCCCGCAGCGTAGGCGAGCGGGGCGATGGGTAGCGCGAGTGCCGCAACAACCCCACAGACGATTACAAAGCCAACAGCCAACCACGGCTTGTCGATTGCGCCGCCAGCGACCTGAGTAACCGTTTGCGATCCGCCATGAAAAAAACCGAGTTTCCACGCCAGGAGGGCGAGCACTCCGTAGAACGCGATGGGGGCAATGAGACGGATACGATCGCTCGTAGTCAGTCGCTTCGACAATTTCTTCGATGTTGCTGGCGCCATTCGCTCAGGACCGTCAGCGCCCGAAGGCGAACGTATCGCTGTAGCGGTGCGCCTGGCCCAGCACCGCCGCGGTGATTATCTCTGCCGCCATCGCGCTGAACGGAATGCCGTTGGCGCCGTAGCCGAGAGCGTAGTGCACGCGTGGATCACACTCCGGATGCGGGCCGACGTACGGCAGGCTGTCCTTCGATTCGCCGAACGTTCCGGCCCACCCGTATGCCGGCTCCATGTCGATGCGGGGGAAGAGTCGGCGCGCTTTGTCCAGCAGCGTCTCGCACTTTGCAGGTACGAGCGCATCGCGATGCTTCGGGTCGCGAAATGGAACATCCTCTCCCCCGACCATTATGCGATTGTCTGGGGTAGTTCGCGCGTACAGGTAGGGGCGCGCCGACTCCCACACCAGACAGCGATGGCTCCAGCCGTCGAACGCCTTCACCGGCTCCGTGACCAGCGCAAAGGTGCTGTGGAGCCTCGCCACCGGCTCCGGCAGAAACTGCTCGGCTTCATAACCGACCGCGACGACGACGTGACGGGCGGTGATCACACCGCGGTCGGTGCGCGCTTCCAAACTCCTTTTGCCGGGCACAATCCGTGTCACGGTTGTTCGACCGAAAATCGCGAATTTGCGCCTCGCACATCGCTTGAGCAGTGACTGCGTCATCCGCCACGGATCAACTTCTCCGCCGCTATTCGACCAGAGCGCCAGCGGAGCGTCGAAGTCAACGAGCTTTCGTATTTCCCGTTCGTCCAGCACGTCGCAGGGCAACCTGGCTTGGCGACGCGCAGCGCACTCCTTGCGAAAGTCGTGGGCATCACCAGAGCGAGAAGCGTAGTAAAGACTGGGACGTCTCCTGAGGCCGACATCCTCCTTCAGTCCGCGAGCCGCGCGGCCGATGGCGCGCACGCCCTCGAGGCAGGCGCGATAGGCGTCCACCGCTCGCCTGTGTCCCAGCCTGTCGATCAGATCGGTGAGGGAAGAGTCGAGCTCGTATTGCAGCAGCGCTGTCGATGCGGATGTGGACCCATGGGCAGGATGACGCCGATCGACTGCGATCACGGACAATCCTCCGGCGGTGAGTGCGTCGGAAACGAGCGCGCCGGTGAGACCGGCGCCAATGACCGCGACGTCGCAGCGGCGATCGCGCGACAGTGGCGGTGGCATCTCGCCGAGTCCGTTGCGCAGAAGCCAGAACGCCTGTGGTGAGGTGAGGTCCATTCGCGTGCCGTCAAGCGTTCGCCGGTCAGACCGGCACGACGATCTGGCTCGCCGAGTTCACAGTTACGCAGGCACCATCACGACGGCCGTACCGTAGCAGAGAACTTCTGTCACGCCTTGCATCACCTCAGTCGCGTCGTAACGAACGCCGACAACCGCATTCGCGCCGAGCTGCTGCGCGTGCTCGAGTACCAGCCCGAATGCTTCTTCTCGCGTTTTCTCGCACAGTTCGGTGAGTATCGTAATGTTTCCGCCCGCGAGAGTCTGGAATGCCGCCCCAAGCGTGCCGAACACCGAGCGTGAGCGCACGGTCACTCCCCTGACCACACCGAGTGACTTGGTGGAGCTATAACCGTCGAGGGCTAATCCGGTTGTCGTCATTGCGTGCGGAATCGGTCGAACTGGCATTTTCTAATCTCCTTTTCGGGTCATTCGAGACTCTTGCTGATTCGGAAGACGTGGCCGTCGGGATGACGCACATGCATCTCGCGCACGTTCCAGGGCATGTCGGTAGGTGGCCAGGTGACTTCGAGTTTCTGCGCGAGGCAGTGTTGGTACAACGCGTCTACGTCATCGACCCAGAGGGACATCCACGCACCCTTGTCACCGGACTGGTCACCCGTCGGACCGAACGTCATTTTGGCGGGGCCACGCCCGCGCCCGCCCTGACCATTGTGGCATAGAAAGATCTCGACGTGGCCCGAGCAGACGGCGCCAAAGCTCACTGGATCGCCCCAATCCCATGACTTCCGCCATCCCAGCTTTTCAAACCACGCAAAGCTCGCTTGCATGTCGGACACGTCGAGAATTGGATTTACGCGGTGGGTTAGCATGCTTGCTGTGATTTCACTCCGTCGCGCCTTTGTGGCGAAGATAATCAGCGATCTCCGCGTATGCCTTAGTCCGCTCATCGCGCTTGTGCTGGTTCACATAGTGTTCGGCCCAGCCGAGGGGCGTGGCCTTCCAGGCTTTGTCCACGGCGTTGAGCCTTGCTCCGGCGTCAACGAGTACTTCGACTGCTTCTCGCGACCCTGAGCACACGGCGTGGTGGAGCGGGGTCCCGTGTGAGTAGAGATTCTCGCTCGGTTTGTTGACGTCCACGCCGAAGTCAATCATGCGCCTCAGCGCTTCCGGTTTTCCATTGAGCGCGGCAAGGACGAAACCGAATTGCTTTTCCTTTGGCTTACTCGAATTTGCGAGCAGCGTGACGTCATCCCAACGTCCGAGACAGAGCGCCGTCGCCAAGCTGAGGGTCGCCCCGCGCTCAAGGAGATGCTCCGCCGCAGCGAAGTTGGCGTTGACGAGGGCATTCTCCGGATTTCCATGTGGGGATGCGCCGGCATCGACCAGAGCATCAATGAGCCCGATCTGCACACCGCATTGTCGCGCGATCCATGACCAGGATACGAGTTGGAGCGCGTAATCGAGCTGTTCCTGCAGGCTGGCGATATGGTTACGCTGCGCGGCTTCGATGATCGCGCGAGTGATCAGCGAAATGTTTGGAGGCAACGTACCGTTGCGGACTGGATCCTCCGCTACGAACCACAGCAGATACGGTTTCTTGAAGAATCCCTTGAGCGCGCCACCGACCTTGTCGCGCAACCAGGGCCCAGGCGCATCGAGGCGATCGCGCAACAGTCGCGGATGCTCCGACAGAAGGCGCTCGAGCGTGGTCAAGTCGCCGCCGTCGATCGCCGTTACGGCTTCGTGAAAGAGTGAGTCGAGTTCGCTCACGTCCGCGAGTATCTCCGCCAGATGAGAAGTGCAACCACGGTCGGAATGAGGAATAGTATGAGAAAGTACGATTATGGTCAGCCGGACGGCGGAGCACGACGTAATATAGAAGCGACGGTCGGCATGAAAGGGCTCGTCCCCTTTCCTAAAGAAGGAAGGTGACTCTTGTCCGAACAGACTTCTGAGGCGTTGGACGGCCAAATCTTCGACGCCGCGAAAAACGGTGACGTTGGCGCGCTGACTTCCCTGCTCGACCAGCATCCGGAAAAACTCTACGTCCGCGACCAGCCGTACGAGCACACGCTGTTGCATCTGGCGGCCTTTGCGGGACACTTGGCGGCCGTAGATCTCCTGCTCAAACGAGGGCTCGACGTCAACGTCCGCGAAAAAGGCGACAACACGTACGCGATGCACTGGGCCGCGGCGGCTGGTCACCTCGACGTCGTGCGGCGGCTCGCAGATGCTGGCGGCGACGTTATTGGGTACGGTGACGACCACGAGCTCGAGGTCATTGGTTGGGCGACGGCATGGGAAGGAGGTGACGATGATGCTCACCGGGCGGTCGCGGAATTTCTGCTCAGTCGGGGCGCGCGCCAGCACATCTTCTCAGCGATCGCGTTGAACTCGGCCGACGAAGTTCGTCGGATCGTGGCGGCCGATCCGGCGGTGCTGACGAAGCGCATGAGTCGGAACGAGAATCATCAGCTCCCGCTACATTTTGCGGCGCGAATGAATCGTCCGGAGATGGCGGCGCTGCTGTTGGAGCTAGGCGCCGATCCAGCGGCGACGGACCGATCGGGTGCGACGCCACTGCACTTTGCGGCTGGGCACGGTCACGCAGCTGTCGTGCGGCTGCTGCTCGCGGCCGGCGCGGATCCGACGATCCGCGACGGCGAACACGACAGCGACGCGATCGGCTGGGCGGAATTCTTCAAACGCCCGGACATCGTCCAAATCCTCAGGGCGTCTGATTCGCCTCCACCATCGCCGCCCAGCGCCTGAGCAGGTCGTCCGGCACCGTCGGGAAACCGCCGTAGTCCTGCCACAGCTCGATCGATGTCGCGCCCTGCGCGACGCCGAACTTGATTGTGCCTTCGAAGTCCTTGGGATTGGTGCCACCAGTCTGGAACACTATCTCGGGGCCAAGCTTTCTCATCAACGCGTAGAGCGGGAGCAGCGGCCTCGGCAGTTTCGTGTCGAGGTTGTGGTTGTCGAAGACGCAGCGGACGCCGAGTCTACGGCGGCACTCGCGCATGATCCCCATAGTGAATTCCGGATCGCCCGGACCCTGATCCAACCCGGTGCGAAGTGGGTTGGCCGACAGCACGATGCGCGTGGATTTCCACGGCGCGTAGTCGTCGAGACCGTGCTGCAGGCACTCTTTATAGGCCGCTTCGTTGAAACCTGCGGCGCGAATCGGTTGCTGGACGGAATTCTCGCTTGGCGAGAAAAACGGCTCCGCGGTGAAGGACATGCACGATGTCATGGACACCTCGCGGATCAAAGGCCGCGAGTCGTACTTCGCCGCGAGTTTTTGCTGGAGCCCAGCCCACGCCTGCCGATATTCGGGACTCCAGAATCGCCCGACGCGGCGATTCTTCTTGTTGTGAACGGCCGCGATCGGGGGACCGCCAAGCTTCATCGCCCACCCCGGCGCCTTGAAGCCGCCCCAGATCCGCAGCCTCACCGCGAGCGGCTTCTCCGGATGCTTGGAGTTGTAATCGCGGACATCCGCAAGCGCCTGGTCGATAACACTGCCGTCAAACTCGGACTTGGATGTCGGCTGCAGCTGTGCCCACGACGCGACGATGACGATGCCGCCAAAGATCCCGGGCTTCGCGTTGAGTGGTGCCAGCGTGTTGACCGGATCGCCGCCTGAA